>NNBV01001388.1_pt1 | contig 24275 bp, 21 predicted proteins | sample 1173771 | NCBI WGS metagenome assembly NNBV01 (sample SAMN07173938, study PRJNA388173) | plant metagenome | isolation source: symbiotic tissue sample KVS11 | place: Norway: Troms, Kvaloya island | reverse complement strand
CTTCTTGATCACACGCTGGACCGGCTTGACCCCGGACTTCTTGCTCTGCACTGCGGACTCCTTCACATGGACGCCCATGTCATCGGATGATTCTAGGGAGCGGTTTTGCTGCGCCGCGACAAGGTTTACCCTGACCGCGTGCCGCACCTTCAGTCCGGCGATGTCGCGTACTCGGCGCCGCACGAATGGCAGGACGCCGTTTCGGGGCGATCTTCGGCAGCTTCACGAAACTGCAGCGGCGTTTTTTGTCCGTAGACCACCCAGCAGCGCGGGCAATGCTCTTGCCCGACCGTCGGCAGGTAGGCGCGCGCACGCTGCTCGGCACGCTCTTCGGTCAACGGCACACCCTGTCGCTGGGCGCGCGCCACTTCACGGGCCGCCATGGTTTCCGTGCGCCCACCCGCGTGGTCGTTGATGCCGTAGACGGCACGTGCGAACTCGATGGGGGCCTGCTTCAACAATGCGGCAAGACGCTTGTCGGCCTGAGCCCGATCAACCAGCGTTGATCGCGTATTCATCTGATCGCTTAATCAAGAAAATTGGAAATGGTTTGCGTGTGACCAAGGTAGCACAACAAGTTGGCCATGGTCTTTGTTTGCATCACCACTGAGGACGATAAAGGCACCGGGGAACCCGGTGCCTGCTCTGTTCAACGGGTCCGGTGGTTGGCCGGGATTGAACAGAAATTGGTAGGCGCGATTGGACTCGAACCAACGACCCCCACCATGTCAAGGTGGTGCTCTAACCAGCTGAGCTACGCGCCTAAGGATGTGTCCGAGAAGCACTTATTGTAGCAGTAGAAATCGCACTTTTCAGCGACGACGCGCAGATCGCACTCCAACGACTGAAATAACCAATCCGAGCACCTGCGTGAGCCGCGCGGCGTCGGCAATTTCAACTGTGAACGTCATCCACGCGGTGCCCTTGACCGACTGCGTCTGCACGCCTATGACGTTCATCTTCTCGCGTGCGAATACATCGGAGATATCGCGCAGCAGGCCCTGGCGGTCGGCCGCTTCCACGGACACGTCCACCGCATAGACAGGCACCTCCGCGCCCTTCTTTGGCGCACCCCATTCGACATCGATCACGCGCTCGCTGTCCTTCACGGCCATCGTGCGGAAGTTGCTGCAATCGCTGCGGTGAACGCTCACGCCATGACCGCGCGTAACGAAGCCGCGAATCGCATCGGGCGGCGCGGGCTTGCAGCACTTTGCAAGTTGGGTCATCAACGAAGAAACACCCACCACCAGCACACCGCCCTTGCCCGACTTCTCGCTGCCGCGCGCCTTCTTGATGAGCACGCCGTCGTCGGGTCCGGGCGCGGGTTCTGGCGGACGCAGCAGCGTCTCGATGTTGCGCAGCGAGAACTCGTCCTTGCCCACCACTTCGAACAGATGGTCCGCCGACTTGAAGCCCAGCTGCGTGGCCAAATCTTCCAGTCGCACCGCCGTCTTGCCTTCGCGCTGCAGCAGCTTCTCGACCGCTTCGCGGCCGCGCGCCACGGTCTCGTGCGTGATCTGTGCGTTGAACCATGCGCGCACCTTGGCGCGCGCACGGTGACTGGCCAAGTAGCCCAGTTCCGCGTTGAGCCAGTCGCGCGAAGGCCCGCCTTCCTTGGCCGCGATGACTTCCACCGTCTGCCCGTTCGACAGCGGCGTGTTCAGCGGCACCATGGCACCGTCGACACGCGCACCGCGGCAACGGTGACCCAGTGTGGTGTGCACGGTGTACGCAAAATCCACCGGCGTCGCGCCCTGCGGCAATTCGACGATGGCGGCATCGGGCGTCAATACATAGATGCGGTCGTCGAACAGGCCCTGCCCCTGCAGCCCGCCCGACAGGTCGCGCTCCCACGCCAGCAGTTGCCGCAGCACCGCGATCTTGGCGTCGTATTCACCGCTGGCCCACACGCCCGCGTAACCCTTGTGGCCCGCTTCTTTGTAAGCCCAGTGCGCCGCCACGCCATGCTCGGCGTGGTCGTGCATTTCTTCAGTGCGAATCTGGATCTCGATCGGCTTGCCCGCCTTGCCGTCGACCAACTCGCGCACCACGGTGTGCAGCGACTGGTAACCGTTGGGCTTGGGCCGCGCGATGTAGTCGTCGAACTCTTCGTCGATCGGCTGGAAGTGCGAATGCACCCATGCCAGCGCCGAATAGCAATCCTTGACGTCAGGCACCACCACGCGCAGCGCAAGAATGTCGAACACCTGCGCGAAGTCGAGCGACTTGCCGCGCATCTTCTTCACGATGCTGTAGATGTTCTTCGGTCGCCCCTGCACCGTGGCCTTCACGCCCTCGGCCTGCAGTTCGCTCTCCAGCTGCGAGCGCAGTTGCTCGATGTGCCCTTCGCGCTCGATGCGCTTCTCGTCGAGCAACCGCGCGATGAGCTTGTAGGTTTCAGGCTCGAGGAAGCGGAACGACAGGTCTTCGATTTCCCACTTCACCTGCCAGATGCCCAGGCGGTTGGCCAGCGGCGCAAACACCTGCAGCGACTCGCGCGCCACGCTCTCGGGCGCGGGCTGCTTGCTGGCCGCGGCATGACGCAAGGTCTGCAGGCGCGACGCCAGCCGCAGCATCACCACGCGCAGGTCGCGCGAGAACGCCAGCAGCATCTTGCGCACGTTCTCGGTCTGCGCGCCGGCGCCTTCGATCTGGTGCGCCTGCGTGGCCGAGCGCGCCTGCTCCTGCACGCGCACCAGCTTGGTCGTCTCGACCGCCAGCGCGGCAAAGTTGTCGCCGAACACCTTGGCGATCACCTCCTGCGGGCGGTTCAGGTGCTGGCAGGAATACACCAGGTAGCTCGCGGCCTGCATGGCCTCGGAGCCACCCATCTTCGCGACGATGGCGGCCACCGCGTCGGCGTGCGCGAGCGTGTTTTCGCCGGTGTCCAGCTTTTCATCGGCAATCAGCGGCTCGGCAAACGCACGGGCGCGCGCCAGCATGTTTTCCATGACCGGTGAGCGGTCGGCCGTGGCGGCGGACAACGGATAGTCGACCATGGTCGCGTCGGACATGGGGGCCGTCTGAAGACTCGAGGAATCGCGCTTCACAGGTCAGTCAATCGAACAGAAAGTCGGTGACGACGGCGATCTGCGCGGGATCGACAAAGGTCGGCGCATGGCCTACGCCGTCGAACTCAACCAGCGCGGCACGTGGACCGCGTTGCGTCATGGCCAGGGCCGTGTCGCGCGACAGCAGATCGGACACCGCGCCGCGCGTCACCAGCGTGCGCGCCTCGACGGCGTCGTACAGCCCCCACATGATCGCCCCACCCTGCGCGGCCGCTTCGGGCGTGATGGCACGCAGCGCCACGCCGATCGCGGGGTCGTAGTGAAGCAGCCAGGCACCCTCGGTACCTTCTTCGGCTTGGCCTTCTGTCTCGACCTTGGCCGCCCCGTCCGCCGTGCGCTGCGACGCCGGCACCACCATGTGCTGCGACAGTGCCAGCCATTGCGCCGGCGTGTGCGGGCCGAAAGTGGTCGACAGCGCCCACATGGCGTCCGCCGCGGCCTGCACGCTCTCGAACTGCCCGCTCTTGCCCACGTAGGCACCGATGCGCTGCACCGCCGCCGGCTCGATGGTCGGGCCGACGTCGTTGGCGACGAAGCGGCGAATGGGGCACGCCAGCGGCAGCGCCTTGTGGCCCGCGAGCACGAAGCCGATCAGCCCGCCCATGCTGGTGCCGATGTAGTCGAGCGTGTCGATGGCCTGCTCGCCGTGCAGTTGCGCGACCAGCGCCACCATGTCGGCCGCGTACACAGGCACTTGGTAGAAGGCCGGGTCGCGCAGCCAGTCGCTTCGCCCGCGCCCGACCACGTCGGGGCAGACGACGCGAACGTCACCGTTGGCGCGCGCCACGATGGCCTGTGCCAGGGCGTCGAAATCGCGCCCTTGCCGGGTCAGGCCGTGCACGCAGACCACGACCCGCGCACTGCGGGCGTCGCCCCATTGCCAATAGGCCATGCGATGGCCGCCTTGGGCGTCGTCGCACGCCACGTAATGAAGCGTCGGTTCGGTCATGAAAACGAGGTCGTTCTGGTGCGGATAATTGTCTCGTCGCATCCTAATTCATCCGGAGATTGATCTACATGCTCAAAGGCAAAACCGCGCTTGTCACGGGGTCCACCAGCGGCATTGGCCTTGCCATTGCCAAGGCTCTTGCTCAACAGGGCGCCCACATCGTGCTCAACGGCTTCGGCGATGCCCAGGCGCCCAAGGCCCAGATAGAGGCGCTCGGCGTGCGCGCCGAGTACCACGGCGCGGACATGAGCAAGCCCGAGCAGATCGAGGACATGATGAAGTTCGCCGCAGCCCAATTCGGCCGCGTCGACATCCTCGTGAACAACGCCGGCATCCAGCATGTCGCCAAGGTCGAGGATTTCCCCACCGAACGTTGGGACGCCATCATCGCAATCAACCTCACCAGCGCTTTTCATACGACGCGCCTGGCGATTCCTGCAATGCGTGAGGCCAACTGGGGCCGCATCGTCAACATCGCGTCGGCCCACGGCCTGGTGGCCTCGGCGCAGAAATCGGCCTATGTGGCTGCCAAGCACGGCATCGTCGGCCTGACCAAATCGGTCGCGCTGGAAACCGCGACCACCGGCATCACCGCCAACGCCATTTGTCCCGGCTGGGTGCTGACCGCATTGGTACAAAAGCAGATCGACGACCGCGCCGCGCGCGAAGGCATCACCGCCGCGCAGGCGCAGAACGAACTGCTGGGCGAAAAACAGCCCTCGCTGCAGTTCACCACCGTCGAGCAACTGGGCGGCCTGGCCGTCTTCTTGTGCTCGCCGGCAGCCGATCAGGTGCGCGGCGTGGCCTGGGCCATGGACGGCGGCTGGACTGCCCAGTAAAGGTTAGCCATGCGGTAGGCAGGGCAGCCAGGCGCCCTGCCCGCCATTCACGCTACTTGAGCTGCACCGAGCCCGACACGCTCACCATCACGCTGGTCTTGCCAGCCTCCACCGGCACTGCCGCGTCGGACGAGAACGACTTGGCCTGCATGGCCATCATGCGCGGGCGAATGGGGCCGTTGTCGCTCGCATTCACCGAGACCTCGCGCAGCGTGTAGCCGCCGAAGCCGAAGCCCTTGGCCAGCTCATTGGCCTTCTGCTTGAAGTTGTCGATGGCCATGGTCTGCGCCTCGGTCTCGGTTTTGGCGCGCTGTTCGCGGCTCAGGCCGAAGCCCACGTTGGCCACGGTGAGCGTGCTGATGCGCCCAGCCACCTGGGTGATGCGCGGAAAGTCGCGCCCTTCGAGCACCAGCTCGCTGGAGCCTTGCCAGCCGTTGATCTTGCCGTCCTTGCTGTAGCGCGGCGACAGGCTGAAGTTGCCGGTGCGCACGTCGAGCTGGCCCGTTTGCGCGCTCTTCTTGGCTTCGGCCAGCGCGGCGTCGAGCGCGGCCTTCAGCTGCGTCTGCACGGTGGCCGCGTCGCTGGCGTCGCGGGTGGTCGACAGCGTCATGCTCAGCAGGTCTTGCTGAACCTCGACCGTGCCGGCGGCCGTCAGCTGCAGCACATTCTGCGGCGCGGGCGTGGCGGCGTTCTGTGCCAGCGCGGTGCCGGCCACGGCCAATGCGGCGCAGGCCGCAAGCAATTTGATTGTTTTCAAGACGATGTACTCCCTGGATTGGTATGAAAGACGGGCCTGAGTCTGCAGTCTGCAGAAAACGGGCGGCCGGTGCCCGGCAGCCGCCTCAGCGGCGCTGGCTGCGCGGCGCGTTCAGCACGCTGGGCCCGTTCGACGGCGCCTGCGCCGGCACGATGCGCTCGGCCGGCTGCGATTCTGCCGAATGCGCCAGAGCCCCCGCCGAAGGCAGGGTCCATTGGCCGCGCACCTGCTGGCGCAGTTCGAACAATTCAGCCGCGGTCAGGCGGCGCCCGGCGGCTGCCTCTTCGCGCTGCACTTCTTCGCGCTGCGCAGCGCGGTGGGCCGCCACCGCGTCCCGCACTTCGTTGCGACGCACGTCGCCCACCCTGATGAAATCGCCGGACACCGCCTGCGACGGGCCGCAAGCGAAAACAAGGATCAGCGGGAGCGCGGAAAAAGTAAGTCTCATTGAGCAGAAGTCATAAGCCAGCGGGAACTTTGCCACCTCTTGACGAACGTCGGATGACCAGACCGCGAGCGTCCGCAAGTTTTGTAACTTAGTGTCAAACCATAAGTAAATCCGGCTCAACGAAGGCTTAACGCCTTCAGAATCGGCGCTGTTACAAATTCATCGTTGTAGAAATGACTCAAGTTCCCGCTCGCACCGACAAGATCGTGATCGTCGACGACGACGCCCGCATCCGCGACCTTCTGCGCCGCTATCTGACGCAAGAAGGATTCGAAGTGATCGTGGCCGAGGACGGCAAGGCGCTCAACCGCATCCTGTTGCGCGACACGGTCGACCTGATCGTGCTCGACCTGATGATGCCCGGCGAAGACGGCCTGTCTGTCTGCCGCCGCCTGCGCGCCGCCAACGACCGCACCCCGATCATCATGCTCACCGCCAAGGGCGAAGACGTCGACCGCATCGTCGGCCTCGAGGTGGGCGCCGACGACTACCTGGGCAAGCCCTTCAACCCGCGCGAACTGCTGGCCCGTGTGCACGCGGTGCTGCGCCGCCGTCCGCCGCTCGAAGCGCCGGGCGCGCCCTCCACGGAGAACGAGACCGTCACCTTCGGCCCGTTCGCCTTCGATCTCGGCTCGCGCACCCTGAAGAAGGATGGCGAAGAGCTCTCGCTGACCACCGGCGAGTTTGCGATGCTGAAGGCGCTGGTGCGCCATCCGCGTCAACCGCTGTCGCGCGAAAAGCTGGCCCAGCTGGCGCGCGGGCGCGAGTTCGAGCCCTTCGACCGCAGCCTGGACGTGCAGATCTCGCGCCTGCGCAAGCTGGTCGAGTCCGACGCCGCCGCGCCGCGATACATCCAGACCGTCTGGGGCGTGGGCTACGTGTTCGTGCCGGACGGCACGGCCTGACGCGCCGCTGAGAGGTGGCCATCGGCCAATCCGCCAGGCCCGGCTCCGCGCAGGAGGACGGTGCGCAGGTCACCATGCCCAGCCCGCTCGAGGCGAGCGCGCAGCGTGACCGCCGCCCCGGCCTGAAGCTCGGCTTCAGCCTGTTCTGGCGCACCTTCTTCCTGCTGGCGCTGCTGCTCATCGGCTGCACCGTTGCCTGGCTGCAGACCTTCCGCTCGCTCGAGTACGAGCCGCGCGCCATTCAAACCGCCCACCAGATCGCCTCGCTCGTGAACCTCACGCGCGCGGCGCTGGTGTATTCGGACGCCATCACGCGGGTGTCGCTGATCAAGACGCTGGCCGACCAGGAAGGCGTGCGCATCCTGCCGCGCGAGCCCAACGACCGCTTCGAGCCCTACACCAGCGGCGCGCTCGACCAGCGCGTCACCGAAGAGCTGATCGATCAGCTCGGCGAAGGCACCACGGTGGCCAGCCGCGTGAACGACGAAGCGGGCCTGTGGATCGGCTTCACCATCGAGAGCGACACCTACTGGCTGCTGCTCGACCCCACGCGCTTCAGCCGCGTGGGCGGGCGCACCTGGTTGGTGTGGCTCAGCACGGCCATGGCGCTGTCGCTGGCCGGCGCGGCACTGATCACGCGGCTCATCAACCTGCCGCTCAAGCAGCTGTCGCGCGCCACCATGCAGGTGCGCGAAGGCGAGTACGAGGCGCACCGGCTCGACGAACGCGCCCGCACCAACGAGATTCGCGCGGTCAACATCGGCTTCAACCGCATGGCCGACCAGCTGGCCAAGATCGAGCAGGACCGCGCCATCATGCTGGCGGGCATCTCGCACGACCTGCGCACGCCGCTCGCGCGCCTGCGGCTCGAAACCGAAATGAGCGTGGCCGACGAAGATGCGCGCGACCACATGGCCGCCGACATCGCCCAGCTCGACGCCATCATCGACAAGTTCCTCGACTACGCGCGGCCCGACCATGTCGATCCGCGCCCGGTGCTGCTGCGCGACGTGGTCGACGCCTGCACCTACGCCGTGCAGGACTACGAAGAGATGAGCATCAAGGTCGAAGTGCCGCCCGACCTGCGCGTGATGGGCGACGAGGTCGAGCTCACCCGCGTGATCTCCAACCTGGTCGAGAACGCGCGGCGCTACGGCAAGTCGCCCTCCACCGGCGTGGCCGACGTCACCATCCAGGCCCAGGCCAACAACGACGCGGTGCTCATCAAGGTGCGCGACCATGGCGCGGGTGTGGAGCCCGCACTGCTCTCGCAGCTGACCAAGCCCTTCTTCCGCGGCGACGCGGCACGCACTTCGGCAGCCGGTGCCGGGCTGGGCCTGTCGATCGTGGCGAAGAACATCGAGCGCATGGGCGGCACCTTTGCGCTGACCAGCACGCCGGGCCGCGGGCTGGCGGCGCACATTCGCATGCCCCGCGCCATGGCGGTGGGCACCGAGCCGCAGCCGGGCAAGAAGCCGGCCCTCAGCTGACCTGATCGGAGTTGGCCTGCGCTGACCCGCGCGTCAGCGGTGCAGCAAGACGGCCGCGCGGGCTTCCATCGCGCGGCCTTCGCCCACCGGCCCCAGCTTCTCGGCCGTCTTGGCCTTCACGTTCACCTGGTCCAGCGCAATGCCCAGCGTGTCGGCAATGCGCCGGCACATTGCCGGAATGTGCGGTGCCAGCTTGGGCGCCTGCGCGATCACGGTGCTGTCGACGTTGCCGATTTCCCAGCCCGCCGCACGCACCCTGCGCGCCGCCTCGGCCAGCAGCACCGTGGAATCGGCGCCGCGAAACTGCGGGTCGGTGTCGGGAAAATGCCGGCCGATGTCGCCCAGCCCCGCACCGCCCAGCAAGGCGTCGGTGATGGCGTGCAGCAGCACGTCGGCGTCCGAATGCCCGAGCAGGCCGGTGGTGTGCGGCACCTCGATGCCGCCCAGAATCAGCTTGCGCCCGGCCACCAACTGGTGAACGTCCCAGCCTTCGCCCACGCGGATGTGAAACGGCGATGTCATGCGATGCCCTTCTGGCGGCCCAGCAGCACGGCCTCGGCCAATGCAAAGTCTTCGGGGAACGTCACCTTGAAGTTCTGCGCGCTGCCCGGCACCAGCAGCGGCGACAGCCCGATGGCCTCGATGGCGCTGGCCTCGTCGGTCACGGCGTCGCCGGTGCGCTCCAGCGCGTCGAGCAGCATGCCGATACGGAACATCTGCGGCGTCTGGGCCAGCCACTTGTCGGCGCGCGACAGCGTCTGCGACACCCGGCTCTCGGCCGTGGACACCTTCAGCGTGTCGGCCAGCCGCTGCGCCAGCAGGCCACCCACGGCGTCGTGCTCGCAGGCCGCGATGAGCGCCTCGATCTGGCTGGAGGTGACAAGGCAGCGTGCCGCGTCGTGCACCAGCACCCAGTCGTGCGCGCCGGCGCCCTTTTGGCGCAGCGCCACCAGCCCATTGCGCACCGTTGCTGCGCGCGTCACGCCGCCCACGCGCAGCAGCTGTTCGTTGTCGGCGGGAAAACGCGGCAGCGCGGCGTCGACCTCGCGGTCGTCGGGCGACACCACCAGCGCCAGCCCGGCAAAGCGGCCCGCCAGCGCGCGGAAGGCGTCCAGCGTGTGCGCCACCATCGGCGCGCCGGCCAGGCGCCGGTACTGCTTGGCAACGGTGGACTGTGCATGGCCCGCGCGGTGGCCGGAGCCGGCGCACGGGATCAGCACGAAAAGTCGGGAAGAAGGCATGTGGGCGGCCCGGCGTCGGCAATGGCCGACAAGCGAATAAAGGGCTGCCATTCTAGAATTGCGGCCTTCACACACCCCTCGCCAGCTGGCGCGGGGTGTTGTGCATTTACCCCGTGCCAGCCGGCAAGGGGTGTTGTGCATTTGCCCCTCGCCAACTGGCGCGGGGTGTTCCGCATTTCCTAAGCGTTCCATGGACCTCCCCCTCCTCACGGCGGGCAAGCGTTTCACGCTGCCGCGCCCCCCCCTGTCGGCCGATGCCCTGCTGCTGGCGCAACTTGCCATGCGCGAGAAAGCCGCGGGGCGCGCCACGGCGATGTTCACGGCCGACGCCAACGACGCCCAGCGGCTGATCGACGAAATCGCCTTCTTCGCGCCCGATTTGCGCTGCGCCCTGTTCCCCGACTGGGAAACGCTGCCGTACGACGCCTTCTCGCCGCACCAGGACCTGATCAGCGAGCGCCTGGCCACCCTCTGGCGCATCAGCCAGAAAGAAGCCGACGTGGTGCTGGTGCCCGCCACCACCGCGCTGTACCGGCTGGCGCCGCCCGCGTTCCTGGCCGGCTACACCTTCCATTTCAAGGCCAAGCAGAAGCTGGAAGAGTCCAAGCTCAAGGCCCAGCTCACGCTGGCCGGCTACAGCCATGTGACACAGGTGGTGAGCCCGGGTGAATACGCGGTGCGCGGCGGCCTGATCGACCTGTTCCCCATGGGCTCGCTGGTGCCGTTCCGTGTCGACCTGTTCGACGACGAGATCGACTCCATCCGCACCTTCGACCCCGACACCCAGCGCAGCCTGTACCCGGTGCCCGAAGTGCGCCTGCTGCCCGGGCGCGAGTTCCCCATGGACGACGACGCGCGCGGGCGCTTTCGCAGCCGCTGGCGCGAGCTGCTCGAAGGCGACCCGACCAAGAGCCGCATCTACAAGGACATGGGCAACGGCGTGGCCACGGCCGGCATCGAGTACTACCTGCCGCTGTTCTTCGAAGAAACCGCCACCGTGTTCGACTACCTGGGGCCTGACGCCACCGTGGTGCTGCACGGCGACCTGGAGCCGGCGTTCCAGCACTTCTGGCAGGACACCCACGAACGCTACCGGCTGGTGCAGGGCGACCCCGAACGCCCGGCGCTGCCGCCCGAGGCGCTGTTCCTGAACGCCGAGCAGTTCTACCAGCGTGCCAAGCCCTACGCGCAACTGGCCATCCGCGGCGACGTGCCCACCGAGGCGCCCTACGCCGAGTTCGACAGGCTGCCGCCCTTCGCCGTGGTGCGCGGCGCCGAAGACCCGCTGGTCGGCCTGAAGGCCCACATTCGCGACACGCCGCACCGCGTGCTGCTGATCGCCGAGAGCGACGGCCGCCGCGAAAGCCTGCTCGACTTTCTGCGCGCCAGCGGCGTGAGCCCGCCGGCCTTCGACTCGCTGGCCGAGTTCGAAGCATCGGCCGACGAAAAAATCGGCATCGCCACCGCCGCATTGGCATCGGGCTTCGCCTGGCGCGAACAGGGCATCGACCTGGTCACCGAAACCGAGCTGTTCGCCACCGCGCCCACCACGCGCCGGCGCAACAAGAAGCAGGAGCAGGTCAGCGACGTCGAGGCGCTCATCAAGGACCTGTCGGAGCTCAACGTGGGCGACCCGGTGGTGCACAGCGCGCACGGCATCGGCCGCTACCGCGGCCTGATCCACATGGACCTGGGCCAGGGCGTCGACGAAGAAGGCAAGCCGCTGCTGCAGGAAATGCTGCACCTGGAGTACGCCGACAAGGCCACGCTGTACGTGCCGGTGAGCCAGCTGCACCAGATCAGCCGCTACACCGGCGTGAGCGCCGACGAGGCCCCGCTGCACAGGCTGGGCTCCGGCCAGTGGGAAAAGGCCAAGCGCAAGGCCGCCGAACAGGTGCGCGACTCGGCCGCCGAGCTGCTCAACATCTACGCGCGCCGCGCCGCGCGCGAAGGCCATGCCTTTCGCTACTCGCCGGCCGACTACGAGGTGTTCAGCAACGACTTCGGCTTTCAGGAAACCGCCGACCAGAAGGCCGCGATCCACGCCGTGGTGCAGGACATGATCTCGCCCCAGCCCATGGACCGCCTCATCTGCGGCGACGTGGGCTTCGGCAAGACCGAGGTGGCCCTGCGCGCGGCCTTCATTGCCGTCACCGGCGGCAAGCAGGTCGCGTTTCTGGCGCCCACCACGCTGCTGGCCGAGCAGCACTACCAGACGCTGGTCGACCGCTTCGCCAAGTGGCCGGTTCGCGTCGCCGAGATGAGCCGCTTTCGCTCGGCCAAGGAAATCAATGCCGCCGCCAAGGGCCTGGCCGAGGGCACGGTCGACATCGTGGTCGGCACGCACAAGCTACTGTCGCCGTCGATCAACTTCAAGAACCTGGGGCTGCTCATCATCGACGAGGAGCACCGTTTCGGCGTGCGCCACAAGGAGGCGATGAAGGCGATGCGCGCCGAGGTCGATGTGCTCACGCTCACCGCCACGCCCATTCCGCGCACGCTGGGCATGGCGCTGGAAGGCCTGCGCGACCTGAGCGTGATTGCCACCGCGCCGCAGCGGCGCCTGGCCATCAAGACCTTCGTGCGCAACGAAGGCACCGGCGTGATCCGAGAGGCCGTGCTGCGCGAGCTGAAGCGCGGCGGGCAGGTGTACTTCTTGCACAACGAGGTCGAGACCATCGAGAACCGCCGCCAGAAGCTCGAAGAAATCTTGCCCGAGGCCCGCATTGCCGTGGCCCATGGCCAGATGCCCGAACGCGAACTGGAGCGCGTGATGCGCGACTTCGTGGCGCAGCGCTACAACTTGCTGCTGTGCTCGACCATCATCGAGACCGGCATCGACGTGCCCACGGCCAACACCATCGTGATGAGCCGCGCCGACAAGTTCGGCCTGGCCCAGTTGCACCAGTTGCGCGGCCGTGTGGGGCGCTCGCACCACCAAGCCTATGCCTACCTGATGGTGCCCGACACCGAGGGCCTGACCAAGCACGCGGCGCAGCGGCTCGACGCCATTCAGCAGATGGAAGAGCTGGGCTCCGGCTTCTACCTGGCCATGCACGACCTGGAGATTCGCGGCACCGGCGAGGTACTGGGCGAGAACCAGAGCGGCAACATGATGGAAATCGGCTTCCAGCTCTACAACGAGATGCTCAGCGAGGCCGTGCGCGCGCTCAAGGCCGGGCAGGAGCCCGACCTGCTGTCCCCGCTGTCGGTCACCACCGAGATCAACCTGCACGCCCCCGCCCTGCTGCCCGACGACTACTGCGGCGACGTGCACCTGCGCCTGTCGTTCTACAAGAAGCTGGCCACCGCAAAGACGCCCGACCAGATCGACACGCTGCTGGAAGAAATTGTCGACCGTTTCGGCAAGCTGCCGCCGCAGGCGCAGACGCTCATCGACACGCACCGCCTGCGCGTGCTGGCGCGGCCGTACGGCGTAGTGAAGGTGGATGCGGCGCCCGGCATCATCAACATCACCTTCAAGAAAGACCCGCCGGTCGATGGCATGGCCATCATCCAGCTGATCCAGAAGAACAAGCACATCAAGCTCGCCGGCAACGAGAAGCTGCGCATCGAGCGCGAGCTGAAGGAGCCGAGGGAGCGGGCCCAGATGGTGCGCGACGTGCTGCGCAGCCTGGGTCAACCCACCGTCAAGGACACCGTGAACGCATGAGCGCCCCTCAAGAACTCTCCCCCGGCCTGGTCATTCAGCGCATGACGCCACCGTTGAAGCTTGCCGACTTCAAGCTGATTGCGTTCGACATGGACTCGACGCTCATCAACATCGAATGCATCGACGAAATTGCCGACGCTGTCGGCAAGAAGGCCGAGGTGGCCGCGATCACCGAGGCCACGATGCGCGGCGAGATCAAGGACTTCAAGGAAAGTCTGCGCCGCCGCGTGGCCTTGCTCGAGGGCGTGCCGGTGCAGGCCTTGCAGCAGGTGTACGACGAGCGGCTGCAGCTCAACCCGGGCGCCACGGAGTTGGTGGCGGCCTGCAAGGCGGCCGGCCTGAAGGTGCTGTTGGTGTCGGGTGGTTTCACCTTCTTTGCGAACCGTGTGAAGGACCGGCTGGGCATCGACTTTGCGCGCTCCAACCTGTTGGAAGAAGCCGATGGCCAGCTCACCGGCAAGGTCGTCACGCAGAGCTGGGGTGACATCTGCGACGGTGCCGAAAAGCGCCGCACGCTGCTGGAGATTGCGTCGCTGATGGGCATCTCCGCACAGCAGACGATCGCCGTCGGTGACGGTGCGAACGACCTGCCGATGATGGGTGAAGCGGGACTTTCCGTGGCCTATCACGCCAAGCCCAAGGTGCGCGAACAGGCGATGGTTGCCATCAATGACGGGGGCCTGGATCGCTTGCTTGAAGTACTGGTGTGAGGGGGCGCTGTTCAGGGCACGGGCCATTCAGGGCGACGCTCACGCCGACGGGGTGCCTTGCTCCGCGAATGTCCCCCGGGCTTCGCCCTCCTCCTTTATTTCGCTGCGCAAGGCACCCCATCGACGTGAGCGTTTTCAGAGCCGGGGTTGATCGTGCGATCACCAGCAGCGTGCCCCAGTGCACAGGGCGTCGGGTGCTCCCCGCAGCGAAATAAAGGAGGAGCGAAGCGGGGGACATTCGCGGAGGGGAGCACCCGGCGGCCTGTGCACACGCCCTGAAAAAAGCGCAAAAACAAAGAACAAAAGCCAAAGACCAAGCAACCACCAAACGCGACAAGGACCAAGAAAATGACCGACACCGCCCCCCTCTACCGCGCAGACGTCCTGCAGGACTACGCCAGCGCCCTGCTGCAAAAAGCCGGCCTCGCCGCCTCCATGGCCGACAGCGTCGCTCGTACCCTTGTCGAGGGCGACCTGCTGGGTCACGACACCCACGGCCTCGCCCTGCTGGCCGGCTACGTGAAAGAACTGGAATCGGGCGGCATGACCCGCGACGGCGCACCGCAAGTGCTGTCTGACCGCCCCGCCGCCGTGCTGTGGGACGGCAACCGCCTGCCCGGCCCGTGGCTCATGGACCAGGGCATGGACCTGCTCGTGCCGCGCGCGCGCGAACTGGGCACCGCCTCACTCGTCATTCGCCGCAGCCACCACATCGCCTGCCTCGCCGTCTACATGCTGCGCGCGCTGCGCGAAGACATGCTCATGCTGCTGGCCTGCTCCGACCCCAACGCCGCCAGCGTCGCGCCCTTCGGCGGCACGCAAGCCGTGTTCACGCCCAACCCGCTGGCCATGGGTTTTCCGCTGTCACACGGCGGCGTGATGGTCGACATTTCGGCCTCCATCACCACCAACGGCATGAGCAACCGCAAACGCGCGGCCGGCGAGCACTTTGCCGAAGAGTGGCTCATCGACGCCGCCGGCAAGCCATCGAACAACCCCCAGGTGCTGTTCGACCAGCCGCCCGGCACGCTGCTGCCGGTCGGCGGGCTCAGCCACGGCCACAAGGGCTACGGCATGGCGCTGCTGGTCGAGACGCTCACCGCCGGCCTCGCGGGCCACGGCCGGGCCGACCCGCCCGAAGGCTGGGGCGCCACGGTGCACATCACGCTGCACGACCTGCACGCCTTCGGCGGCAAGGAAGCCTTCCTGCGCCAGATGGACCATGTGGCCGAGCGCTGCCGCGACAACACGCCCATCGACCCGGCCAAGCCTGTGCGGCTGCCGGGTGAAGGCGGGTTGAAGCGTCGGGAAGCGCAAACGGTGAACGGGGTGCGGCTGCACCCGTCGATTGCGCGCTCGCTGCAGGATGCGGAGCAGCGGCATGGCCTGCGGCTGGCGCAGGCGCTGGTCTGACGAAAGCTCAGTCTTCTTCGAATTCGGAAGCGCCAGGGGCCGCTTCACCCGGTGCGCGTGGTGCGCGCTTGGCGGCCTTGGCCACCACTTCCACGTAGAACTGCGGCCCACCCTCCTTGACCACACCGTCGATCAGCCCGGTAAGGGCCGACAGGTGCACCACTTGGGCGGATTCTTCGGCCGCGCCGAACTTGCAATCGAAGTCCCAGAAGTCGCTGCCTTCGGGCAGGTCGCGGCGGCGTTCGCGCTTGATGTACTTGCGAATCTCGTGCTTGATGGCTTCGAGATGGCGGTCGGGGTGCTTGCCCTCGACTTGAAGCTGAAAGGTTTTTCTCATGGGTGATCGTAACTCTGTCGAGCCCCCGCCCGTCCTGTGTACAGTCGGCGGCTCAATGGAAAGCAGGTGAAAGACATGGCGCGCGCAAACGACTGGGCAGGCAAGGTGATGGCATTGGTGAACGGAGGCAACGCGCCGGCGGCCATCGCGCAGATCAAGGTGGCGCCCTCGGTCAAGGACCTGAAGGCGCTGCAGACCATCATGACGCTCTCCAAAATGAAAGGCCGCTATCCCAATGTGGATGCGGCCATTTCAGACAACCTGAACCTGCTGGCGGCGCCCCGCCTGCATCGCTCGCCCTGACGAGGTTCTACAGCGCCTGACCCAGGCGCTTCACTCCCTCTTCGATCTTGGCCACGTCGGCCGTCGCAAAGCTCAGGCGCAGCGTTGCAAGATCAGGGTTCTCGGCAAAGAACGGCGCGCCGGGCACGAAGGCCACGAGCTTTTCGATGGCGCGCTTGGCCAGCACATTGGCATCGGCCAACTTGCCGTTGGCGCCCGTCAGGCGCGCCCAGAAGAACAGGCCGCCGTGCGGCTGCGTGAAACTGATCGCATCGCCCAGCTCGCGCTTCAGCGCACTGCCCATCGCCTGCGCGCGCTGGCCGTACACCTCGCGCACATGCGCCAGCGTGCCGGGCATGCGACCGCTCTTGAGGTACTGCGCGGCCGTGGCCTGCGCAAACGTGCTGGTGTGCGCGTCGCTGAACTGCTTGCACATGGTGGCCTTGGCCAGCAGCTCGGCCGGCGCAATCATCCAGCCGATGCGCAGGCCCGGGCTCAGCACCTTGCTCAGGCTGCCGCAGTGCGCAATGAGCTCGCGGCTGCCGGGCACGCTCTGGCTCAGGGCCAGGATCGACGGCGGCGGGGCCTCGCCGAAGTACAGGTCGCCGTAGGGGTCGTCCTCGACCATCAGCGTCTGGTACTTCACCGCGAGCTCGAGCACCTTCTTGCGGCGCTCCAGGCTCAGCATGGCGCCGCTGGGGTTGCCGAAGGTGGGAATCAGGTAGACGAACTTGGGCTTGTGCTCGGCAATGAGCTTTTCGAGCTCGTCGGTCTTCACGCCGTTCTCGTCGATGGGCGCGCTGATGAGCTGCGCGCCGTACAGGCGAAAGCACTGGATGGTGGCCAGGAAGGTCGGGCCTTCGACGATCACCTTGTCGCCGGGCGAGATCATGGTCTTGCCCAGCAAATCAAGCGCCTGCTGGCTGCCGGTGGTGACGATCAGGCCGCTGGGGTCGACGCTGACGCCCTTGGTCTTCATGAATGCGCCGAGCTGCGTGCGCAGCGGCTCGTAGCCTTCGGTGGCGCCGTACTGCAATGCACCGCCGGGCTCTTCGCTGAGCGCCTTCTGGCTCGCCTCCTTGAGGCCCTCGACGTCGAACATGGCGCTGTCCGGGAACCCGCCCGCAAAACTGATGATGCCGGGCGTGCCCAGCAGCTTGAAGAGTTCGCGGATGGCGGAGGTTTCGACGTTGTCGAGGCGGGAGGCGAATTGCATGGTGTGGCTCTCTTTCTGGGGTGCCATTGTCGCGAAAGCGGCGGGCAATAAAGCTGCATAAGGCCGGGGCCTTTCAACGATATATTGCGCTAAAGCCGCTTCCCGCCCCATGAAAAAAGAAAACATCCCCCTCTTCTTCGCCACCCTGCAGGCGGCCAACCCCGAGCCCAAGACCGAGCTCGACTACACCACCCCCTTCGAGCTGCTGGCCGCCGTGCTGCTGTCGGCGCAGGCCACCGACGTGGGCGTGAACAAGGCCACGCGCAAGCTGTTTCCGGTGGCGAACACGCCGCAGGCCATCTACGACCTGGGCGTGGAGGGGCTGGAGGACTACATCAAGACCATCGGCCTGTACCGCAGCAAGGCCAGGCACCTGATCGAAACCTGCCGCATGCTGGTGGAACTGCACGGCGGCGAGGTGCCGCGCACGCGCGCCGAGCTGGAAGCCCTGCCGGGCGTGGGCCGCAAGACCGCCAACGTGGTGCTGAACACGGCCTTCGGCGAAGCGACCATCGCGGTCGACACGCACATCTTTCGCATGGGCAACCGCACCGGGCTGGCACCGGGCAAAACGCCGCTGGAGGTGGAGCTCAAGCTGGAGAAGCGCGTGCCGCTGCAGTACCGGCTGCACGCGCACCACTGGCTGATCCTGCACGGGCGCTATGTGTGCGTGGCGCGCAAGCCGCGCTGCTGGGAATGCGCGGTGCACACCTTCTGCGCCTTCAAGCCCAAGACCCCGGCGCCCAAGACGGCATGACAAGCCCCCAACCAATGACAACACCGAAAAAGCACCGTTCCCCTCCTGCCGCGGCCCTGCTGCTGGCCGCCCTGCTCCCGGCCGCGGCCTGGTCGCAGCAGACCGGCACACTGCCGCCCGACGCCATGGCCCTGTACGGCGGGCGCTGGTCCACCGCCTGCGCCGACGCCGCCGCGCCCACGCTGCAGGTGCGCCAGGACATGCTGATCGCCGAAAGCGGCAAGCGCCGCGTGGTCGGCAAGGCGCCGCAAACGGCCTACAGCTTCTTCGGCAACAGCCCGCCGCCGGCCGGCTTCGACGTGGCGCTGATCGCCGAGGCCGACAAGGCCGGCGCCCTCACTTTTTTGGTCTACCGCGACGCGCGCGGCCAGTCGATCACGCTGGACGCCGCCAAGCCGGTGGCCGGCCAGCTGGGCCCCGAGATGATGAAGCTGCGCTACTGGCGCTGCGACGGTGCCGCCCGCGCCGCGCCGCCGCCCGCGGAGGCCCCGGCCGCCAAGGTGCCGCCGCCGCCCACCGGCAGCCCCGCCGCGCTGGCGCAAGGCCCGGCCATGCAGAAGGCTTGGCGCGCCGCGCTGGGCCCGCGTGAAAACGACCGCTGGCTGGTGCGCCGCGAAGGCCCCGCGCCCGAGCCCCAGTGGGTCACGGTGGACGGCACGCGCTACCTGCTGCATGCCTTCTGCAAGCCGCACGACTGCCACGACAACAACGCCGTCGCCCTGTACGACCAGGGGTCGGGCCGCATCTACGGGCTGGTGCAGCGCGACGGCAAAAACCGCCTGGTGGGCGCCCCACCGGCCGCGCTGGCGCCGCAGCTCGAAAAGCTCTGGCGCACCCAATGGCGTCAGAAGAACTGAGCCGCGCTGACTGACGCCCCCGCTCAGCGCAGCTTGAACATGCGCACCGCCCCCACCAGCCCCGCGGCCTGATCGTTCATCGACTGCGCCGCGGCCGACGCCTGCTCCACCAGCGCCGCGTTCTGCTGCGTGGTGCGGTCCATCTGCTTGATGGCGTCGTTCACCTGCTCGATGCCGGTCGACTGCTCCTGGCTGGCCGCGGTGATCTCGGCCATGATGTCCGTCACCCGGCGCACGCTGCCCATGATTTCTTCCATGGTCCTGCCAGCCTCGTTGACCAGCGCGCTGCCCGCGTGCACCTCGTTCACCGAGTCGCCGATCAACGTCTTGATTTCCTTGGCCGCCGCGGCCGAGCGCTGCGCCAGGTTGCGCACCTCCGAGGCCACCACCGCAAAGCCGCGCCCCTGCTCGCCCGCGCGGGCCGCCTCCACCGCCGCGTTCAGCGCAAGGATGTTGGTCTGGAACGAAATGCCGTCGATCACGCCGATGATCTCCACCACCTTGCGCGACGACGCATGGATCGACGCCATCTTCTCCACCACCTGCTCCACCACCGCGCCGCCGCGCGAGGCCACCTGCGAGGCCGAGTCGGCCAGCTGGTTGGCCAGGCGCGCGTTGTCCGCGTTCTGCTTCACGGTGGCGGTGAGCTCCTGCATGGACGCGGCCGTCTGCTCCAGCGAGCTGGCCTGCTCCTCGGTGCGCGAAGAAAGATCGCGGTTGCCGATGGCAATCTGCTCCGACGCCGTGGCCATCGAATCGGTGCCCGCGCGCACCTGTCCCACCACCTTGGCCAGCTCGTCGTTCATGGCGCGCAGCGCATTCATGAGCAGGCCCGACTCCGATTTGTCCGCCACCTCGATGCGTGCCGTGAGGTCGCCCGAGGCCACCTGTTGCGCCACCGTCACCGCCTGCCCCAGCGGCAGGGTGATGGAACGCGTCATGCGAAACGCCAGCAGCAGCCCGCCCACCAGCGACGCGGCGCTGATCGACAGAATGATCCACTTGGCCCGCTGGTAGGCCGCCTGCGCGGAGGTCGCGCTCTGGTCGGCGCTCTTTTTCAGCAGTTGCTGAAACGTCGACACATGCGCCAGCACCTGGTTGAGCAGCGGCATGCACTCCTGCGTGAGCACCTTCACGGCGGCCTCGGTCTGGCTGGCGGTGGCCAGGGTCAGCACCTTGCCGGCAATGGGCAGGTACAGCGCCTCCAACTCGCGCAGCCGGTCCAGCATCTGGCGCTCCTCGGCGTTGGCGAATGCCGGGTTGGCCATGAGCGTGGCCAGGGCCTGCAGCCCGCTGTCGATCTCGCGCTGCGAGCGCGCCACCAGCTCCACGTCGCCCTTCTGCGCGGCCGGGTCCGTCACCAGCGCCAGGTTGCGCGCCGCAATCGCCCGCTTGCCGATGGCCGACTGCACGTTGTTCAGCTGGTCCAGCTTGCCGGCCCCCACCTCGGTCGCAAAGGCGATGCGGTCCGACAGGTTGGCCATCTCGTGCAGGCCGATGCCCGCAATGACCAGTTGCAACAGCAGCAACAGCGCAAAACCCAGGCCCAGGCGGGCGCCGATTTTGAGATTCGACAGAACGAACATAGCGAACATAGGACAGGCTCCATGGTGGTGTGATCGGTTATCGACCGCCCTTCCACGCCGCACCCCACCCCTGAAAGGTGGGGTAGGCAAACCCTTGAACATGGGATACATCTGGCGGTCTGTATCGATGAGAATCCGGGCCGATGCAACCTGCCCCTTCTTTCGGCGCGCTCGGCAAGCCCGGCGCTGCGGCCACTCCAGCCACTCCCGGCGCGCCCGCGCTGCGCACCCGAAGCCGCCGCCTGCTGGTGCGCCAGGGCCTGCTGGAGCGGCTCTCCGCCGCGCACGAGCGCCGCTGCATCGTGCTGCGGGCGCCCCCGGGGTTCGGCAAGAGTTCGCTGCTGCTGAGCTGGCAGCGCGAGCTGGTGTCCGCGGGCACCGACATCGCCTGGCTGCGCCTGGCCAGCCTCGACGGCATGGCCGAAGGCGACCTGCATTTCATGGCCGCCCTGATGGCCGCGCTGGCCGCCGTGGACGCGGGCATCGCGCGGCACGCCGTGGCCCACGCCCGCCCGGACGCCGACGCCATCGAGCGGCTGGTCATCGCGCTGGTGCGCGGCATTGCCGCCCACGGCCGCAAGCTGGTGCTGATCGTGGACGACGTGCAAACCGCCCAGAGCGAGAACGTGCTGAACGCGCTGCAACTGCTGGTGGCGTATGCGCCGGCCAACCTGCTGTGCGTGTTTGCCAGCCGCGACAGCCTCCCCTTCACCCTGCCGATCACCTTGCCGCTGCCGCTGGCGCCGGCCCACACGCCCACCCAGGCGCTGGAGCTGGGCAACGACGACCTGCGCTTCAGCCTGGCGGAGTCGCTCGACTACCTGCGCCTGCGCCTGCCCGACCTGGACGCGCGCGCCGCCGCGGCCTTCCATCGCATGACCGGCGGCTGGCCGGCCCTGCTGCGGCTGGCCAGCGCCGTGGTGCGCAGGCGGCGCGGCGCGCAGCCGCTGCCGCCTGAAGGGCTGCCCGACCTCGCGCCCTTTTCGGCTTACTTCGCCGCCCATGTGTTCCCCCGGCTGTCCGCGACCCAACTGCGCCTGCTCACGCTGTGCGCCGCGCCCACCCGCTTCAACGCGTCGCTGTGCGCCGAGCTGGCCGGCGCCGGCTACACCCCGGCGCTGTGCGCGGAACTGCTCGGCCCGCCGGCGCGCGAGGGGCTCCTGTCAGTCATGGCCGAGGGACATCAGGGACCGGAGGGCCCGGCCGGCCCGGACACCGAGCGCCGGTGGCAACTGCATCCGCTGCTGCGCCGCGTGCTGCTCGCGCGCCTGGCCGCCTGGCCCGAGGCCGAGCAACTCAAGCTGCATGCCAAGGCCTGGCCCTGGCTCGCGCTGCGCGGCATGCACCACCAGGCCCTGCGCCATGCGCTGGCGGCCCAGGACGTGCAGGCGGCCCACCGGCTGGCCGAGCGCGGCGCGGTGGCGCTGTTCGTGGGCGGCAAGCTGATCGAGGCCATCGCCCTGGTGCGCCAGCTCGACCCCGCGACGCTGGGCGACAACGCCAACCTGCGGCATTGGCTGGGTTGGGTCGCGCTGGCCGACTACCGGCTGAACGACTGCGCCCGCGACATCGCCGCCCTGCGCGCGGAGCCCGCCGGCATCGACGCCGCCATGCGCTACCGGCTGACGCTGCTGGAGTGCCTGCTCTCCATTCGGCGCGACGACAGCCGCGCGCTGTCCCAACTCGTTTCGCAGCTTCTGGCACCGCCGGCGGCGGCCGACGAGTTCGCGCGCGCCGGCCGGCGCAATGTGCTGACCTGGCTGCACCTGCGCAACGGTGAATTCGAGCGCGCGCGGCAGATCCAGCGCGACGAGCCGCTGGCCCTGGTCAACGGCGAGCCGGTGGTCGAGAGCCTGTTCGGCTCGCTGGCGGGCCAGTGCCTGGTGGGTCTTTCGTATGCCATCGAGGGCCAGATGCACCGTGCCGAGCGCATCTACCGCCAGGTGCTGAGCGAGGTGCAGGCGCGCGGCACGCAGTGCGCCGAAGTGACGCGGCTCACCGCGCAACTGCTCGCGCAGGTGCTGTGCGAGCAGCGCGGCCCGCGCGTGGCGGCGCGCTTCATCGAGGGGCAGCCGGGCACGCAGAACGGCCTGATCCCCGACACCACGCTGCGCATGATCCTCATGGCCAACCGCGCGCAGCAGGCCGCCGGCAAGTGGCGCGAGGCGCTGGCGCACCTGGCGCAGTCCGCGGGCTTTTTGCAGGGCCTGGGCATGGACCGCGCGCTGGCCTGGGTGGTGCTGGAGCAGCTGCAGGTGCAACTGGCGCGCAACGACGCCGATGCGGCACAGGCGTCGTTGCAGGCCCTGGAGGCGCTGCACGCCGCCCACCCGCAGGACGAAGCCGGCGCCTTGCGCCAGTTGGCCGACGCGCTGGAGCAGGCCCACGTGTGCATGGCGATGCACCACGGCCAGTGGAAGTTGGCGCTGTCGAAGACCGAGGCGCTGGTGCAGCGCTACAAGCAGCGCGGCCAGGTCGGCATGGTGGCCGCGCTGCAACTGCAGGCGGCCGAGGCCGAGCGCCGGCTCGGGCGCACCGAAGCCTGCGACGCGCGCGTGCGGGCCACCCTGCGCATGGGCCACCGGCTGGGCCTGATGCAGACCTTGCTGGGCGCGCACGACAACGCGCTGCAGCTCATGCAGGCCGCCCGCGCGCTGCCCAACCTCGACCCGGTGCTGGGCTTTTTCGTCGAGCGCCTCGAAGCGCTGGCGCAGGCCCAGCGCCCGGAGCGCGCCACCGTGCCGCCGCCGGCCCCGCGCTTCAGCGACGACCGCAGCCTGGTGCGCCTGCTCACGCTGCGCGAGGCCGAGGTGGTCGAGCTGCTGGTGCAGTCGATGCCCAACAAGAAGATCGCGCTCACGCTGGGGCTGTCGCTGGACACCGTCAAGTGGCACCTGAAGAACATCTACCTGAAGCTCGACGCCCACGGGCGCGAGGCGGTGGGCGCGCGCATGCGCATGGAACAGGAACGCGACGGCGGCAGGCAGCCCTGAGCGCCGCGGCAAGCAGACGAACGCGGCGGCGTCAGTCGACGGGCGGGTGCTCGAAAGTCAGCCAGCCGCCGAAGGCCAGCTCGCCCGCGGGCCAGTCGGCGGCGGTGTCGGCGCAGCGAACACCGCGCTGCAGCAGCGTCACGGCGCGCAGCACGCCGGCATGCGTGACCCACAGCGCGCTGCCCTCGCCGGCCCGCCATTCGTCGTGCGCGGCGGCCACGCGCTGCATGAAGCCGCGCACGCTTTCGCCGTGAACACCGGCAGGCCCGTCGGCGAAGTTGGCGGTCCAGGCGTCGATGTCTCCGCGCGCAATGGCGGACCAGGGGCGCCCTTCCCAGGCGCCGAAATTCATCTCGGCCAGGCGGGCGTCGTGCTGCACCGACAGGTCGGGGCGCAGCGCCACGATGGCGTCGGCCAGGTCGGCGCAGCGCCGCAGCGGGGAGCTGCGCAGGTGCACGCCCTCGGGCAGCAGGGGCGCGATGCGTTGCGCGGCAGCCAGCGTGGCGTGCGCATGCGCCTGCAGATCGGTCGCGCCGTAGCACAGGCCCGGCTCGGCCACCACCGGCGCGTGGCGCTGCAGCCAGAGGGTGCGCCCGCCCGCGCTCATGCGCGCCACGCGAGCGCGAGGTAGATCGCCAGTTCGCAGACCTGCTGGGTCGCACCCAGGCCGTCGCCGGTGAAGCCCTGCAGGCGCCGCACAAAGAGCCGCGCCATCCAGCCCGCCGCCAGCGCCGCCGCCAGCACGGCC
>NNBV01002254.1_pt1 | contig 24394 bp, 23 predicted proteins | sample 1173771 | NCBI WGS metagenome assembly NNBV01 (sample SAMN07173938, study PRJNA388173) | plant metagenome | isolation source: symbiotic tissue sample KVS11 | place: Norway: Troms, Kvaloya island | reverse complement strand
TGAAGATGGAGGAGGATTTCGGAACGGGGGTGAGGTATAAAGTAAAACTGTCCAATGTTGTGATGATAAGATAGGATTTGCAAAATCATTTTATCTGGATTCGTCATTACAAATGCCGAATAGCCGATTATAAAGTGAAGCTGTCTAATTCAATACCAATTCATTAAAAATGAAAAGGCCTCAGGAAGAATTTATTCCGGAGGCCTTTTTTAAAAATAAATCATTAACATCAGGCATCCACCCGCTCAATGATCTTACCCGTCTTCTTGTTTTTCAAAATCAATTTCTTACTGCCATAGTGCGTCATTTCTTCTTTCACCAGGTAATGATCAGCATCATATTCTATTAAGTGATTATCTTTCGTAAGACCTTCCTTGCCACGCCAGATGTCGAGCTTTACGGGCTCCCATAGTTTGGTTTTAGCCGATTTATAGGCAGCATCTAACACAGCGTTCACTACATAACCATCGTAGAACGTTTCTTTCGGAGCAACACCTTTTTCCATGGAATCAAACATGTCCATGAACATGTGGTTATAACCTAGTTCATTCAATTCATCGCCCACGGGAAATAACCAACCCGAATTGCTTTCGGCTTTCTCAGCAATGTAATCTCCGCCCTTGCCGGTAGTGAACATTTCAAAACCGGTGCGCATAAAGCTATTGATCCAAATAGTTCCTTCGGTGCCCATCACTTCATCACGAAGGTCAAGACCACCGCGGAATGTCCAGCTTACCTCAAATTGTCCGATGGCTCCATTTTCATATTTAACCAAACCGATAGCATGGTCTTCTGCATCAATCGGTTTCACTTGTGTATCCGCCCAGCACATTACCTCTACTGGTTTGATGTCTTTACCGATATAGCTTCTGCTTATCTCCACACAATGACAACCTAAATCAAGAATACATCCACCACCTGCCTGCTCAATATCCCAAAACCAATCGCTATGCGGACCAGGGTGTGTTTCTCTTGATTTAGCCCAGAGTATTCTTCCCAGTGCTCCGTTCTTTACACTTTCCTGAGCTTTGATAAACTTCGGTGTGTAAACCAGGTCTTCCAGGTATCCATTAAACACGCCTGCTTTCTCCACCGCTTCCAGCATACGCTTTGCTTCTTCTGCATTGCGACCCAGTGGTTTAGTAGTAATCACGGCTTTCTTGTATTTGCAGCAGAGCATCACTGCTTCTTCGTGCAAATTGTTTGGTAAAGCAATGCACACTACTTCTACTTCAGGACGGTTGATGGCTTCTTCCATTACGGTAGTAGTATGTGCTACCTTATAATCGGTAGCAAACTTCTTTGCACTTTCTTCCCTGCGCGAGTAGATAGATACAATTTTGTCTTTGCTGCGATAGCCTTGCAATGAATCAGCATAGAAACGGCCGATGAAACCGGAGCCAAGCATGGAGATATTCATAGTGTAGTTATTAGTTGTCTGTTATAAATTAATAGGAGATTCAAATTAAAATCAAGCAGTCTTAACTTCTTTTTTCTCTTTGAAGAACAATAAGAAATAGATGACCACGGCAACAGCAATGAAAGCAGGAACAAACCAGATCTGCTTCCATTGATAAGCTCCGTCCAGCTTATAGTAATCGGCTGTAAAGCCGGAGAACCATGTGCCGATGAACATACCCACACCATAGGTTGCGAAAGTGAAAAGGCCCTGAGCGGCATTTTTAATTTTTGCACCGGCTTTCTTCTCGGTGTACATGTAGCCGGTGACAAAGAAGAAATCGTAACAGATTCCGTGAAGTATAATACCCGCGTAGAGCATCCACAAATTCACATCGGCATTACCGAAAGCAAAGAATACATAGCGCAGTATCCAGGCAGCCATTCCCAGCAGAAGCATTTTCTTTACGCCAATGCTATTGAAAAGGAAAGGGATAGCAAGAATAAATATACCTTCTGACACCTGGCCCAGAATCATTTTGCCGGCAGCATTATTCATTCCGATTTCATTGAGGAAGAGGTTGGCAAAGCCATAATAGAACGAGAGCGGAATGCAGACAAGGATGGCCGCAATAAAGAAGATGAGATAAGGACGATCTTTAAACAAAACGAAAGCCTCTGCGCCCAAAGCACTTGACGCTTTTGCATTGTCAGGGTTGTCTTTAGGTGGTGTATGTGGAAGTATGAAACTGATCAACCCCAACAAGCCGGAAGCAATTGCGGCCATGTGAAAAGTGGAAGGCGTTTTCTCGATGCCCAGTGTGCCGATGAGAATACCTGCTACAATCCAGCCGATGGTTCCGAATACGCGGATCCACGGGAACTGCTTACCCGGATCAGTCATCTGCTGAAAAGCAATACTGTTGGATAATGCGATAGTAGGCATATACAATAAAGAATAAACCAGGATGATCCAATAGAAGGCACTATTGTTTGTGATGGTAGTAGCATAAAAGAGTAACACAGCACCCACCAGGTGAAGCACTCCCATAATACGCTGTGCGGCAAAATAACGATCGGCTACCAGCCCAATGAAGAAAGGTGATATCATGGTAGCGATGGCCAAAGCGCTATACGCTGCACCAATCTGCAGTCCGGAAGATTTCAGGAACTCGGACATGTACGTTCCCATCGTTACATACCAGGCACCCCACACAAAATACTCAAGCAACATCATCACCGAGAGCTTGGTAAACACAATAGGTTTCATAGATTCTTTTTGTTAAAAATTTGGATGAATCGGACACTGGCTCAATTAAAGTAACGTTAAGCCCTTCTCTTTTTTACATTGTTGATTAGCTGGCTTCTGACTGAAAAAATTCAATACATGAAATCAGTCCAATCATTCTCTGAACGAAAAGCAAAAGGGATCAAAACTAAAATCTTTCCAGTGACAGATCCGGGTTAAAAATGGGGAGTAAGATAGAAAAGGGATAATGAATTAAGAAAGCAACGTGTGATTAACGGCAGGAATAATTCATTGCGGCTTTAATACACAAAGACGAATACAATATTTATTAAGTACTTGAGTTGAGAAATTTACAAATCCCCCTCTGATTTCTTGGCCGGTACTTTTACTACCTGTGGTTTATAGCCAGATTCTTTAAAGAGTTTCGCTGCATCAGGGATCTCCATCAATTGTGGAAGTGTGACTTCCGGATGCTTGTCCATATATTTTTCCACGATCTGCCATCCTATCCATTGCCCTATGCGTCCCGGGCATTTGTTCCCGACCTCAATAGTTTGGGGGCGCTCAGTAAGATATTTCTGCTTTTCGCGATGACTGGTAGTAAACAAAACCTGGTCTTCCACAAAACGCGACCAGATCAGGCTTTCATTTTTACGTGAGCCTTCGATTTCTTCGGCGGTATAGCCAATCAAAACGCTATCGGGAGTGCAGGGCATCATTCGCTTGGCGAAGTAGTACGCTTTTCCGTACGCTACCATCTCTGCCAGTGCAGTCTTGTCAGCGAAATTAGTTTTGTTATACTGACCATCAATTCCGTACAGCAGCATAATGGATGGAACAATAAATCTTTTGTTTACCCTTTTAAGAAGATATTCATAAAGTTTAGGGCGGTACTTTGCTCCATCGCCCAGGTAATAATCCAAACCAATCATGATCAGCGAGTCACTTACATAGAGATCACTTTCCAATCCGGTGATCACTGTCTCTACTTTAGGTATCGTTGCGTCAGGGTAATAATATCTGAAGTTGGTGAAGGCACCTTCCAGTTCATTTTTCAATTCGGATCCATCACCAAACACTTTTTTAGTGTCCATCAATAAAGTGTCTACGCTTGGACTTGTAGCCATTCCGAAACGTTCTTTTACAAAAACAGAATCATCAGGGAATGAGGGGCGATTGAAAAACAAATCGCGCATAGCCGGATGAGCAGTGAAAAAATGTACCAGTTGTTTTTTGGATGTAATACCGGGCAGAGAATCTTCGAGCGATAAAAACTCCAGTTCGATTTTCTTACCACCAGTATCGGGGACGAAAGCACATTTTTCTTCCTTCGATGTTGAGCAGGAACCAACGATGACGGCTAAAGCAAAAAGGGCGACAACTCTCATAAAACTATTTGGGTGCGAAGATAATTTAGATAAGCCACAGATTACACAGATGTTCACAGATGTTTTTTTTCTGATGGATCCAGGATTTACTTTGAATTTATTCTGTGTTAATCCGTACCATCTGTGGCCAAAAAAATTGAATTGTGTAATTTGCCGCTTCAAGAAAAGATAACGTGTCATCAAAGATTAAACATATTGCAATAGCTGGAAATATCGGCTCGGGTAAAACCACTTTAGTAGAAAAGCTGGCAAAGCATTATGGCTGGTCGCCCCTCTACGAATCGGTGGATCACAACCCCTACCTGCGTGATTTTTATGAAGACATGACACGCTGGGCTTTCCATCTCCAGATTTATTTTTTGAACAGCCGCTTCAACCAGGTGCACAAAATCCGCGAAAGCGAAAGAACGATTATCCAGGACCGTACGATCTATGAAGATGCACATATTTTTGCGGCCAATCTTCATCGCAGCGGTAATATGAACGAGCGCGATTACCAGTGCTACCTGGATATTTATACTTCGATGATTAACTATGTGCAACCGCCTGACTTGCTTATTTATCTGAAAGCAGATATACCGAAGCTGGTACAGCAGATCGCCAAGCGCAATCGCGATTTTGAATACAATATTAAGTTGGAATATTTGAAGAACCTGAACGAGCATTATGAAGAGTGGATTGGCAACTATAAAGCTGGTAAACTGTTGATTATCGATGTGAATAATATCGACTTTGTAGAACGGGTAGAAGACTTTTCTTCGATTGTTAGCCGGATCGAATTGGAACTAAATAACCTGTTTAGCGATTATTAACCGGAACTTGCGCATGAATTGCCACAAAGACTCAAAGGCAATAAGCTTTCTAAGGCAAAGCAAAAAACATATATTCTTAGTGTCTTAGAGACTTAGTAGCGAAAATAAAGAACAGTAAAATAATTTTTTGTAACTTCGGGTATGAAAATCGAAGCGTTAAAAGAAGAGATTATTAAAAAAATCAATTCAATTGATGACAAAGATTTTTTGTTTGAACTGGAGCAACTCCTTCAGAGTTCTGATCAAAAAGAATTCTGGAATGAAGTTCCCGAAGTAGTAAAGAGTAAAATTGAATTAGGAAGAAAAGAGATTAGTGACGGCCAATTTTTTAGTCACGAAGCGATTCAAAAAGAAGTAAAAGATCGATTCTTTCATTCATGAAGTACAGTATTCGATGGTCTCACCAGGCTCGAATATCTTATTTATCCATTCTTGAATACCTGGAAATCAATTGGAGTTTTAAGGAAGTTGAAGATTTTAGCCAACGGCTGGAAGAAGTAATAGCGTTTACTTCCGTCAATCCTAAAATTTATCCTAAGTCCGAGCTCAGCAACATCAGAAGGGCGGTTGTTACCAAACAGGTCAGTTTATTCTATGAAGTGAACGATGAGTTTGTCGATGTGTTATTCCTATGGGATAACCGACAAGACCCATCAAATTTGAAATACTCATAATGAAAACCAACATCATAGCGATGAATTAAATGAGTATTCCCGGTCATTTTCGTGCTGACCGAAAAAGCATGATACTTATGTTTATTGAAGTCGATGAGAAAGAATTGAATAGACAGTGAAATTATAATTATGTCAAAAAAGAAATTCAAAAAAGAAAAGGAGAAGCGCAACACGAAAGAACGTGGCAGTTTATTCTCCTCCCTCCTTGCCTTGTTGCAGGAGAACCCAAGCCGTGCATTCACGGTAGAACAATTAATCAGAAAGCTTAGCCTCAAGAAAAAATCATTGGTCGAAGAGTTATACAAACTACTGGATCACCTCGAAGCAGATGGCGATGTAAGACAAACATCGGAAGGCAATTACAGAATCAGTAAAGATACTAAGTTGGGTGAAGCTGGTTCCGTTACCGGAATAGTAGATCATGTGAATGCACGCTTTGCCTACATCGCTACGGGTGTGGAAGGATCGAAAGATGTATATGTAAAGACATCTGACCTTAACAGTGCTTTGCATGGTGATACGGTAAGTATTAGCGTAGCTAAAAAATCTTCAGGTTCAAGTCCGGAGGGAAAAGTAATTGAAGTATTAAAGCGTTCACGTAGTCGCTTTGTGGGTAAAATAGAGTTGTCGAAGAACTATGCATTTGTAGTGCCTGACTTCAAAAAAGTATACCAGGATTTTTTCATCTATAATGAAAACATCAACGGAGCCAAAGCAAACGACAAGGTATTGTTTGAAGTGACACGCTGGGGTGATGGTGATCGCAGTCCCGAAGGAAAAGTAATAGAGATACTTGGAAAGTCGGGCGAGAACAATGCAGAGATTCACTCCATTATGGCAGAGTTCGATTTGCCTTTCCGTTTCCCGGAAAATGTATTGAAAGAATCGGAGGTGATCAGCGAGACGATCTCTAAAGATGAAATTAAAAAGCGCAGAGATTTCCGTGACATCCTCACGTTTACCATCGATCCTGAGGACGCCAAAGATTTTGATGATGCGATTTCGTACCGCGAGTTGGAAGGCGGCATCTATGAAATAGGTGTTCACATTGCCGATGTAACACACTATGTGCAAACAGGTACAGTGCTTGATGAAGATGCTTTTGATCGTGCTACTTCGGTATACCTGGTAGATCGTACAGTGCCGATGTTGCCCGAGCGTTTGTCCAACGGTCTGTGCTCGCTGCGTCCGCATGAAGATAAGCTCACGTTTGCAGCGGTGTTTGAGATGGATAAGAACGGGAAGATCCGTAGTGAATGGTTTGGACGTACCATTATTCATTCGGACCATCGCTTCTCGTATGAACAGGCACAAGAGGGAATAGAGACAGGAAAAGGGCCGTATGCTGCGGAATTGAAATTGCTGAATGATATTGCTATTCGTATTCGTAAAGAGCGTTTCAAAAACGGAGCAGTCAACTTTGAATCGGCCGAAGTGAAATTCAAACTGGATGAAACCGGTAAGCCATTGGCAGTGATACCCAAGGTCAGAAAAGATGCGCATAAGCTGATTGAGGAATACATGTTGCTGGCGAATAAAGCGGTGGCAACGTATGTCTATAAAATGAAGAAGGGCGAAGAAAAAAATACATTTGTTTATCGTATTCACGATTCGCCCGATCCGGAAAAGCTGGAAGACTTCTCCAAGTTTGCACGCCAGTTTGGACATAAGGTAGACTTCCAGGGTAATGTATCTCGTTCGCTAAATAGCCTGATGGATGAGATTGAAGGCAAGCCCGAGCAAAACGTGCTGCAATCACTGGCCGTACGCGCCATGGCGAAAGCTAAATATTCTACCGAAGCGAAGGGGCACTTTGGATTGGCGTTCCCGCATTACTCTCACTTCACTTCGCCGATACGTAGGTATCCGGATATGATGGTGCATCGCTTGTTGCAGCATTACCTGGATGGTGGTAAGTCGGCTAACAAAAAAGATTACGAAGACAAGTGTGTTCACTCTTCGGAAAGAGAGAAACGCGCTGCTGAAGCAGAGCGCGCTTCCATCAAGTACAAACAAGTGGAGTTCATGTCCATGGCAGAGAACAAAGTATATGACGGTATCATCACCGGTGTTACTGACTTTGGTTTGTTTGTGGAAATCACCGAAACCAAATGCGAAGGCATGGCACGACTTGCCGATATGAAAGATGATTACTATGAGTTCGATGAAAAGAACTATCGCGTTGTGGGCCAGAAGAAAAAGAAAATCTATCGCCTGGGTGATAGGGTGGAGGTGCGCATAAAGAAGACAGATGTGGATAAGCGTACCATTGATTTAACTTTTGAAACGGAATGATAGAAGAAGAGTTAATTCTTCTTCTATCATTCAATCGCCTGGATTTGAATCACCTTGGTCTGTGTCCCCACAGACCGAAATTGTTCAGAGAATTTGTGGTCTGTGAAGACACAGACCACGGTAGAGAAATTGTAAATCTATAACATCATCATAGATTATGCTTCGAGTTGTAACTTATCTTTCATTCAGCCTGCTCTTTTTGCAAAGCAGCTTAACAGTGAGAGCACAGTCCAAAGCGCTGGTATTTCAATCTGACTTTAGTTTAAAAGATGGAGCAGTATCAGCGATGAAGGGTGTTGCTTACGGTGTATCATCTACGCTGGATATTTTTGATCTCACACATGAAATACCTCCTTATAATATTTGGGGAGCATCGTATCGCTTACACCAGACTGTTACTTACTGGCCAGCAGGAACAGTTTTTGTCTCCATTGTAGATCCAGGGGTGGGTTCCGAAAGAAAATCAGTCGTGCTCAAAACAAAATCAGGACATTTTATAGTCACGCCTGATAACGGAACGCTTACGCTGGTAGCAGAGACCCTCGGCATTGAAGCAGTGCGTGAGATCGATGAATCAAAGAATAGACGAAAGGGCTCTGAGCAATCGTATACCTTTCATGGGCGCGATGTGTATGCTTATACCGGCGCACGGCTTGCTGCAGGTATTATTAATTTCGAAGGCGTTGGCCCTTTACTTCCTGCCAAAGTGGAAATGATCCCTTATCAAAAAGCTATATATAATGACGGAGTAATTTCCGGCAACATCCCTATACTTGACACGCAGTATGGAAACGTATGGACGAATATTGATAAGGGAACGTTTGATCGCCTGGGTGTACATACTGGAGATGTACTCCTGATCACAATTCAGAATAATGGTAAAACCATTTTCTCCGGTACTGTGCCTTATGTCAATACATTTTCAGCTGTGCCTGTTGGGGAAAATCTCGGATACCTGAATAGCCTTCTTAACTTCTCGCTTGGTGTTAACCAGGAAAATTTTTCAGAAAAATATAAGGTGTTTAGTGGGCCATCTTGGTCAATAACCATAAAGAAAAAGTAATACTTTTTTACTACGATCCATTAACCAGAAACTGGAACAAGACTAAGATTAGCCTTTTATTCTCTTTCTGTCCAAATTTTGTTATCTCTTGCTGTATGAAGAACAGCAAGCACAGTAATAACCTTCTCGTCATCATCTACAATGAAATGGATCATGTAGGGAAAAATATCCAGCAATACTGTTCTTACATTATCATAGCGAATAGCTATTGTATTAGGGTTTTGACGTACATAGTGCACTTTCTTTCGCAGATGCGCTGTAAATCGTTTTCCTAATCCGGGTTGCTGTTCATTGTACCAGATGGCTGCTTCTTTGATGTCTTGCTTTGCTATAGGAAGAAGGATGGATTTATACATCACAATTCCTTTTCAACATCATCCAGCGCAGCATCGAAATCTAATGCCGTATGGGTATTGCTTTTATAAAGCTCCATTCTTTTGCGCACAATTTCCTTGTGCCACTCTGGTACTTCTCCATTTTCCTGATCAATGTCCCGGAATTTTGTTTTAAGATCATTCCACTCTTTGATAGGAATAAATACTCCAGTGGTTTGCCCGTTGCTATCGGTGATATATTGAACATTCATCAAAGAGGATATTTAAGTCAATAAATTTAGTATTCATGAACAGGAAGACCTGTTCATGATCAATCATCAAATTTAAAAACTTCTGAATTTATGTCCTAAAGATCAGTATAGGCAGCTACAGGATGGCTATAAAGGGCAACTTACAGCCACAACTAGTAATTTGTGGTCTCTCAATTTTGTTTTTTACTGATTACTTTTGACCTCTCAACTTTGTCACCTCGGTCTGTGTCCTCACAGATCGAAACTGCCGGTTGAATTTGTGGTCTGTGAAGACACAGACCACAGTGCCCATTAATTATTAGTGTTAGCAAATTAAAAGGAATGTCCTCTTCATACTTAAAGCTCATTGAGAGCGAAATAAAAAAACAACCTTACGGCTCGCAGCCGAAATCGCTTTACGAGCCCATCCGCTATATCATGAAGCTGGGCGGAAAAAGATTGCGACCAATGCTTGCGCTACTTTCCTATTCGCTTTATAAAAGTGATGTGAATAAGATTATTCCTTACGCGGCAGCGGTGGAGGCCTTTCATAACTTCACGCTCATGCATGACGACATCATGGACAAAGCACCTCTTCGCAGAGGCAAAGCTACCGTTCATGAAAAATGGAATACCAACACCGCGATACTTTCGGGAGATGTGATGCTGGTGAGAGTCTATGATTTTTTCCTTTCATTGGATGGTGATAAGCTGAAGCAAGTACTTCCGGTATTCAATCAATGTGCGGCCGAGGTGTGCGAAGGTCAGCAATGGGACATGGACTTTGAGACAAAAGCAAAAGTGACCGAGAAGCAATACATTGAAATGATCCGTCTGAAAACGGCTGTGTTACTTGGCTTCAGTCTGGAATTAGGTGCAATACTTGCTGATGCCCCGGAGCAAGATCGTAAAGCGCTGCGTGATTTTGGTGTGAACATCGGCATTGGCTTTCAGTTGAAAGATGATCTGTTGGACGTATATGCCGATCAGAAGAAATTCGGCAAGCAAGTGGGCGGAGATATTATCGCCAATAAGAAAACATTTTTGCTCATCAGAGCTTTAGAGAAAGCAAAGGGAAAAGACAAGGCCGAACTTCAGCAATGGCTGGCGTTAAAGAAGTTCAATAAGAAGAAGAAAGTGGAGGCGGTAACTTCTATTTATGACCGCCTGGGTATAAAGAAAGTGGCCGAAGAAAAAATCAACGAATATTTCAGCAAGGGATTTTCAAGCCTTGGGAAATTATCAGTGGGTGATAAATCCAATGGATTGATTCAGTTCGCAAGAGAATTAGCCGAAAGGCAGAAGTGATTCTTGCCCAAACTATTTTCTCTTATACCAGAGAAGTTGGGGGTGCTTGTTGTGTGCACTGCTCTCACTGAGGGTATAATATCCTTTCTCGTCATACGCAAAGCAAATCGATTCACCTTGTGGTTCGGGATCGTAGGGTAATTTGATGGGCTTTTGCTGAAGCAACTCAATGAGCGATTGATCAGGAGTTCGTTTCCAGTAATAAACAAGGTTATAGTTTTTCATCAATACTTCCTGTCCATCGCGCGAAATGTCCGCAGCTACGATCTGGGTTAGTTCAATTACAGCAACCTTTTTTGCGGTCAATTCTTTTGAAGTAAAAGGAAAATCGACCTGGTACAATCGTACCGAGTCTTCACGCTTCGAAACGAGAAACAGATTTTTAGATATCGGATCGATCATCATGGCTTCTGTATCGCGCACGCCGTCTGAAAGCTTTACGGTGAACGTTTCAAAGTCGGTGATTTCTTTTGTCGCGCTGCCAAACACAGGTTCTTCGAAGCGATAAATGATCTTGGTAGCGTATTGCGAACTATTGTCACCGATATCGCCCACATAGATGTACGACTTATTTTTTTTCGGCCCCGCTCCAATGGCAATCTCTTCCCAGTCGCGGTTTTTTACTCCTTTTAAAGTACACACCATTCTGGTCTTTGCTGTCTCATCGATAAGGAATACTTCGGCAGGATTGCCACTGTCATTATGTGTCCACAACATTCTAGGATTGATAACGCTGCTCACCAGTCCGGATGCTTCCGGAATCTTTTCATCTACTTTCCCCTGTGCAGCGCCAAATGAAAACGGACCTTCGGGAATTGTGCGTTGCTGGCATTCGATAAGGCAAAAGAAGACGAGAACAAAGATGAATCGCATAGGAGATGATAACGTAGACCTGAAAAAACGGCTCTTCAAAATTAACAAAAACAGGTTAATGACTTTTTGTTTTACTTTTGCGCGGTGAAAGACGAACAAACAGAAATTACTGACGAACAGGATGATGAGCTTTTTGAACATCATCGTATCATAGCCGATCCGGGCCAAAGCTTAATGCGTATCGACAAATTTTTGATGGATCGCATCCCCAATGCTACACGAACCAAGTTGCAGGATGGCATTCATAATGGCTTTGTTAAAGTCAATGACAAACCTATCAAGCCCAACTATAAAGTTCATCCAAATGATGTCATCGTTATAGCCTTGCCCGAACCTCCGCGTGATACGGATGTAAAGCCAGAGAATATTCCGTTAAACATTGTTTATGAAGATGATCATTTGCTGGTGATCAATAAGGCGGCAGGTATGGTCGTGCACCCTGCTTACCAGAACTGGACCGGTACCCTGGTGAATGCATTGGCCTATCATTTTCAAAATCTTCCGCAGATGCCTGGCAATGACGGAAGACCGGGATTAGTGCATCGTATTGACAAAGATACTTCAGGACTTCTGGTTGTTGCCAAAACAGAAGCAGCCATTACTCACCTGGCAAAACAATTTTTCGATCACTCCATTGAACGTACCTACAATGCGCTGGTTTGGGGCGAGCTTGAACCCGCAGAAGGAACGATCAACGTAAATGTGGGCAGAAGCCTGAAAGACCGCAGGGTGACTACGGCTTTCCCGGAAGGAGATTTTGGAAGAACTGCGATCACGCATTACAAGATGTTGCAGTCGTATCGCTATGTTTCATTAATTGAATGCAAACTGGAGACCGGGCGCACACATCAGATTCGTGCGCACATGAAATACCTGCATCATCCTATCTTCAATGATACTTTGTATGGTGGTAATGAAATTACGAAAGGAACGATCTTCACCAAGTACAAGCAATTTGTAGACAACTGTTTTAAGATTATTCCACGACAGGCACTTCATGCAAAAACGCTGGGCTTCATTCATCCGGCAACTAAAAAATGGGTGCAGTTTGAGACAGAGCTACCGGCTGATTTTAAAGAAGTAATTGAAAAACTGGAACACTACGTGAAATACAATTGATTAGCACGATGATCGATGTGCTGATGTGTCACTAGGAAGATTTTTTTGAATTGACCAATCGGCACATTGATCATTGACTAATCAAATCAGAAGCCATCATCTTCTTCTCCTTTTTTCTTCTCCTCCTTTTTCTTGGATGAAGTAGAGCCACCCAGATCGTAAAGCGTTTCTATTCCATAATAGCTTTGTCTGAAACGGTTGATAAATGAAAGCGTTTCATCATCACTGCCGGGAATAAATACCATCTCGCCCACTTTTGCTTTCGAAGCATTTGATTTTTTAGCGATGATGTCGTTGAAGGCTTGTACGGAAGAATGAACCATCAGCCGGTTGTCTTCATAGCCGAAGTAGAACCAGCTTTCGGGAGATGCTTTGAAGAAAACATGAAAAACAGGAATACCGTCTTCATTTCTTTTGATCTCCATGAACCCTTCGAAAGCACCGTTGATATCGTTGCGGCCCATATGGCTGATACCTAATTTACCTTCACTGTAAAATCCTTTCAGGGTTTGAGAGTATTTAAGATTAACCTGCGAGAAAACAATGGGCTTAACCAACTGGGGTATGGTAGAAAGTGATACATAGCTCTGTAATGATTTTTGCTCGTAGTCTTTCACAATCTTCTCTCCTACAATGTCTGCAATTTTGTAAAGCAATTCGGTCTGGTCACCCAATCCTTCATCCACACCTTCGTTCTTTATTACTTCCTGTATGCTCTTCGCCATCACATCATAAGCGGTGGTGGGCACATTGATGTCTGCCATAATGAAGGAGTTCAGTTTGATATCGTTGGTCTCGATATTTCCTGAACCTAATGCTGTGGCTGTGAGTGAAAAATCTTTAATGCCTTTAAAGAAATTGACGGCACCCTCGAAGCGCACTTCCTGTTTGTCTTCGTTGTAGGCGAATACTTTTCCGGAGAGTTTCTCGCCTGCCGCTTTCTGGCGGTCTTCAATTCTGAATTCACCGCTTTCTTTTTCGAAGAACAAGGCTCCGCTGGGAAGGAAGAAATCATCATCGTCCGGTTGTTTTTTATCGAACACGAAAGTGATGTATAAGTTATTGTCGGTACTGAAATGTAAACCTGCTTCGGCCTTCCTTCCTTCCTCGGTAGTTGCTTTGTCAAAGTCAGTGTACACGTCCTTCTCATCTCCGCTTTGTTCGTAAAGCAGCCAGGTGTTGTAGTTCTTTAGTTTTTTCAAATCGAGTTTGATGAATCCACGAAGCTGCAGCGCTGGCCGCGTAGCGTACATCACCATATCGCCTTTGTAAAAAGTGCGGGGAGCAAGAATTATATTATCATTTTCACTCACTGCTCCATTGGCAACCGTCTGCTGGCTGGCGATCAGATTTTTGTTTCGTCTGCGGCTCGAACCCTCTTCAGGAGCAATGGCTTCCAGGTGAAAGTCGGTCATCTTGATAGCGAACGTATCGTTGACTGCATTCACATACTGGTACGTGGCATAACCCGAAAACTCCTTCCGCGAAACGATGTCCACCACACCGTCCGTAAGACGGTGATAGCCATTCAGGGTATCCATTACAATGATTGTGTTTTTGAGCTGGCCGATCTTGGCATTTTCCAAAATCAATACCTCGTTATTTTCAGGGGTTATCTTCGCATCAGCCACAATGATGTAAGGAATACCACTTACTTTCAGCTGCTGTGTTTTAATATCGTACTCTGCTTTCTCGGCATTGAATACAAGTGAATCCAGTTCTTTGCGCGTAGTGTAGAAATAAGAATCTTCAAGTGGAGTGTCGGCCCCTTTGGTCATAGAGATTTTCTGGGTATTCAAATCCCAGCGCGCATCTGGTATAGATGTTTTAAACTGGGCATAAGGAAACTCAAGAGCTGCAGTACCTTTTATCTCGGGGCTGATGTCAGCATAGTTTTTATCAAGATTGAATTTCAGACGAACGTCCTTCCCTGCCAATGCCGGCTTTTCCGGATTCGTTGTTTTTACCTCAAACAGTGCATGGCGTGCTCCGAAATCTTTAGCAGAGAAAACCATCTCTTTCGACCTCAATTCTGATCCACGGGTAATGAGCTCACCGTCACCGGTTACTCCTTTTTTTGTAACGGTTAATCGCCCGTTCAGCTGAGCAGTACTGCTATACATTTCAAAAGGATCGCGCAGATTGTAGAGGTTGAATTTATCTTGTTTGGGCAGCCACTTCAGCTTGTACTCAGTAAGTTTAGTTTGTGGGAACCAGATGTCCCCGATTTGTTTTTCTTTCAACTCACCCACTGTTCCTTTACCGACTACTGAATCCGGATAGAAAACAAAATCAGGAGACTCGACATTGGCAGCCAGGTATTCAATTCTGCCGTTAGCACGAATACCTGCGTTGTCGAGATTCATACCACCATAAATTTTGCCATCACCGTTGTAAAGATTGTATCCCGTAGTGGGAACGGCATGTGTAAAGCCTAGTGACTTATCTGACATGGTATGGAGTTTCTCTTTAAACGAAGGGAACATTCCGCTCGAGACAAACGTACCCTCAAAATTGATGGATGCCGGATCCGCATCACTTAAGCTGTCCAGTTTAAATGGAGGAACAACAAAGAATACCGATCGGTCATAAGCACCATCCAGTACTTCCCTCCTGTCGAAATAAATAACACCACCAGCTGAAGCATCGAGACGAGGGTAATCTGAAACTTTGGCGCGGCCCGATTTATTATCGGGTCGGTTAATAAACAGAGTTCCAGCTGTTTTGGAAGAAGTATCAAGACCACCTGCTGCCGCTGCCGTTGAATCGGCACCTACCATGGCATTATTTACTCTTCGTCTTATTTTTTGACCTTTGGCGTTCGTTTCGGTTACATAGAAACGTATGGAGTCAATGTGATTAAGATTGATAAAGAAACTGTCGTACTTCAGTGTAAAATCTTTTCCGTTGATCTCGAAATTTCCGGCCGTGATCTTGCCATCAAATTTAATATCACGATCTTTTAAAAGGGTAATGGTGGCACTATCGGGTTTGATGATTACGTTGAGCGAATCACTTACGTTAAATTCATCCACTCCCCGCACGGTCATGTATCCCTTACGAAAATTAACGGTGGCATTGGCGGGACCATCTACTACAGAGTGTATTTTAAGATTGTCATAATCGGCTTTGTTCTTGCTGGCTTCGAATACATGCAATGCCTTATCCTTTACGCGCACTTTTCCATTGCGCGAATCGTATTCGATCATTCCTTTGTCTGCAAGAAACATCATGGCACCGCGCACTTCCTCTGATTTTCTTTTCATGGAAACGGCCACATCATCGGCATAAAATTCTCTCGTACCGTTTTTTATGGAATAATTGGCTACCATGGCCAACGCATGGAAAGTAAAACCAACTCCGCCCAACAGGCGATAATCTTCCGGATCGAAATAATCGGTCGATTCAAAAATCATTGGTGCCTGGCTTCTGCCTCCGGTCACCGACATGTTCATACTATCTGATTTTAAATCCCAGCGAAGGAGGTCGGCATCAAAATCGATATTGAAGAACGAAGAAGAGTAAGGAGTGTCTTTCAATTGACCTTTGGTACGCTGCAGGGTCAACTGCTTCTTGCCGTAGTGATAGCGTAACTGTACGGAAGGCTGATAGATGGAATCATTCTCCTGGTAGATTTTCACTGCGGCATTGCGGCTGATGATGGTGGAATCCTGAAACTCGAACTGCCTGGATTGAGCCGTGAATTTTCTATCGGTGTCGCCCATTACTTCGAGCTGTGCATTTTCATTGTTTACCGAAGAACTAAAAATACGTTTGCCGCTTAGCGCGAAACCTCCCCTGTATTTGAGTTTATCATCGCCCAGGCCCAGCATATCAATGTTGCTTTCAAAGGACATGAATCTTGGATAGAGGGCGGCTGCTTTGCTTTTGTGGCTTACACTTTTGAATTCGAACAGCCCGTCTACTTTACCGTTTACTTTTCCCACGTAAGTGAGCTTGCCCAGGTCTGCCTTTAGCTGGGGCTTGCTTACATTAAAGTTGTAAGCTCTTAATTCAAAATAAACTGAATCAGGACCAAGGCCGGCCGGGCTCCAGTCAAAAGTTCCTCCATCTCCAACAAACGTATTGTCAGCCAGGGAGACGGAACCTTTGGTGTTTTTCAGATAGGCAGAATCATAAAGCGTAACGAAGTTGAACGTAACCCGGTCAAATTTTATAAGCGGGCCGCTCAATGTAGGTTGAGGCGCAGGCATCATCCACGGGGGTACAGCATTTACCGGCACGGTATCAACCGGCGTGTCTTCCCAGGTAGTATTGTTGCCGGAATTATCCAGCTGATCCATCGGGTTTGGAGTGGAGGTAGTATCGAGTGTGATAAATTCGGGTGCAGCTTTTACATATTCAAACTGGTAGCTGTCATCGCTGGCGTATAGCCGGAACGACTTTTCGAAGTGAAGAGCATGGTGAAGGAAGAAATCGCGAGCGTTTTTAAGGAAAGCGGCCGCTTTGGTCGGATTTTCAAAGTCGATGACATTTTGAGTTACCGCCAGGAAGTTGGCCATTTTACTGGCATCCGCTCCTTCTACATTGATAGCATCGGTAATGGCCCCCAGGTAATTTTGAAAATGAGGACGCAGTTTGTACCCCTTTTTCTTCATCAGCTTTGCCTGCTGGCGAATAATTTGTTGCTGATCAAGGCCAAGCCCACCCCAAACGGTGGCAAAACCTGCTCCTATGGTGCTTGCTTCCAGATTACGGGTGTTTTCCAAAAGAACACGAAGACTATCCTGGAAATCCAGCTTAATAGCTGATGCCGCTTCCGTTCCCTTATCTTTTTGGGCCCGGCAAACAGTGCTGATAAGAAGTACGGCTAAGCAAAAGAAAACTTTCTTCACCAGATCGGATTAATAAAATGGATATAAAGATAAGCACTTAAAAATCCAATGTCACGAAGTTTCACCGAGAAGATCGCAGAGTTACACGGAGAAAAAATAAATCGGTGTAAGTCCGGGTCTATCCCTCGGGCTTTGTGCAATGGAATTACTGTTGTGGCTTCTTTTAAACGAAGAGAACACTGAAAAATTAGCTTTTGCTTAGTAAAAGCGCGGCCCAGGTTTCCTTCTCATCCCTCCGCACTTCACTGAGGCCGAATTGCTTAGCATGATCTCTCAAATCATCCACATCGGTGGTGTAAAATCCGCTCAATAGTAGTTTGCCTCCATCGGCCAGGTAGCCCGCATAGTCTTTTATCTCGGCCAGCAATACGTTTTTGTTGATATTGGCCAAAACGATGTCAAACTTGCCAGTGAAATTCATGTCGCTGATCTTGCCCTGGTAGATGTGCACATTGGCGCTGTGATTGATGTCAATATTTTCCTGTCCGTTGGGAACACTCCACTCATCAATGTCGAAAGCTTCTACTTCTGTGGCTCCGAGCTTTGATGCCATGATAGCAAGGATAGCTGTACCGCATCCGGCATCCATTACGCGTTTGTTCTTATGATCGAACTGCAATTGGTTTTTGATCATCAGGTAAGTGGTCTGATGATGCCCTGTTCCAAATGACATCTTCGGAGTAATGATGATCTCATACGGATATTTCTTTTCGATCTTATGAAACTCTGCCCGCACCAGGCATTGATCTTCTACGAAAATAGGATCGACATTTTTCTCCCACTCCTCGTTCCAGTTTTGTTTCTCTACCTTATCTAAGGTGAATACAAATGGAGTTGCTTCTTTGTATCGCTCCTTTACATCGTCAAGTACATCAGTAAGAAGGTTGTCTTCTTCGGCATAGGCTTCAAACCCATTTTCGGTTTCCGTAAACGTATCGAACCCTGCTTCGGCAATTTCTGCCATGAAGATTTCAGTAAAATCGGAATCGCAAACAACCTGGATACGGTGGTAATACATACAATTAATTATCAATGTGTCAATGTGCCGATTAGTCAATTGGCTTTAACCGGCACATTGACTAATCGACAAATTGAATAATTATTTAAGCTCCTTTAATGATGTCAACAAAGTCGCGCGACTTCAATGAAGCACCGCCCACTAAACCACCATCTACATCGGGGCAGGAGAAAATTTCGCGTGCGTTATCTGGCTTCACACTTCCTCCGTATAAAATAGAAATGCTTTCGGCCACTTCTTTGCCATAGCGTTCGGCTAAATAAGTGCGGATGACAGCGTGCATATCCTGGGCTTGTTGTGAAGTAGCCGTTTTACCAGTGCCTATAGCCCAAACAGGTTCGTAAGCAATCACTACTTTTTGAACCCCTTCAGCTGTAAGATGGAATAAGCTTTCTTCCACTTGTTTTTTTACCAATGCTTCGTGTGTACCAGCCTCACGAATCTCTAAAGGCTCACCACAACAGAAAATAGGAGTAAGCCCGCTTGCCAATACCTTATCTACTTTCTTAGCTAATAACTTTCCGTCTTCACCAAAAAATTGTCTGCGCTCGCTGTGGCCGATAATAATATAAGGAATGCCAATCGACTTGATCATGCTGGCAGAAGTTTCGCCTGTATAAGCGCCTGAATCATGCTCGCTGCAATTTTGTGCGCCTACTTCAATTCTCGAATTAGTGCCCAGTTGGTTTTTTGTGCTTAGTAAGTAAGGAAAAGGAGTGCACAATACAATTTTAGTATCACCCTTTACTTCATCGGCTACCATCGCCATAATTTCAGAAGTAAGCGCTTTGGCTTCTTCGAGGCTCTTATTCATCTTCCAGTTACCGGCAACAATTTTTGAACGCATTGTATTCTGATTTTTAGTTTGTGTATTTTTATTTTAGAACCGAAGAGGACCAGCTCCAGGGATTAATCATCTTAAGACCTCCAATATTTTTGAAGTCATCTGTATTTCTTGTGAGCAGCGTATAATCTCCAACAAGAGCCGTAGCAGCGATAATTAAATCAGGCAGTTTTGATTTGAGTAATGACCTTCGAACGGTGATTGTCTGTTGGCAAATTTGTTCATTGAGATAATGAACCTCACCCATTTGCAAAAAACTTTCAATGCCCTGAAGTGTTCCTGCAGAAGCATTAAATCCAAGTACTTCTATTTTAGAGATAACAGAATAATTAAAAGAAGTATTGAAGACTGCATCAAGTTTTTCTTCGGCAACGGAATCAAATTTTTTGCCGATATAATCTATCAAGACATTCGAATCAATCAGATACGTTCCCATTGATTCCTTGATTGTCTTACTTGCTCCTGAAGTTGATCAGCTAATTCAGGAGAAATGATGCCTTTAAAATCGGAAGGTTTTTTTGAAGAAGAAGCAACACCCTCTTCTTTGTACAGTAACCGAATAAGGTTCAATGCTTCCAGTTCTTTCAGAAGATTTAGTGCCTTATCGTTAATTATATCAATGGTTACTGTTTTCATAAGTACCTGATTTAAGATTCAAAGGTAGCAAGAAGACCCCATATTGAAAATCTCAAAGACTACAAGCTTATTTCGCCTCAAACTTAAACACTTCTGATGGCTTATCACGCATGAGGCGCGCGCTTTTGATCGGACTCTTATAAGTAACATGCACCAGGTTCGATTGATCTTCGTGTACTTCAGTGATCGTATCATTAAAAACCTCGAGTGTTTTTACCTTTTTCACATTCTCAATTTCGATGTAGCAGATAAAAGCAATGTCTTCTGTTTCCATGCCCAGGAATTTCAGTTGCTGTGGCTTTCCATCAATCTTCACCTTCAGATGACTGGTGATGTATTCCTTCACCAGCTGTTCGGTAGTTACTCCGCCTTTTGGTTTGGTGATGTCCAGGTCTTCGTTCTTTTTGCTTTCGCGAACAGCCAGTTCGAGATCGTCAATAAAGACGCGCGAGGTAATTTGAAGCGCTTTGTCTTTCTCGCTGTAATTAAATTCCGTAACCGAAATATGAATGGGATGAAAGAAAAACAACAGGGAATAGATAATGCTGATCATGAGTAGTAAAGAGTTATAAAATGGACGAAACGAAAATCGTGCCGCCCGAAAGTATCGCTTTGTGCCGATTCAAAATTAAGCCTATACTTGCACACTTCGTAATGTGTTGATGCCCAATTGATGAGTGAGTTTGCGTTATACTTTGTCCTTGGCAAGGACCATATATTAGATTATGCCAACGGTTACGACCATATTTTATTTGTTGTGGCCTTGTGCGCCCTCTACCTGTCGGGCGACTGGCGAAAGATTTTAATCCTGGTTACGGCTTTCACCATTGGCCACTCCATTACACTGGCCCTGTCCACGTTGGAGATTATCTCTGTAAAAACAGAACTGATCGAGTTTCTCATTCCGCTCACCATTTTTATCACCGCCTTCTCCAATCTTTTCCGAAAAGAAGATCATATATCGCACCGCGTGGTACAGACCAACTATATCTACGCCTTGTTTTTTGGGTTGATACACGGCATGGGTTTCTCCAATTACCTTAAAGCCATTCTTGGAAAAGATCACAGCATTATATCCCAGCTTTTGGCCTTTAATCTCGGCCTGGAGTTCGGACAAATGATAGTTGTTGCCATCTTCCTTTTTTTGGGTTTTATTTTCGTGGACTTAGCGGGCGTATCGCGCAGAGACTGGAAAATGGTGATCTCTTCGGCTATAGCTGGTATTGCACTTATATTAATGAAAGACAGAATTTTTTGGTAAATCATATAATCTAAACCTAACCTATGAAACACCTTTTTACAATCGTTCTTGCTCTTGCAGCTGGTTTTGCAAGTGCGCAGGAACTTAAAAAAGAAAGCCCCAAGTGGCAGGGAAAATTTGAGCAGCTCGATCAGATGCTGCCTACGCCCAACGAATACCGCTCTGCATCCGGAGCACCTGGCTCAAAGTATTGGCAGCAAAGAGGCGACTATGTCATTAATGCCGAGTTGAATGATGAGAACCAAAGCATCACCGGCTCAGAAACCATCACTTATTACAACAACTCTCCCGATGCGTTGAAATACCTGTGGTTGCAACTGGATCAGAACATCAATGAAAAAGGAAACAACACACAAAAGACTGCAGTAAATTCAGTTAAGGATTCGGTAGCCACGAAAATCATAGCTACCAATCTTGGTCTTTATGATTTTGATGGTGGATTTAAAATCAAATCAGTAAAGGATGCTTCTGGCAAAGGATTGGTCTATGTGATCAACCAAACCATGATGCGTGTTGATCTGCCAACTCCTTTAGCAGCTGGACAAAAAGTTTCATTCTCTATCGACTGGTCGTTTAATATCAATGATCGTGTGAAAGGTGCTACACCCAATGATGGCCGTAGCGGGATGGAGTTTTTCCCTGAAGATGGAAACTACCTGTACATCATTGCTCAATGGTTTCCGCGCATGTGTGTGTATGACGATGTCGTAGGCTGGCAGAACAAACAATTCCTTGGACAAGGTGAGTTTACATTGTCGTTCGGTAACTATGAAGTGAACCTGACAGTACCGGCTGATCACGTGATGGCCGGGACAGGTATGGTGCAAAACCTGAAAGAAGTGTTGACGGCAGAACAATACGCACGCTTCGAGCAGGCAAAAACATCGTACGATAAACCTGTAATTATTTGTACACAGGCAGAGGCGATTGCTCGTGAGAAGACAAAATCAAAAGAAAAGAAAACATGGAAATTCAAAGCAGATAATGTGCGCGACTTTGCTTTTGCCACATCACGCAAATTTATCTGGGATGCTCAAGCAGTGAAGATCGCCAACAGCACACCGTTAGCTATGTCTTACTATCCGAAAGAAGGTAATCCGCTATGGGAAAAAGAATCAACTAAAGCCGTGAAAAATACAATTGTTACTTATTCAAAGTACAGTGTTGATTATCCGTATCCACAAGCTACTTCTGTTCATGCCGCCTCATTAGGTATGGAGTATCCGATGATTTGCTTCAATCATGGTCGCCCGAAAAAAGATGGAACCTATGAAGATCGTACCAAGTGGGGAATGATCGGTGTGATTGTTCACGAAGTAGGTCACAACTTCTTCCCGATGATCATCAACAATGACGAGCGCCAGACTACCTGGATGGATGAGGGTGTAAACACATTCGTGCAATACAGAACGCAAGTAGAAACATATCCGGATATGCCACAGCGCAGAGGTCCAGCCTCAGAAATTGTTCCCTACATGAAGAGCCAGGCAGACTTGCAACGTCCGTTGATGGTGAACTCCGAATCAGTAGTGCGCCAGAATTTTGGTAACGAGCAATATGCAAAATGTGCTACCGCACTGAACATACTTCGTGAAACCGTAATGGGCCCTGAGTTGTTTGACAAAGCTTTTAAAGAATACGCGACACGCTGGGCATTTAAGAGTCCGAAGCCAGCCGATTTCTTCCGCACGTTAGAAGATGCCTCGGCCGTTGACCTGGATTGGTTCTGGAGAGGTTGGTTCTATACAACAGATAATACCAATCAATCCATCGATCAGGTGAGATGGTTCCAGGTGAAGAACGAAACTGTGAATCCTGAAAAGAAAGAAAAGAATGTGAAGAAGGGAGATCTTGCAGCTGCGGGCGATGGTGCTAAAAATCAGGATTTTACCTCTGGCCCGGAGCCTTTGACAGTAATACCAACAGATGCGCGTTTGTATGGCGAATTTCAAAACCGTGTGGATGATAAAGCGATCATTGCTAAACTTCAGAACAAGAACATCTATGAGATTACTTTATCAAACAAAGGTGGATTGGTAATGCCGGTGATCATTGAGTGGACATACAAAGACGGATCAAAAGAAATTGATCGCATTCCTGCGGAGATATGGAGAACCAATGAAACCAAAGTGGTGAAGACATTTGTGAAAGAGAAAGAAGTAGTAAACATTGTTCTCGATCCGCAAAAAGAAACAGCTGACATCAGCATAGAAGACAACGTGTTCCCTAAAGTAGCACAACCCAACAAGTTTGACGACCTGAAGAAGAAAGGAAAATAAATTTTTTAATCCATATGAACCCACGGAGACTTCCGTGGGTTTTTGTTTTTATCGCAATAATTTAATCCAATAATCATGAAGAAAATACTATTGCTACTGCTTGCTGCCGTAGTGATCAACGCAAACGCGCAGGACAATAAATGGCAGGGAAAGTTTGAACAACTCGATCAGACATTGCCTACACCCAATAGCTATCGCAGCAGCAGTGGTGCGCCGGGAGTAAACTACTGGCAGCAGCGTGCTGATTACGTCATCACAGCCGAATTGAATGATGATAACCAATCGCTGAGCGGAACAGAAACCATCACCTACTATAACAATGCTCCTGAGGAGCTTCGCTATTTATGGTTGCAGTTAGATCAAAACCTGATGGCACCCAACAGCATGACCAAGCAGACACAAGGTTTTGCTGTGCGCGATTCCATTGCAGCAAAATTCATTGCCGGCCCAACTAATGCTTATGACTTTAAAGGCGGCTACAATATTAAGTCTGTAAAAGATGTTACAGGCAAAGACCTTTCGAAAGTGATCAACTACACCATGATGCGTGTGGATTTACCTAAGCCATTGAAGACAGGCGAAACATTTGTGTTCTCTGTGGAATGGTCCTACAACATCAATGATCGGATGATGATGGGCGGACGAAGTGGTTCAGAGTTTTTCCCTGAAGACGGTAATTATGTTTATACTATTGCTCAATGGTTTCCACGCATGTGTGTGTTTGACGACTATGAAGGATGGCAGAATAAACAATAC
>NNBV01000196.1_pt1 | contig 24721 bp, 16 predicted proteins | sample 1173771 | NCBI WGS metagenome assembly NNBV01 (sample SAMN07173938, study PRJNA388173) | plant metagenome | isolation source: symbiotic tissue sample KVS11 | place: Norway: Troms, Kvaloya island | reverse complement strand
AATTGCTAGAGCAAGCTTTGTGGGGTGCAAATGAAGCGATTTTGCAGGATCAGCAAAATCATCCCGAACGTGCCGATATGGGTACAACGGTTGTAGCAGTAATTTTTCGCTCCCCCGAGTCGCCGTGGTGCGCTCATGTTGGCGATTCCCGACTGTATCGCTTGCGGGAGTCGCACTTAGAACAGGTAACAGAAGACCATACTTGGGTAGCAAGGGCAATCAAAATCGGTGACATCACCTCAGATGAAGCACGATTACATCCTTTTCGTCATGTATTATCGCGCTGCTTGGGGCGTGAAGACTTACATCAGATTGATGTGCAACCACTGGATGTAAAAGTTGGCGATCGCTTGCTGTTATGTAGTGATGGTCTCACAGAAGAACTTGTCGAACAGAAGATTGCTAGCTGCCTCCAAGACAGTCCTTGGGTTGATAAAGCCGCTATCTCTCTAGTTGAGGCTGCCAAAGACCAAGGAGGGCACGATAACATTACAGTTGTCATCGTCTCGCTTGAGGAAAATAGTCATTAGTCATTGGTCATTGGTCATTAGTCAATGCTTAGTAGCTTTAAATAAAGGACAAAGGACAACTGACAAATGACAAATCCGGTAGATATACTCAGCAATTTGTTCAGTGTGAGCATTTTTCCTTTTTACAATTTGATACAAATATTTTTAGCCTCCAAAGTGACCTAAGGAGGCTGGATTTGCATAAATTGGTAAATTGACATCTTGCACGTAATAAGGTAGAGCGACTATAATTCACGCTTATTACCATTCATTCCCCAACTTCCCTAAAATCCCTACCCTCCAAAGCTTTTTCAATATTGTGGGAGACAGCATATTAGTTTTCCTTTTTAAGAAAAACTATTGAGGGTTAAGGATAGCACCTGATCTTCTGCCCAAAGAAGAGTTGTGCAAAGCAGAAAGGAGGCAAGGAGGTAGTTATATCTAATCTGAGTCTAAATAGAGCCTATTTTCCGGAATACGGTTCGCCCGACTTGGGTGGTATATCAGTAGGATTAGGTGCAAGATATCAGAGCAGAAAAATTCCACACTTAGGATGTGGGCAACCTGTCAAACAATTGTTATCTTTCTTAATACGGAGGAACAAATGTTGGACAGATATAAGTCCAAATATAATCCCATTTGGACTTCTGTGAGCGCTATCACCCTTACGCGTTGTTTTTTCGGAGTTAACTATGAATCAACCCATGAAACTATCTTTAGAACAGCAATTCAGCATCTGCTCATTTGCTACTCAAGTGCAAAATATGAGCCATGACCAAGCCAAAGACTTTTTAGTCAAACTCTATGAGCAAATGGTCGTCCGCGAGGCAACTTATCAAGAACTCCTGAAGCACCAGTGGGGCTTAGATTCCGGTTCCACTATGGCATAGAGTCGTTCTAATGTCGCAGTGGGCGACCTCCTTCTCTTGCTTTGTTCCAAGGAGGAAAAGAGCTGGGGATGCAGGGGCGTCAACTTCGATAAGTAATTTCACAACAGCGACGTAAAAGTTCAATTGACGAAAATTAACTAAGAACGAGTCAAAATTGTCAGATGGCAAACCTGCTAGAGTCTAGACTTACTTTTAGCTTTTCAGGTTACGTTAATTGTTTGCTTGATTAAACTTCTTTTTGTTTCGTCTAGTGTGAGAATTAAACCTGCGTAAATTTTTAATCTCCCAGAATGTTTACATAGGAAGACTTATGAGAGAATTTTGATAGCTCTACTTTGGCAGCTAGTGATTTCGTACTCTATACATATAACTAGAAGTTACATCTTTATATATATTTTGTTTATAAAAGTTTACATTGGTTGAGTAACCACCCCTTAGTTGCATCTAAAACACGCAACATTAAGAAATTATTCCTAGCTGGAAAGATCATAAGGAGAATCTGTATCAATACTTTCCAGTTTTGTAAGAATTTGAGGCTTAATCTTTTCATACTCGCTTTTGAGTAAGCTTTTACTCATTTGCGGGTCAGTAGAGGACATTAAGGTGTTGCTCATTGCAACCCACTCTTGTAGTCGTTGGCGCTGGGCAGAAGCGACACTGGAAAGTAAGATATGGGTACAGCGATTTGGTGTTTCTCGTGCAAAGAATAACAGGCGGTAGTAACCCGTGTACTGTAGTAACCGGGTAATTTCTTGACCAAGACTAGTTTTGAGATCCAGGTAGTAAGGCAACCATTTAGCACCATGCTTGCGGTTGTAGATGACAGTAATCCATAGCAGCATGGGATGGGGGATAGAGATGAACAGAAATTGGTTATAACGGGTACAGAGTAAGCGCTTTTGAATTTCTTCTTGTGGTAGCATCACCCACAGAGCTGGCAAAACCTCTCCATTAGTTTGAATGGTCTGGGGAAACACAATATCGGCAATTGGTTTATTTTGGGGCCAGGAAATGGCACGAGCGATTTCATCGTTTGACCAGGATGCCCGCAAATCAGCTTTTGTCTTTTGTTCAAGATCAGCGCTAACCGTAGTAGTAGGAACTAGGGCATGGATGTCTTGCTTAATTTTGCGTGTATGCTCAGGCTTTTCTAGAGATGCTAAAACTCTGAGGATTTCAGTAATACTTTGGGGGCGATCGCGTGCTACCTTAGCTAGACAACTCATCACCAAATTTTCGATTTCTTTCGGTAGTTCTAATCCGGGCGCAACCTCAGCAAAAGAACGCGGTTTTTGATAGTGATGTGTTTTATACCATGCTCCAAAAGAGTGAGTTGGTGCGACCAGTGGCATTTTACCTGTGAGCATTTCAAACATCATGACGCCCAAACTATAAATATCAGCACGGTTGTCTAATTCTTTACCCTCCATCTGTTCGGGAGAAGAATAAGCCAATGTCCCCAAATAGAATTTTGTATGGTCGCCGTCTGACTGTAATAACTTAGCAATGCCAAAATCTAGAACCTTAACCAATTCTCCAAAACTGGGATCTTGAATCACCAGCATATTGCTTGGCTTGATATCCCGATGGATAATTGGGCATATTGTGCCCTCAACTGGGATGCCATCATGAGCGCACTGTAATCCCAGACTGAGTTGACGCGCCATACTCAGGAATCTTGGTAAAGGCAGACGTTGCTTGCGAATAATATTGTTCAGGCTTTGTCCTTGTAAGTATTCCATGACGTAGAACGGAGTGTTATTGTCATCTACGCCATAGTCCATGACTCGGACAATATGGATACTTTTTTGCCCTAGTAAAGCACAGGTTTTTGCTTCTCGCTCAAAACGATCTTGCAATCGCATCTTTTCATTTTGGATTGATAGAGCAAGAAACTTAACCGCAACAGGTACACCTCCCAACAAAGTATCTTTAGCACGATAAACCCGACCCATCGCTCCAGTACCGATTAACTCCTGGAGTTGGTAGCGTTTGCTGAGTAAGCGACCAATGTTGGGGTCTGACATAGAAAATTCGATTCCAAAAGCAGGTTGTAAGTGTTTGGGAGGAAAAGTGCATTCAAACTGATATCTGAATTATTGCGCCCAGAAATGACTTTCTCGACTAGTACCGCAAGGTATGATTCGGAAACCAAAAGCTTATAGGGTAGGCTTCTTGGCGATTTACAATGGTTGTTCTTTTTCCGCAGTGCTGTACTAGCTTTTTTTAGTCCCACAATCTGGTAGTTTGCAACCGAGATGGTTATTACAACTGGTGCAACACGCCAGAGAAAACAAGCAGAAAGGGTAGATTTCTAATGACACCTTGTACCATTTTGCACTTTAATTGTGATGTAGTTTTAGTTTGCCCAATTTTGACTCAATAGATAACTCTAGAACTCGTACACTTTCCGCCAACATGAATCTTGTTATTTTAGTGGGCAATGACCCGCAACTAAAATTTTGCTTGATCAGCACTTTCCTCTTGCCTTCAGCAAGACTACTCTTTGTTTTGCTGAAGGCAAGTAGGGATGATTATAAATATTTATTACCTGATCAGTTGCTTAACCTTCTGGCTAATTCTGACTAATATATGGATATATTATTTATTTTAGAAGTCGGTGATGCTTCTAATTGCTATTTTTTCGCTTCATTTGTAAATTATAAAGCATTTCAAAAGCTAATTTATTACCCATTATATAGTATTGAAATCGACGTTCGAGAATGTTATTCAATCGAGAAATTAACTCATAAAAAAAATCAGGATTTTTACTGATCTCTGTTAATGCTGTTAACCATTTTCCTTGCTTTATGGGCAATACAACTTGAAAATAAGCGAGATTTTTTTTATAGACTGCTAGATTATAAGAAAGAGCACTCATTAAAGCGGGATTTTTTTTCACAACCTGTTGTTGCATAAAAGAATAACTAGTTATACAGTATTGATTTAGACGGAATAATGGGCTTTGACGTGCAGGATAAATGAGGCGTGAACGGTAGAAATAATAGGCTTTTGGTATTAGGAAAAAGCGGGCACCTTTGATTAAGCATTTCAGATCAAGCCAAAAGTCCTCAGCTATGCTTATGCTTTCATCGTACTCAATTCCGTGCTTAACGAGAAATTCCCGTTTGAATATAGGCTTGGTTAAACCCAGATGTAAACCTGTTTGTCCGTAGACATCAGTTTCTACAAAATAAACGACATCAATTTGAAGAATTTTATTTATATGTTCTCCACTTTCTTGAATTAATGTGCTCCAAGGAGATGTTGCACCATCTTTGATTAAATAAAGATCGTCAGCAATCATATCTGCATTTGTTTCTTCTGCCAGCAACACCAGCTTTTCTAATCTTTCAGAAAGATACCAATCATCTGAATCAAGAATAGCAATCCACTCTCCTTGGGCTGCTCTGAGGGCACGATTCCGCGCAGCAGAAACCCCAAAGTTTTGTTGATTAGCTATCACTTTGAGACGTTGGTCAGTAAAACTTTTAGCGATTTCTAGAGTTTTATCACTTGAACCATCATCAACTACGATAACTTCAAGATCAGTAAGCGTTTGCTCTAAGGCTGACTCTATTGCCTTAGCAATATAAGCTTCGGTATTGTAAGCAGGAATAATGACTGAGACTTTAGGATTCACGAAACTGAACTCCTGACTACTCACTATACGTTTAGATCAAAATAGTAGAATTCTGATGATAAGCTGAAGTTTTCTTTTTTATTATAAGTACGTAGAAGTAAATAATTCCAGGTTTGTAGTAAGCGCCTCTAGCCTTCCAAATAGAGATAGAACCGCTTACTACGATCCTATTTAATGAATTTTACGTTGTCTAACATAATTTGCTCTATTCTAGCTACTTGCTACTTAGTAGCTAGAATTCTTATATAGCGGTTCTCGCTTGGGTGAGAGACAATAACCCCACCCTCGCTTTTCGATAGGTGACTATGATGTACCTTGTATGATTAGGAAACGCTATAAGCCATTTTAAATGGTTGCTCTATCTTTTCCATGTTGTACTAGCTATTTACTACCCTTAAATTGACTGACGCTCTAAACTAGCTTCCATTGTGTTAGTTAAAAAATGACCAGCCAAGATGCCACTACTGAGGTAGTAAGTATCTTCGGAAATCCGGTGTAAGGTTTCAAAGCCACTACGACGTTGATGATCGCTGAGTACCCAGTAACGCTGTACAATAGTATCTAAGCCAATCCAGCCTTCACCTTCAACCTGCCCCAAAATATTATGTTGTAGTAAAAAAGTGTACTGACGTTCTCCATCATCTAGCCGCCCCTTGTATTTGAGAGAGATTTCGGAGCGATCGCTACCTGGAAATATTAGTTTTGTAGCCATAGTAAACCAGTTATCTCGATTCCAAGCTACCAAGGTCATACCCTTGATGCTGATTGGCATACCGTTACGTTCCAGCCAATTTCCTTGAATTGCCCAGCGTCCTGGTTCCAATAAAAAAGTATGAGCCACCTTTTATATTCCCTGTCTTGATCGAGTACCGCCAAGACTACAGTTATAGCAGCGCTGAGTTGTAAGTGCTGAGTTGTGAGTGAAGAATGAAGAAATTTTTTATCTTGTTTATTGTTCCTGTCTCAGAATTGAGGACTGAACTTGGTGAAATTCTCCCAAAAGCACTTCTTGAGGTGCTCCAGTGGCAGTAGGTAGATTGCCAGGAATACCCAAATGTCGCCAGTACGCTAAAACTGCAAAGGCGATCGCTTCTTTAAAATCTGCACTCAAGCCGACTTCATCTGTAGTCCAGACTGGGATTGATGGCAACAACAACTGTAATCTTTGTTTCAAATAGAGATTGCGACTACCACCCCCACATAATAGTACTCGTTGTGGCATTTCTGGCAAAAAAGTGCGGTAACTATGAACAATTGAAGCAACTGTAAGTTCCGTGAGAGTTGCCAGGATGTCGGCAGCATTAAGTTGGTATGCTTGAGCATCTTTTAAACACTGATGCAGGTAAGTCACACCAAATAACTCTCTACCAGTGGATTTGGGCGGCGGTAGATGAAAGTAGTTTTGGTTGAGCCATTGTTCTACCAATGGATGGCAAGGAGTACCACTCGCTGCCCAATCACCATCTTCATCATAAGTTTTAGCACCAGCGCTTAAATGCTCCACCGCCAAATCCAATAGACTATTTCCTGGGCCAGTATCCCAAGCACGAATTTTTGACAGCCAGTCACCATTCCCAGGGGGAATATAAGCAACATTGCCAATACCACCAATGTTTTGAATACAACGCCCCTCCTGGGGATGACTGAGTAAATAGGCATCTACTCTAGGCACGAGAGGCGCACCATGACCACCAATAGCGATATCAGCAACGCGGAAGTTGCTCACAGTTGTAATGCGTGTAAGATGGGCAATTAATTCACCGCGTCCTAGTTGGAGACTATAACCTAGTGGGGAGTGGGCAGAGACACGGTTAATCGGGTCTGTACTAGGGAGTAGGGAATGGGGAGTAGTTTTCTTCCCCATTCCCCTATCCGCAGGTGGTCGATGATAAACCGTCTGACCGTGAGAGCCAATGAGAGTCGCTGGCTGATGACCAATTTGAATATTTTGGGCGGCTTGGGCAAAGACAATAGCGATCGCATCATCTATTTCTGCTAATTCTGCCATTGAGATGGCAACGCCTGCACCAACTGCCAATATTTTTTCTCTGAGTTCGGCTGGATAAGGATATGTTGCCCCCGCTAGCAACTCAACTTTGAGATCCAATTCTGTACCGGAAATCTCTACCAAAGCAGCGTCTATGCCATCTACAGATGTGCCACTAATTAAACCAATAACGCGAATAGGGACAGCAGCTTCTTCAGTCGGATGCATTGATAAATATTCTTTTGTTGATTGCAAGAGGTAGTTTAGTTCATGTTACTACCCATGTCAAAAAAACTCAGGTGGCATAGTTGACTGGATAAAGTAAGCAGAGCAAGCGAAGAATGTCAAAACCAATAGCAATGACCACGAATTTATTTCTATTTATCAGCAAATAGAGAATTTTAAACAGTGTTGTCTGTTGCCTTTATTAGTTCTTAATAACGACGACATCAGAAAACACAAGTTCTTAATATACATTGCTCAACTTTACAAATTTTTTATCTTTAGATAAAGAACAGATATTCTATCCAGATTTTGGGGAAGTAAAACTACTTATTTAGCTTCGATAATAGAGCAAATGATTTATCGAATATATGGATTTTTCAGGAAATACAAATCCAGTAATTTCATCGTGTTATTTATTTTGGAAGACATTGCATAATGAATTCAAATCGCACAACGAATTTATCAACACATAAAATTACAGGATTTTCAAAATTATGTCTCTTAAAAAAATTGCTTGTATCACTGCTCTATCTTTATCTGCAATCTCTTCATTTATCTATGCAGGTTCTGCCCAAGCTATCTCATTCCAGGTCACTACAGGAATTGCAGGCCCTAATGGAGAAACTAACCAAGGTGCTTTTTCTGAATTTACTCAGCTTCCAGGTACAACAACTATTGACTTCAATAATGGTCAAGCACCAACCACTGGTTTCGCTAAATACTCATTTGAGAACAACAGTGGAAGCAGCAGTGTTCGGTCAGATGTATGGGCACCTGCCGGTGCAAACGGTGAAGTGAATAACACTAGCTATTTGGCAGTTTTCAACGGCGATCAAGTCACAATTAACCTTGAAAGTTCTCTCAATTATTTCGGTATTGATTGGGGAGCTATCAGTTCTGGTAACGCTTTTTCCTTCTACAATGGTGATACTTTGATAAAATCATTTACAACTGAGGATGTTAACCCAGTTGCGCCAATTCGTGCGTCACAGCATGGCGGTGAAGGAAATGGCTACCTTCACTTCTATTCAGATAGTAGCAATGATATTTTTAACAAGATTGTCATTACCCAAGGCGGTGGTGGTGGATTTGAAAGCGACAACCATTCTTTCCACGCAGGAACTGGCAAATTTACAGGTTTTGACCCTCAATCTGTTCCTGAGCCTAGTATTACTTTAGGTATGCTGGCTGTCGGTGGTATGTTTCTACGCAAGCGCAAGAATGAAAAGTTGCAAAGCGTCAGACAATCTCATTAAAGATACCAATCTTCGCTCAGTAAAATTTTCCTGATTTTCTCTACACCATAATCCCAGGCTGTACAAGGATTTCAAAGCTTCCGATAAAAATCAATATTAAATACAAATTAGGGCGAGTTTACATAAGTAAGCTCGCCCTAATCCTTTTGCCATTTATGATCGGCACTCCTTTTAAGGGTGAATGCTACGCATAGCAAGCTGAGTAGGAGTACATCTCAGGCAGCTATGCTGAGAGCAGTCTCAATACAGTTCAGATAAGCCCAAAACACTTGTAGAGACGGCGATTTATCGCGTCTCAAAAACCCAAAATTGTTGCCAGTAGCCCTTAACTGAACCGTATTGAGAGCAGTCTTACTAGAAGAAAGAAAAGTAGTTAGGAAAGCCTTAAAGAATACTCAAAGAAGAAATAAAAGGAAAAAGCTCACAGAAAACCCACGTCCTCAGAATCGATATGATAGAAAAGTAAATAAAATTTAAAAAATATTTATCAAGTGATGGTTCAATCATCTGGCTTGTCCAAGGTCAAAGACTCAATAACACAAAAAATCTTTTTGGGTAATGAACCCAATGCGGAGTTAATTGCAATTCTCACCGTTTACTTTGTCCAAGGAATTTTAGGGCTATCGCGTCTAGCCGTGAGCTTTTTCCTCAAAGATGAACTGCTGCTGAGTCCAGTCCAGGTGTCGGCGCTATTGGGAATTGTTTTCCTACCTTGGATGATCAAGCCGGTGTTTGGTTTTATCTCTGATGGCTTGCCTATATTTGGCTATCGTCGGCGTCCTTACTTGATTTTATCCGGGATACTGGGAACTGCTTCCTGGGTCAGTCTGGCCACAATAGTTCATACTAGCTGGGCAGCGACCTTAGCGATCGCTCTTAGTTCTCTCTCTGTCGCCATGAGTGATGTTATAGTTGATTCCCTAGTTGTGGAACGAGCTAGAGGCGAATCGCAATCCAAAGCTGGTTCACTACAATCTCTGTGCTGGGGCGCTTCTGCGATCGGAGGTCTAATAACAGCATACTTTAGCGGTCTGCTGCTTCAATACTTTACTACCCGTACCGTCTTTGGAATTACCGCGTTATTCCCTCTCATTGTCTCAGGGGTAGCTTGGTTAATTGCTGAGTCCCCTGTTAGCAAAGATGCTGAAGATAGTAATCACACCAACTCTTTACCAATCAAACATCAACTGGGGCAGCTACGCCAAGCCATTAGCCAAAAAACAATTTGGCTACCAACGGCATTTATCTTCATTTGGCAAGCTACCCCAAACGCTGACTCAGCCTTTTTCTATTTCTCTACCAACGAACTCCACTTTGAACCAGAATTTTTGGGGCGAGTCCACTTGGTGACGAGTTTCGCTTCTTTAGCTGGTGTTTGGATTTTTCAACGGTTCCTCAAAAGCATCCCTTTTCGCGTCATTTTTGCTTGGAGTACCGTCCTTTCGTCAATTTTGGGGATGACGATGCTGTTGTTGGTAACTCACACAAACAGGCAGTTAGGTATAGATGACCACTGGTTTAGTTTGGGTGATAGCCTGATTCTCACTGTGATGGGGAAAATTGCCTTTATGCAAGTGATGGTGCTAGCAGCAAGGCTTTGTCCCTCTGGTGTGGAAGCGACATTATTTGCCTTGTTAATGTCGGTGTTTAATTCAGCAGGAACGGTTTCCCATGCATTCGGAGCATTAATCACCTATTGGCTGGGGATAACTGCAACGAACTTTGAATCACTTTGGCTATTGGTGCTAATTACTAATCTCAGCACCCTATTACCCCTACCATTTATCAACTGGCTACCAGCTGTTGAGGAGCAAACTCAGACACCCAAAGATGAAGAACAACTGTTTTCGCCTGATTTGATGTCTGAATTGGTACTGAGAGAACCAGAGTCAAAAATAGTGGAGTAGTTTCAGGAGTGCTGAATTCTGATTCAGAAGTAGTACTTGTGAATCTTTTTAGCAGCTACATCTTTTCGTGCAAGATAACAATAAAAAACAACGTATATGCAGAGTTTTAAAAGTCAAGAGAGCTTAGTTACAGAAAAATCCTACACTCGTGCAGACTGGCAAGGAGGATATCAATCTCTCACCCAAGAGTTTGATTATTGGATTGATGATATAGAAGGACAAATTCCCGGAGAATTACAAGGTACGCTGTTTAGAAATGGCCCCGGTTTGCTAGATGTCAATGGGCAGTCTCTTCATCACCCGTTTGATGGGGATGGGATGATTAGCAAATTTACCTTTACTAATGGGCGTGCTCATTTTCGCAACCGCTTTGTCCGTACAACTGGTTATTTGGCAGAGCAAAAGGCAGGAAAAATTCTCTATCGTGGTACTTTTGGTACTCAAAAACCTGGCGGTTGGCTAGCTAATATCTTTGACTTCAAACTCAAAAATATTGCTAATACAAATGTTATCTATTGGGGTGGTAAACTGCTAGCACTGTGGGAAGGGGCTGAAGCGCATCGCCTAGATCCCTACACTCTTGAAACCTTGGGGAATGAATATTTTAATGGTGTTTTGTCGCCAAGTGAAGCTTTCGCTGCCCATCCCCGCTTGGAAAAAAATTGCGATCAAGATGGCGGTGCACCTTGCTTAGTAAATTTCTCAATTAAGCCAGGATTATCTACCAAAATTACTATTTTCGAGCTGAACCCACTGGGTGAAATTGTCAGACAACACGCTCATCAGGTTCCAGGTTTCTGTTTCATTCACGATTTTGTAATTACTCCCAATTACTGCATCTTCTTTCAAAATCCTGTCACCTTCAATCCCATACCTTTCGCCTTGGGAATACGTGCGGCGGGAGAATGTATCAAATTTCAGCCAAATCAGCCAACTCAAATTCTAATTATTCCCCGCTTCCCCAAAGAAGGGCAAGAAAAGATCAAAATTCTGGAAACTCAATCGGGCTTCGTCTTCCACCACGTTAATGCTTTTGAAGTAGGAGAGGAAGTTTTGATTGACTCGATTTGCTACCAAAATTTACCAGAAGTCGAACCCGAAAGTGATTTTCGACAAAGTGATTTTGAGGCGCTTTCACCTGGGCAACTCTGGCGATTTTATCTGAATCTAAAAAATGGGACAGTCCGACGAGAATTGATTGATGGCCGTTGTTGTGAATTTCCCAGCATACATCCGGCGAATGTGGGACGCTCTTATCGATATTTATATATAGGTGCGGCTCATGCGGAGACTGGTAATGCTCCCTTACAAGCATTGCTGAAAATTGATTTAGAGTCTGGAGAAAGACAATTTTGGAGTGCCGCACCCCGTGGTTTTGTAGGTGAACCAATTTTTGTCCCGCGCCCAGGTTCCGAAAAGGAAGATGATGGTTGGGTATTAGCTTTGGTTTATGATGCTACCCATCACCGCTCAGATTTGGTAATTTTAGATGCAAGTGATTTCTCTAAAGGAGCAATCGCACGCCTACATCTGAAGCATCATATCCCCTATGGTCTGCATGGGAGCTTTACTTCTGAGGTTTTTGGGGAAATTTGATCTCTTATTTGGGTGAAACCATTTTTTCGCTGGCGATTATATGCAAATCGATATTTTTGAGCAAGCGCACCAATTTTTGTGTCAAAGATCCTTTGAGGAGCATTTGCCAGCGCGATCGCTGACTCTCTCCGATTACAATTTGGGTGATCCGATATTTCTCGGCGACTTCAGCGATCGCATTAGCTATGTTACTGTTGGTAACACGAAGAAAAGTACCTTCAAATTCTTTGCAAAGTTTCTCACAAGTGTGGATGTGTAAGCTTTCCTCTTTGGTAAGGAAACGCTCTGGATCGGCAACAAACAAGGTATAAAGCGGCGCGTTCATATAGTTAGCCAGCCTCGCACCCCGGCGCAACAGTTGCACTGAGTTGGGATAGGTGGATACACACACCAAAACTCGCTCGTGAATATTACAAAATTGCCCATTGGGAGTAGAGGCGATCGCATTTTCTTCTACGTTGTCTGCGACTTCCCGCAAAGCCAACTCCCGTAAAGCAATCAGGTTACGGCGTTGGAAAAAGTTATCGAGGGATTGTTGGATTTTTTGCGGTGCGTAAATCTTCCCTTCTAATAACCGTTCTTGCAGGGTTTCTGGTGTGACATCTACTACCACTATTTCATCTGCTTCATCCAGAATCCTGTCAGGAACGCGCTCACGGACTACCACACCTGTAATTCTAGCTACTAAGTCATTGAGACTTTCCAAATGTTGGACATTCATTGTGGAGTAGACATCAATACCTGCTGCCAAAACTACTTCTACATCTTCGTAGCGTTTTTCACGTGGGGAACCAGGGACGTTGGTATGGGCAAGTTCATCGATTAAGACTAATTGGGGCGATCGCTTTAAAATAGCATCTGTATCCATGTCCGTTAGCATCAACTCACCGCGAGGATATTGCTTACGGGGTAAAATCTCCAGTCCCTCTGCCTTTTCAGCTGTCTCTTTGCGTCCGTGGGTTTCCAAAAGCCCAACGACGACATCAAGTCCTTCATGTTTGAGTGCGTGTCCCTCTTCCAGCATCCGGTAGGTTTTGCCTACCCCAGGAGCCATGCCAATGAAGATTTTATGCTTACCTCGCCGTCGTGCTGGATAAAGTGAGTAACTTGCAGAATTTAAAGGTGCATTGCCACCCCAACCAGTATTCGTCATTTGTCCTTTGTCATTGGTCATTTGTCATTTGTCATTGGTAAGGATTTTAAGCCTATTTTCGTTTCGTACGTAGCATAATTTGGTTTATTCCCGCCCACTTACTTAGTACTCCTACTTCATCGGAAACGAAAACAGCGCTTTCCCCATGCCCAATACCCAATGCCCAATTTATTGATTTTGCTGAAGATTAATATCTTGCAAATCAAGAGCATAATTCAATCGGAGAACATTGACTCCTGGTTCACCAAAAATCCATAAAAATCTGCCATCAGTATACTTATTAATTAAACGGAGGATCTCATCTTCTTTTACTCCACGCGCACCAGCAACCCGTGATAATTGCTGTCGTGCTGCTTTGAAGGAAATATGTGGGTCTAAACCAGAAGCTGAAGTATAAATTATATCAGCGATCGGTTGAAGATTTTCATCTCGCAATTGATTTGCCTGCTCTAGAATCCGGTTGAGTAGCTCTGGATTGCTAGCAGCGAGATTGCTGGCTCCAGATATGCCAGTTGGCTTGGCTTTTTTTCCTTGGCTATATCTAACAGTACTGGGACGAGGATGGAAATATCGCTCAGATGTGAATACCTGACCAATCAAAGCCGAACCAATTGGTTCATTATTTAGATTCAGCATGATACTGCCGTTAGCTTGATAGGGCAAAAAAACTTGACCCACTACAAGGATTATTAGAGGATAGATGATTGCAGTCAACAACCAAAGCATTAGAGTTATGAAAATTGCTCTGATAGTTTCTCGAATAATAGCCATATAAATTTTCCAATTGCTGCTGATATTTTATTTTTAATTTTTAATTTTTAATTCTTTTACCCACCAACCAGGACGTTTCAAGTGCTGTTATCAACAGCATCAACAACTTGGGTAACTACCACATTCAAGCACAGCAAGATAAAAATAGCGAGTGGGAACTGTTGTTTAAGCCATTGTGACTAAACAAAGGATATTGCCGAAGCAATGCTGAGTAAAAACGATGTTTATTCATATTCTTCTTGTTTCCTCTCTCAACAGGTAAAAGTAAAAATGTTTATTATTTTACTTTGGTCAAGATGCGCTTGTTTCCCTGCGTCTCTACTTTTGCTGTTCCTAAGCCAAGCCTACAACTGTAATCAGTATATCGATCAATTTAATGGCGATAAACGGCGCAATCACCCCACCTAAGCCATAAATTAAGATATTACGTTGGAGTAGCTGATTAGCTGTCAACGGTCTAAACCGTACACCCTTCAATGCCAAGGGAATCAAAGCGGGAATAATCAATGCATTGTAAATCAGTGCCGATAGTACAGCAGATTTAGGGCTAGTCAAATTCATAATATTCAGGCTTTGCAGGTTAGCAGCGACAAACACCACTGGGATAATTGCAAAGTATTTAGCAATATCATTAGCGATAGAAAATGTCGTTAATGCTCCGCGAGTAATCAACAATTGTTTGCCAATGCTAATGATATCGATCAGCTTTGTGGGATCGGAGTCCAAATCGACCATGTTGGCGGCTTCTTTTGCGGCTTGGGTTCCTGTATTCATGGCGACGCCGACATTAGCTTGGGCTAATGCGGGTGCATCGTTAGTCCCATCTCCCGTCATGGCAACCAGTTTGCCTGCTGCTTGTTCCTTTTTGATGACGCTGATTTTGTCTTCTGGTGTGGCTTCGGCAATGAAGTCATCAACGCCTGCTTCTTTGGCAATGACAGAAGCTGTAATTCGGTTATCTCCAGTTAGCATGATGGTACGTACTCCCATCCGTCGCAGTTGCTCAAAGCGATCGCGGATTCCAGGCTTCACAATATCTTTGAGATAAATAACCCCATAGATTTCGTTATCTAAGCTAACTGCTAGGGGTGTACCTCCCAGGCGAGAAACTCGTTCGTAGGCAGCATCTAATTCTGGTGTATCGCGTCCGTTGCGGGAACGGACAAATCCTTTAATGGCTTCTACTGCTCCCTTTCTAGCCTCATACCCACCAGGTAAGTTAGTGCCACTCATGCGTGTTTTGGCAGAAAAACCAACTCCTTGTGCCTGACTGGAGTCAAAATCAAAGCGTGCGCCTAACTTTTCTGCCAGTCTGACAATGGATTTACCTTCTGGTGTATCGTCAAAGACACTAGCTGCCAAGGCAACATTAGCAATTTCCGACATTGTATGACCGTTGATCGGAATAAATTCTTCCGCCAAACGATTGCCCAAGGTAATTGTACCTGTCTTATCGAGAACTAAAGTGTTGACATCACCACAGGCTTCAACTGCTCGTCCTGAAGTGGCAATGACGTTAAATTGGGCAACTCGATCCATACCAGCAATGCCGATAGTACTTAGTAAGCCGCCAATGGTTGTAGGAATTAATGCCACTAATAGGGCAATCAAAATTGGCACGCTGACTGGACTGTTGACATAGTAGGCAAGTGCGGGCAGAGTTACCACGACTAACAAAAACACTAAGCTTAAAACTGCCAGTAATACTGTTAGGGCAATTTCATTAGGTGTTTTGCTGCGTTCTGCCCCTTCTACCAAAGCAATCATCCGGTCAATAAAACCTTTACCTGGGTCAGATGTGATGCGGATAATTAGTTCATCTGAGATAATCCGCGTCCCACCAGTAACGGAACTGGAAACGTCTGAGCCTGATTCTTTTAATACTGGTGCGGATTCCCCAGTAATGGCCGATTCATCCACCGAGGCCACACCCATGATTACTTCGCCATCGGCGGGGATAATATCGCCAGCAACAACGTAGATGTTATCACCCTGTCTGAGGCTGGTGGATGAAATGTCACTAAGTGTGCCATCGGGGGCAAGTTTTTTCGCGATCGTCTCTGATTTGGTTAATCGTAAGGCATCAGCTTGGGCTTTACCCCGCCCTTCTGCTACTGCTTCGGCAAAATTGGCAAACCAAACTGTAAAGAATAAAATCCCCGACAACAAGCCGTTGAAAAGTTGCGGGTTCTTTTGGAGAGATGGGCCAAATAGGTTGGGATCAATGGTTAGCAGTAGGGTGATGATTGTCCCTACCCAAACCACAAACATCACTGGGTTTTTGATTGCATACTTAGGGTTGAGCTTGACAAAAGCATCTCTAATTGCCCTTAAGTACAGCCACTTATTGCTTGCCCTGGCCTTTTTACGTGCTTGGCGGCGATCGCCAGAACGAGAATTTGGGCGTCTAGCTTTGAAGTTAGTTGCCACTTGATTCATTAATAAAGTTAGAAGTGAGAAGTTAGGAGTTAGGAGTTAGAAGTTAGGAGTTATTAGGAACTTCTAATAAAAAATATCAAACCTGTAGGGTGCGTTAGTAATGCAACCTACAAAACCAGATAATTTATTTATTGGTATTCTCTTAGATTCCAAACTTATAACTCATAACTTTTCTAACTGCCAGACGCTAGTTTTAAACCCTCAGCTATGGGGCCTAAAGCTAGAACAGGAAAGAAAGTCAACACTCCCAAAATTAGTGTCACTCCAGCCGTGATCCCGGTAAATACCAGAGAATCTGTTCTCAGAGTCCCAGGGGTTTCGGGAACTGGTTGTTTCCGAGACATCCCATCAGCTAACAGCAGGATGGCAATCATCGGAATGTAGCGTCCTCCGATCAAGCTAACTAAAGTACTCAAGTTCCACCACAGGGTGTTGTCCTTCAACCCTTCTAAACCGGAGCCATTATTTGCTGCTGCTGAGGCGTATTCATAAACTACTTGGGAAATACCGTGATAGCCAGGGTTGCTAATTCCAGATAGGGAGATGGGATAAGCCAAGGCGATCGCACTGGGAATTAAAACTAGAATTGGGTGAATCAACAGCACTACGCTGGCGAGGACGATTTCCCGCTTTTCAATTTTGCGTCCTAAAAACTCTGGGGTGCGTCCTGCCATTAGTCCAGTTAAGAACACTGTGAGAATTAAGTAAATAAATAAGTAAGCTGTTCCTGTTCCCTGACCGCCCCAGATAACCTGGATAAATAAGTTGAAGAGAGTCGAAAATATTCCTTGCGGCATCAAAGAATCATGCATCCCATTCACAGCACCAGACATAGTAGCGGTAGTCATCACTGCCCAAAATGACGTTTGTACCCAGCCAAATCGAACTTCTTTACCCTCTAAATTGGGCTGTTCTAATCCAAAGGCGTTATTAACCAGGGGATTACCTTGCAGTTCTCCTACGGCTGTCACTCCCACCAGAACTACAAAAATCACAAATACCATCCAGAAAAGTAGCCAAGCTTGTTTGATATTATTGGCAAATATCCCGTAGGTGTAAATCAAGGCTGCTGGTATAGAAATCATGGCGATCATTTCTATCAAGTTAGAAGCGCCATTGGGATTTTCAAAGGGGTGTGCTGAGTTTACGCCAAAAAATCCTCCGCCGTTCTCGCCTAAAAGTTTGATCATTTCAAAGGATGCCACCGGGCCTCTGGCAAGATATTGCGTTCCGCCTTCCAAGGTTGTCACATCCATAGTCTTAGCTAATGTTTGTGGTACACCTGCTACAAGCAAGGCGATCGCTCCAATAATCGAAATCGGCAGCAATATTCGCGTAATTCCACGGACGAGATCGACGTAAAAGTTTCCCAGTTTTCTACCAGTTAACCCGCGAATAAAGGCAATTCCCACAGATAAACCAGTGGCTGCGGAGGTGAACATCAAAAAGCCTAAAGCCGCTACCTGGCTAAAATAGCTTAAGGTTGTCTCACCAGCATAGTGTTGCTGGTCGGTATTCGTCACAAATGAAATTGTTGTGTGTAGTAATACATTCCAAGTAGGCGCACCAAAGCCGTTAGGATTCCAGGGTAATAGTCTCTGAAAATATATCAGAAAATACACTGAAATTCCCATGATGAGGTTGGTAAACAGTACAGCCCGAATATACTGCGAACCTGTCATATCATCTTTTCTCCGAACACCCGCGAGGACAAACATACTTCGCTCTATGGGGTTCATTAAAAAATCAAGGAGTGTTCTTTCTCCCAAGAAGACACGCGCTATGTATTTTCCGAATAGTGGAGTGATTGCTATAACAATACATAGCGTTAAGCCAATTTGCAAAAAACCTTGTCCCATATATTTTGCGCTAAATTAAATTTAAGTGCTAGCAAGCCAATTCTTAGAAATAACAGATTAAGTGTTGGAGTATTTGATTTTGAGGGATTTACTATTTTCAGTTATGACTATTTTCCAAATACTTGTTAAAGTTTTTGTTAAGAATATTTAATTTTTACTCTTAATTCATCTATCTCAACTAGTTAGGATTATTTGTTTATACAATACATTTTCAAAGTTTGCTACTTTCAAAGAATATAAAGATTCCAGAAGATTTTATTAATAAGATTGGAAATTGGGGATTGAGAACACTCTTCTCTTGCCCCCTTTTGTCCCTTGTCTCCCAGTCCTCAGTCACGAGTCGCCTTTGCTGCATCTGGAACATCGTAATTTTCGGGTTAACTTTCAAGTTGGCATTTGCAGATAGATCATAATTGGTGAATTAAATAGTTATACAGATTGTATAGTCACAATTTTTGAGTAAATCAATCATAAATGATGATATTAAGTCGATTATTGACTATGAAAGAAGCTATAAATGAGCGCGGGGAGACTTATGGGTTAATAGCGATCGCCTTTGCAATCGTGATAGTCTTAGAATATTTGACACCACCTGAGTACGTATTTGGCTACCTTTACACAGGGACGATTCTGTTAGCAGATTCTCGATTGAATCGGGAAGCAGTGTTGGGGATCACTCTTGCAGCTACAGGATTAACATTATTAAATTTGTTTGTTCCCGGAGGAGAAATAATTGCTCCCCCAACCTTGGCAAATCGGCTGATTGCAGTATTGGCGTTGATGGTAACGGGTTGGTTAAGCGATCGCAACCACCGCAATGAAGAAGCGATCGCTTATACGCAAGCACAATTGCGCTCCCAAGAACAACTAGCTACCATGCGTGAAGATTTTGTTTCTACCCTAACGCATGATTTGAAAACACCCCTATTGGGAGCAATTGAAACGCTGAAATATTTTCAAAATGAGCAATTTGGTGAAATCACGCCCATGCAAGCAAAAGTCCTCCAAACAATGGCTCGTAGTCATCGGAGTACACTGCAATTAGTCCAAACACTGTTAGATGTGTACCGCAATGATGCTGAAGGACTGAAACTACAGATATCACCAGTTAACTTGGTGGCAGTGGCGGAGGAGATCATCGCTACCCTGAGTGAATTAGCGAGAACACGCCAGGTTTATATTTCTCTGCACTATGGTGAATCAGATTTTCGGAGCTTTCTCTGGGTAAATGGCGATTCTTTGCAACTTGGGCGAGTTTTTACTAATCTCTTGAGTAATGGCATTAACCATACCCCTCGTGGCGGTAAAGTGGAAGTAGTATTTGAAGGTTATTCTAGCGATCAAGTGGTAAAAATACTCGATACTGGTTCCGGCATTACCGAAAAAGAGTTACCTCACTTATTTGAGAGGTTTTATCAAGGAAATAGCGATCGCCACGTCTCAGGATCTGGGCTAGGACTTTATTTGACTAGGCAAATTATTACTGCTCATGGGGGTACAATTTGGGCAGAGAATCGCTCACCACGAGGCGCACTCTTTGGTTTCCGACTCCCACCTTGTCCACCACCGGGGAGTTGAGGAGGGAGCAGGGGAGCAGAGGGAGCAGGGGAGCAGGGGAGCAGAGGGAGCAGGGGAGAATAATAATGCCCAATAACAAATGACAAATGACAAATGACAAATGACTAATGACTAATGACCAATGACAAATGACCAATGACAAAAATCTTACTTGTTGAAGATGATGAATTATTTCGGCTTGGTCTGCGGATGCGGTTGCAACAAGAAACCAGCCTGGAGATTGTCGCAGAAGCAGAAGATGGGGAACAAGCTGTAGAATTAGCAAATCGCTATCCTTTGGATTTGGTCTTGCTGGATATAGGTTTACCAGGTATTGGCGGGATTGAGGCTTGTCGCCAAATCAAACAGAAGCACCCAAATTTACCAATTCTCGTTTTAACGTCTCGTTCTGAAAAACCCCTGATTTCGCGGTTAATTGCCGCCGGTGCCCAAGGTTACTGCCTTAAAGGTATTCCTGCTGAGTCTCTAATATTGGCGGTGCGATCGGTTGCAGCTGGCGCTTCTTGGTGGGATCAAACGGCAACAACAGAAATTAGAGCCGCTTTTGAGGGCAATTCTGTGGCGGTGCAGACCACAAAAACTGAGGAATCCTTAGAAAATCCCTTAACGAAGCGAGAACAAGAAATTTTGGCACTGGTAGCAACAGGCAAAAGCAATCAAGAAATTGCTGAGATCCTCTATATTGCCCCTGGCACAGTGCGGGTTCATGTCCATGCTATTTTACAGAAACTAGAAGTACGCGATCGCACTCAAGCCGCAGTCTTAGCTATCCAAAAAGGATTGGTAGCACCTGAATTATTGATTAATTAGATTTATTTGTCATTTGTCATTTGTCATTTGTCATTTGTCATTTGTCATTTGTTATTGGGCATTATTATTCTCCCCTGCTCCCCTGCTCCCTCTGCTCCCCTGCTCCCTCTGCTCCCCTGCTCTCCTGCTTCCCTACTCCCCTGCTCCCCCTGCTTCTCTGCTCTCCATCTCCCTAATCCCCAATCCCCAATCCATTTTCCGATTTTGAAAATTGCGATGAGATATCAGGTTGCTCTATAGGAATTTCGATCGCAAACTCTGCTCCTTTGCCAACATCTGAGGTACAAGTAATATTTCCTCGGTGTTTTTGGACGATAATCTGATAGCTAATAGATAATCCTAGCCCACTACCTTTGCCCACAGGTTTTGTGGTAAAAAATGGGTCAAATAAACGCGATCGCAAAGACTCTTCAATACCAAGACCATTATCAGCGATCGCAATTTTGACCATATTCAAGTCTGTCACCTCTGTATGAATCCGAATTTGGGGAGTAGAGAGTAGGGAGTACGAAGTAGAAGATTGATTCCCCATTCCCCACTCGCCACTCCCCACTCCCTCTTCTATTGCATCAATAGCATTATTTAACAGATGCATAAATACTTGGTTTAGCTCACTTGCATAACAAGTGACTAGGGGCAAGTTACCATAATCTTTGACTACAATAATTGCCGGACGATCGGCTGCTTCCCTGAGCCGATGTTGTAACATCACCAAAGTGTTTTCGATGTCTTCATGAATATTTACCCGCTTCATCTCTGCTTCATCATGCCGAGAAAAGTGTTGTAGCGCCAGTACAATTTCCCGAATGCGATCAGAGCCTCTATACATTGCACCTATCAGACTTTGCAGATCCTTAATCATAAAATTAAGGTCTACATCTTTGGCTATTTGCTGAATTTTTGGTGTGGGTTTGGGATATTCCTGTTGATAGACCTCAATCATATTCACTAGGTCTTGCACATATTGACCAGCATATTGGAGATTTCCATAAATAAAACTGATTGGGTTATTAATCTCATGAGCCAGTCCAGCCACTAACTGCCCCAGCGCCACCATCTTTTCGTTCTGAATTTGTTGAACTTGAGAGGCTTTCAAATTGTCAAGAGCCTGTTGGAGTAAAAAGTTTTTTTCTTGTAGTTTAACTTGGAGCAAACGTAAATTAATCTGATTTTCAATTCGCAATACTACCTCTGCCCCATGAAAAGGTTTTGCAATATAATCTACACCACCAACATCAAAAGCTTTTACTTTATCTACAACATCATCCAGGGCGCTAATAAAAATTACTGGGATTTCACAAGTTTTATCATCAGCTTTCAGTTGTTGACAAACTTGATAGCCATCCATCCCTGGCATATTAATATCCAGTAAAATCACATCAGGTAAAACCATTTGACACGCAGTCAGTGCCATTTTCCCGTTTAAGGCTTTGCGAACTTCAAAACCTTGTGCAGTCAACATTGCTGATAAAAGCCGCAAATTATCCGGGGTATCATCGACCACCAAAATATTTCTTTTATGATGGTTAGTTTGATTAAAATGCATTATTATCAAAAGCTAGGCGTATAGTTATTGAGCGTAGTAAATGGTTCTTTGAAATTACCCTGAAATTTATTGACCAATTTCCCCAAAATACTTATATTTATAGTTTAACTCCCACTGTGCATGGAGAGTTTTACAGACTATCAAAGCTATTGGTCAGTGATGAGCTTTACGATCCTGATAGCCTGCTTAGAGCAGTATAGTATATAGTATGCGTAGATTATCTAGCCAGGGGTCAAAAATAAGATTTTTTCTCTTATCTACTAGATATCTACCATTGAGGTGCTGAGGCAAGTAATTTAAGAACTAATTGTTGTTCTACGGGTTCAGAAAACAGATATCCTTGAGCAAAATCACAGTTTAAGCTTCTCAACAGGGCTAATTGTTCTTGTGTTTCGACACCTTCTGCGATCGCACTCATCCCCATTGAGTTGGCAATACCAATCATTGCAGGTACTAACCCCATATTCTCTTTGTTTTCTTGCATCCGTTTGACAAAAGATTTATCTATTTTGAGTGCATTGAAGGGAAAACTATGCAGATAACTTAAAGAAGAATATCCAGTACCAAAATCATCCATAATCAACTTTATTTTTCGCTGCTTTAATTGTTGAAGAATTATTTTAATCGCCCGAGTATTTTCCATAATTACACTTTCGGTAATTTCTAATTCCAAGTATGCAGAGTTTATTTTATTTTCATAAATTATTCGGTCAATTTGTTCTACCAAATTTGGCTGTAAAAATAACCTTGCACTCAAATTGACACTCATCGTTAGGGGTTCTGGTGTCACTGGATGATGTTGCCAGATGCTTAATTGATGACAAGCTGACTGTAATACCCAAGTATTGATGGCATTAATCAAACCTGTTTCTTCAGCCACAGGAATAAATTCTGTGGGAGCAATCAAACCACGAATCGGATGTTGCCAGCGCACCAAGGCTTCAAATCCAGAAATTCTGCCTGTAGTTAGAGAAACAATTGGCTGATAGTAAACAAGGAATTCTTGTCTCTCAACAGCCCTTCGCAGGTCATTTTCTAACTCTAAAAGCTGAATAGCTTCCTGATGCATCGCTGGATTGAAAACGTGATATTTAGCTCTTCCTTGAGCCTTAGCTCGATACATTGCCGTATCAGCATCCCGCAGCAAATATTCAGGGCGATCGTAATCTTTATTGCCCCAACTAATACCAATACTTGCATTCATAAATACTTCATATCTTGACAAGTTAAAAGCAAGTGATAGCTGTTGGATAATTCGTTCAGCAACTTGGATTGCTATGTTGATATCTGTAATATTTTCTAGGAGAATTCCAAATTCATCCCCGCCTAATCGGGCTAGAGTATCAATAGTTACTAGACATCCTTGCAGGCGACGAGCGATGGCTATCAGCAATTCATCTCCTACCAAATGACCAAGGGAATCGTTGATAACTTTGAAGCGATCGCAGTCCAAAAAAAGTACTGCAAACTGATAACTAGATTCTTGCTTTGCCCGATTGAGAGCATTTTCTAGTCGCCTGATAAACAAAACTCGGTTTGGTAATCCAGTCAGTGAATCATGCAGTGCTATATCTAGCAGTTGACTTTGCAATTTCTGGCGGGAATTAATTTCTTGCTGGAGTTTTTGTAGAGCTTTTTCTAGCTCCTCGGTTCGCTGTTTTACCCGATGTTCCAATTCAACATTTAGTTTCAATATTTCTAATCGTGCTGATCTCAATGCCAGTTGATTTTGCACGCGCACTAAAACTTCTTGAAACTCAAAAGGCTTGGTGATGTAATCTACACCACCCACCTTAAAGGCTTTAACTTTGTCAAAAACATCATCTAAAGCACTAATAAAAATCACTGGAATATCGGCTGTTAGTTCCGAAGCTTTAAAGGTCTGACAAATTTCATAGCCATCTACTTCTGGCATCATAATATCGAGTAGAATCAAATCCGGTAATACTGTTTGAGTTGCCGTCAGTGCCATTTGCCAGTTCAAGGCTTTACGAACGTTATACCCTTCTCTTGCCAATATGGAAGACAAAACCCGGAGGTTGTCCGCCATATCGTCAACGATCAAAATATCTTTTTTATCAGGGTCTAAATGCTCGTAATTCATTCTATGTTTGTTATAGTCAATTCCATGATTTTCTCAAACTGGTAGTTATTTGCTAAATCCCTAAGAACTTGGAAAAGTTGACCATCATCTGCTGGAATTTGCTTGAGTAACTCTAAAATCAGTTCATCGCTACAGCTGGCTGCGGCATAATGGATCTGTTGTAGCCACTCAGGTGACATTTGTGATAACCGGCTTAGGAGTTCGGCAACATTGACAAACATTTGTGTCGGTTGATCGACAGTTCCTGTGTTTGTGGTTTCTACTTTGTCATACTTTACACCCAGATGTTGGCTTAGTTTTTCCAATAATACTTCCTGTGTGAATGGCTTGCGAATAAAATCATCACAGCCAATGGATAAAATTTTCTGACGTTCTTCCTCAAAGGCGCTAGCAGTTAGGGCAATAATGATCGTGCGTGTATTGAAGCAATCCTGCGTTGCTCCAGAGA
>NNBV01004672.1_pt1 | contig 24798 bp, 24 predicted proteins | sample 1173771 | NCBI WGS metagenome assembly NNBV01 (sample SAMN07173938, study PRJNA388173) | plant metagenome | isolation source: symbiotic tissue sample KVS11 | place: Norway: Troms, Kvaloya island | reverse complement strand
TTCTCTTGCTTTTGCATGCGTAGTACGGAGTCCGGGATGCTCAGGGGGCTCGYGGSCTCGGAKATGTGTATARGGGMCAATGACCCGCCTTGCGCCACCGGTTGAAGCGGTTCACGCAGGTCGTGTGCGGCCCATAGCGCGACGGAATGTCGGCCCAAGGGGCCCCCGTCCGCAGCCGCCAGAAAATCCCGTTCAACACCCGCCGGTCATCGACCCGAGGCACCCCGCGAACCTTCGTCGGCAACAACGGCTCGATCACCGACCACTCGAAATCCGACAAATCGAAACGCGCCATCATCAGTCTCCCTTCGCAGCAAGACTGAATCACAAATCACGCCCAATGGGAATCCTGTTTATGGGTATGTGACCTAGGGAATGTCGTCATCCATGACAGCTGGTATTGGGTGCCTATGATCTGCTGGTATACGGGCGCGCGCCGCGGTGAGATATGTGGCCTCAGGCTCGACGAGGTCATGTGCATCGAAGGCTTATGGTGTCTCGACATTGCTCCCAACTACAATCGCCGCTTGAAAACCGCGCGTTCGAAGAGGCTCACGCCAGTCGCTGAAGAACTGCTGCGTCTCGGCTTCCTCGACTACGCCAAAGCGCTGCGCGAAGCTGGCGAGGTCATGCTATTCCCGGAGCTCGTGTTGGCCAGCGGGAAAGGCGATATGGGTAACACCTTCTATAAGAACTACTGGACAAAGATCGCGAAGCATTTGCCGTTTTTGGAGCGCGGGCAGGCCCTGCAGTCGTTTCGCCACACGGCTATTGACGAGCTGAAGGGCAGCGAAATCATACCCGAATTGCGCGCAGACTTAGTAGGACACAAGATGGAAAGTCAGACCGAGGACCGATATTCGAAAGCGCATCTAGATCTCATCAAGACGGCAATCGAGACAATCCCTAAAGTAACGAGTGGATTGCTACGCCTACCCACCACATTACTTACGAAACGTTTGCGATCGCCGCGACCGAGCCGATCGGCGATTTAACGCCACCGATTAGTCGGCTCCGCGCCCCGCTGCCAGCAATTGAAGCGTTCTCGCCAATTGGTTGTGACGATCAGGCCTGCTGACTGCGTTTGTAGAGTTCAACAACCCATGGCGAGGGCGCCCCGTCACGATAGACAATGGACAGTTCGTTTCGCGGTCGGGTCACCCCAACATAGAAGAGCCGGCGCGCTTCGCGGAGCGCAGCTGCAGACTTCTCATCGCGCCGGCTTGGGATATCGCCAGCGTTCATGCCGTAAAGGATGACCGCGTCAAACTCGCGGCCCTTGGCACTGTGCAGAGTCGAAAGGCTGACCCGGCCGGTGCCCTCGATCCTGCCGGCGAAGATATTGAGCGCCATATCACGCCCGCGTGCCGGATCGGTCTTCTCAACCATCTCGGCGCATACTTCCCATTCCTGATGCGGATTGCGCGCGAGCCCGCGCCAAGGCGCGACAAGCTCCCGAGACAGGCGCTGGAGCCAGGCGTGAGTGGTCTCGCCGCCGTCGATGCCTCTGCGCAGGAACGCGATGAGCTGGCCCGATAGCGCTTGGTCCTCGTCGTCGCTGCAGCGCCCGCCATAGACGATCGCCCGCGCCTGCACGGACAACCGCGCGAAGGGCGGGTCCGCATCGCGCCAGCCACCGGCAGCCCAGGCCGCGCAGCCTTCGATGAGGCGCGCTAGTCGCGAACTGCGCTTGACCAGAGCGTTGCCATCGGTGCGCATATACGCGGTTTCGGTCTGGTCGAGTGCGCTTGCGAGCTTATCTCCAAGCCACGCCGCTCGATATAAGATGGCGACCTCTTCGGCAGGGTGGCGTTCGAGCAGCTTGGGCAGAATCTGAGTGGCGATGGCAGATGCCTGAGCATCAAGATCGCCCTTCACCTTCCAGAAAAATAGGCTGCCCTCCGGCGCCGAATCAACGCCACGATAGTCGCGCTCCTCACCAAGGGCACCCAGCGAGGCGCGGATAATCTTGGCGCCCGAACGATAGTTGAACCGCAACCGAATCTCGCGGACGTCAGGCCGAGCAACGAGCGATTGCAGCAGTTCGGGATTGGCGCCGGTGAAGCCGTAGATCGACTGGTCGGCGTCGCCGACCGCGAACAACCGAATGCCGCCGGCGAAGCAGAGCAGAAGGACGAGTTCATGGAGCGCATGCCCAAGATCCTGATATTCGTCGACGAACAGGATTGGGAACCGCGCACGAATCGCTGATCGGATCCACGAGTGATCCCGGATCATTCGGTAGGCGATCAGCGGCATATCGTCGAAGTCGATAAGACCACGGCGGCGCAATTCGGCCTCGTAAGACTCAATGAAGTCGGCGAGTTCCGGGTTTCGCCCGCGCCAGTGGGCAAGTGAGCGATCAACCTCACGCCGGCGCTTCTCCTCGGCGAATTGCCAGCGCGCATGAGGGTCGAATTGGTCATCGAACACCGTGGCATAGGCCACCTCGACCGCCGCGCGCATTTCGTCGCGGGTCGCTACACGGACGTCGTCGGGCGGTAACCCGGCTAGGCAGCGCGCATAAGGCATGATCACCTGGGTCAGCGCGAAGCTGTGGACCGTTCCGACGAAGTTGCGGTCGCTACCGTCGATGCCGAAGGCGGCAAGCCGCGTTTCGAGCTCGATCGCGCACTCGTTGTTGTAGGTGATGCAAGCGACCCCACGCGGATCGACGACATCTTCGGTTAGCACCCGCGCCATCGCGGTCGTGAGCGTCTTGGTCTTACCACTGCCGGGGCCCGCGAGCACCACGCAGTGCCCGCGCTCGCGCACGGCTTCGCTCTGCTCAGGATTTCTGGCGAGGTCGACCAAGGCGCGCGACAAGGCGAAACGGTTAGACACGCGCCGCCACGAAATTGACGGCAGCGGCGATGTAGGCGGGCGGGTGCTTGCCGGACGGCAGCTTCTCCGCGAGCTTCGCAGCGAGCCGCCCTTTGCCAATATCGGCGATCATCGCGAGCAACTGCCCTGCATCGACTGGTGTCCCGGCGCGCCATGCCGCGATCCGTGCGGTGCGCACCGAGCCGAACCCTTGTTCGGATAGAATGTCGAGCAGCGCGCCGAGCAAAGCGGGGGTATTGGCGACCGAGACCTCGAAAGTCTGGTCGTTCAAGAAGATGCCGGCACCTTCCCAACCCTTGCTGAACGCCGCGAAATCTGCGGCTGCCCACTGGGAGCGCACCTCGGGTGTTAGGGCGGCTTGACCAGTGACCGAGGCCATGGCGTCCCAGATTTCGAGCGTCCGCGCCTTCCCCAGCGGCGGCTTAGTGCCGTCGAGCGGATCCCAGTCGGTCACCACGGCGAAGGGCAAGCCGAGGCCGGCGGCGAGCTTCACATAGGGCGAAAAATTGACGCCCGCGACGTTGCATACGGAAATGCCGAGCCGGTCGAGGCTGTGGCCCATGGCGTCCGCAAAAGCCGGCATCAATGCCTCTTCGGCGTCACCCTCGACGAAAATCACGCCACGCGAGAAGAGCAGTTCCGCGCGCGTCGCGGTCAGATAACGTTCTATGTCCACCAGCTCATCTTCGGTCACGGGCAAGTTGGCGAGCGAATAGGCCAGTGCCTTGCCACCCGAGGACTTCAGATGGACGATGGCTCGCAGCGGCGCGACTGCGGCTAGTGTCGGTGAATGGCTGGTAACAATCAGTGCTTGGGTAGGGTCGTTGCTGTTGAACAGTTTGTCGAACACACCGCGCTGGAGCTGGGGATGAAGATGTGCCTCGGGCTCCTCTATGCACAAAAGCGAGAAGTTGCGCTCATTTTTGGCGCGGCGCCAAGCGAACTCGGCGAGCTTGAGCGCAATAAGCGCGACGTTGGCCGAACCGAGACTAGCCTCCGCAATGCCACGCCGGCCGTTGTCGATGAACATCGCTATGGAGCGGAACAGTCGCAATGGATCAGCGGGCGCGAAGCGCAGTCGCGCATCGATGTCGTGTGCTGTGCCTGCAAGATCGAGTATTCCCGAGCGCAGTCCATCTTCGAGCGCTTTGACCGCGGGAAAGGCCTCGAGCGCTTGGGTAGCGCGATCGAGGTCGGTCGCCACTGCGTCGAGCGAAGCGCGATCAACGCCCGCAATGGCATCTTCTAGCAGCGGCCGTAATGGCGAGTTGCGCCATGAGCCAAGCTGCCCTTCGGCGTCACGCAAGGCGTCGAGCATATCCAGGGCAATCCGGCGCCGCACGCGGCTTGGTATGGATCGCGCTTCGTCGCCACCGCCGAAAACGACGAACTCGCAGTCTGCCGCGGATTGTAGCGGTCCGGTGATCTCGGCTTTCTTACGGAAAATATAGGTGAGGCGCGCTACGGTGGCGTCAGCAGCGGTCCTGAAATCTGTGAGTAAGGCGGCTTGGGCATCGTCGCCGTCGAATCCTGCGAACTCGAGATGGACCTCGATCTGTGGAGAGGCGGCAAGATCGCAACCGTCCCAATAGTCTGAGAGCTTAAGCTGGCGCGCTGCATCAGACAGAGTAGGGTCGAGCACCAACCGGATTGCGAAGAGAAGATTGCTCTTTCCTACGCGGTTTTCGCCGAGGAGGACGACGTTACCATCAAGTGGGATATCGACCGCCTCGAAGTTGCGGAAGTTGCGGATGCTGAGCTTGGACAATCGCACTGTAAACCTTTCTCACGCTACAGATTCAGACCGTCATTGGGATAGGGTCATGACCGCACGAAGTAGTTAGTGGCCAGCTTCATCCATTCGCCGTGAGCACGGCATCAAGCCGTGCGATAAAGTCGGCGTCCTTCGAGCGCTCGGCCATCCAGAACACAATATCACCGCCGCCTACCTCGTGCAGCCGCGCTCCGATGTTGGCCTTCTCGAGCGTATCGTAGTTATCGACGATGTGCTGCCCCTTGTATTCCACCACGAGCATTCGCCCGTCGGTGAGTTCGGCCACGAAGTCGGGATAAAATCGGTCGGTCGAAGTCGGCAGCCAGTATGAGTGGGCGCCGCGCACGATATTGCGGACCCAGTATTTCACCAGCGGGTGGCTGTCGATGGCGACGGCGCACTGGTATTCTTCGCCGCCATCCTTGATGTCGTCGGGACGCGGATAGAAGTGCTTCTGCCACCGGTAAGCGCCGGCGTAGGGCTTGGGCGGCAGATAACGCCCCTCGGCGAATGTGAAGCCGTTTTCGCCCAGCGCCAGCACTGGCGCGATATCGCCGAGCAGCAGTTGCATCCCGGCTTGCCCGGCTTCGGCGCGCAACTGTTTAACCCTAAGCGCGATCGCCCGCTTCAGCACGTCCTTGGCCCGCACCAGCGAAGCGAGCGACATGCCACGGGCATCGACGAGATGCGTCACGACACGCCGGCAATATTCGAGGAACACAGGCTGGGACACGTCGGGCTGGTGCACCTGCCGGTCGAGCCAGCGGGACAAGTCCGCAGGCGTCCAGGCGGTCTCGTCCACTAGCTGCAGCGTCATCTGCGCGGCGCTGCGGCTGATGCGGACTTGGCCATCGTCGACATCAACCACTACGGTATCAGGCGTTTCGTTGAGCTGGAACTCAGGCAGATCGGGATCGACGCCGTCGAGGGTCCAGCCTGCAAGGTCGAGCAGCGTGGTCGGCTCGACGAGGTCGAGTTCGCCAAACTGCTCCAGCGCGAGGCCGGGGACCGTGAAGCTGAGTCCACGCTGTGAAGGCGAGGCGGCGGCCTGCCGGCGGTCGCGATAGGCGGCGATGGCCGGGCGCGGGTCTTCGGTGCCGGCCAGCGGTGCCAGCACTTCGCCCAGCTGTTCAAGCACAGCATCGCTGGCATCGGGGTTGATGACGACCGACACGCCGTCGCCTTCGCCCACCACGGTGATAGCATCGCGCAGCTCCAGCGGCATCGCCGCGAGGTCCGGCCGCAATTGCAGCACCACCGGCGGGATCGGCGGTGCTTCGGCCAGCGGCAGCACGGCGGCTGCAGCATCGGCCTGCTGCTGGGCGATGATCTCGTCGCGCGCGGTGCGCTCGTCGAAGCCCATCGCCACCAGCGTATCGCGCAACTTGTTGGCTGCGGCGTGGAAGCCGACGCCGGTGACGTGGGCATAGGCGCGGTTCAGTTCTTCCACTGGGCGGCGGGTGGCGAACGGCATTCGCAGCACACGCCCAAGCAGCTGTTCAACCGCCGTGGCCGACTGAATGTTGGCGACGGAACAGAACACGTAGGCGAAGGAGCAGTCCCACCCTTCGCGCAGGGCCTCCACCGTGATGATGTGCTCGATCGGGCAGTCCATCGCGAGCAGGTTGAGCCCCTCGATCTCGCGCTGAGAGCCGGTGGCAATGGCGATTGCGGTTTCGGGGATGCCGTGCTCGATCAGCTTGGCCCTCACCACCTCGACCGTCGCTTCGGCCCCGGTGGTGGCAGCTTGCGCCTGGTAGAGCGCGATGGGGCGGATCGGCTCGTTTGCCTCGCGCGCGATGCGGGCAAGGCCGGCCCGCTGCTGCAGGGCGCTGATAATCGCTGCTTCCCACCCGGCGTGCTGCGTCAGGTGGATCGGCAGCTTGATCATCTGCTCCGCCTTCAGCTCGCCCGCCGTGGCCGAAACGATGACGTTGGAGCGCACCGGGGTCGCCGTGAACTCGATGATGGCGCTGGGGTCGAGCCGGGCGCCGGTGGTCTCGGACAGGCCGGTAACGAAGTTGTGCGCCTCGTCCACGATCATTACCGGGCGCACCAGCCGCATCAAATTGGCGAAGGACCAGCTGACCTCGCCGGGGCGCACCGCGGCATCATCCGGATTGCGCATCAGGTCATCGGGCAGCGGGCGGCCCTTGAAGAACCCCTCGTAGTTCTCGTCGTCCTTGTAAACGTTGCGCTGCGCCGCATTCGCGACGCGGAACGATTGCACCGTGGCGACGATGACGTGCGCCGCCGTGGCGAGGTCCTGCGGCGTGATCTGCCGCCGCTCGTCGATGCCGAGCACCCGCACGTTTCCGCCGAAGTCCGCCTCCAGCGCTGCGCGATAGGGATGGCCCGGCGTCTTCAGCGCATCAAGCGTCTGGTCAGCGATGGTGCTGGAGGGGACCAGCCACAGCGCCACCGGATAATCCGGCCCGTCCACCCGGTGCCGGTGCGCGATGCCCACCGCGTGCGCGCCCAGCAGCGTCTTGCCGCCGCCGGTGGGCAGGCGCAGGCAGCAATAAGGAACGCGCGGCAGCGTGCTGAGCGGTTCGTAGGCGCTGGCGTAGAACCCCGGTACGCCGACCTGGCAGGCAATGTTGTAGGCAACCGCGTGCGGCCGGGTAACCGCCGCTTCGAGGAAAGCGTCCAGCGCATCAAGCGCGCGGCGCTGATAGGCCTTGAGATGCATCAGCGTGCCCTCACGTCATAGGGGGTCTGCTTGAAGGAGACCTCAGCCGCGGCGAGCCGGGCATCGCTCATCCGGCAGGCCTCGCCATAGATGACCCACGGCCCGTCATGGTCCGGCAGCGCCTCGCGCAGGTGCGCCATCACCGGCGCGGTCAGCACATTGCCACCCGCCGGGCGCCGGTCCCCAAGAACGCCGTTGTAGAGCAGCGCATAAGCCGTCCCTTCGTGCACCCCCAACACCGGCGAGCGGGCGTCGTCCACGCGGGCGGCTGGCTGGCCGGTTTCCGCGAACCAGATATGCGCGGCCAATGCGTCAAAGCCGATCGCGGGCTCGATGCGTCCGCTGGCATCGAAGGCCGGCGGGCCGAGCCGATAGCAGCGGTATCCGCCGCCGCCCTGCCAGCCAACCGCCGCAGATACTCCGCCCTGTTCGCCCGCGATCACCTTGTCGAGCCGTGGCTTGCAGTGGGTTATGGCATGGTCGCCCATCTCGATTCCAATCCACCGCCGCCCCATCTTATGCGCGACCGCCGCCGTGGTGCCGGAGCCGAGGAAGCTGTCGAGCACGAGGTCGCCGGCATTGGTGGCGACATGGATGATGCGCTGCATCAATCGCTCGGGCTTCGGTGTTCCGAAGGGCGTTTCGTCTTCGAAAAGCGAAAGGATTTCCCGCTTCGATTCCTCATTGGTGCCGACTTCCTCGGCAAGCCATAACGACATCGGCACTAAGCCCGCCTCTTCGCCGGCGAATTGCTTGATTCGAGGGCGCCCAGCCCCGCCTCTCGGAAAATACACGCGGTTGTCGGCTTGATGACGGCGGAACACCTCTTCAGTCGCACCCCAACAACGTCCACGCGGAGGCTCATGCTGTTCGCCATTCGGACCGACGATCACATACATTTGGTTCGGCCGATGACCTTGTGCAGAGAAAGGAATTGAGCGCCACGGCCCCCGTGGATCGGAATCTGGATTTGAGAATCCGTTGAGGTTTGGCGGGAGCGGATTTCGCACAGTCTTCCACTGGACTGCGGGGACTTTGCCGTAGGAAAACACTGTATCGTGCGCCAGACCAATAGCAGCTCGATTTTCACGCGACGTCCGCTTTTGCCAAATGACTTCAGCAAGAAAATTCCGTCGCCCGAACACCTCGTCCATTACGACCTTGAGGTAGTGCCCCTCGTTGTCGTCGATCGACACCCAGATGCTGCCGTCCTCGGCCAGCAGCTCGCGCAGCAGCACCAGCCGGGGGTAGATCATCGCCAGCCACTGGGTGTGCTCGAGGTTATCGTCGTAATGCTCGAACGCGCTGCGCGTGTTGTAGGGCGGGTCGATGTAGATGCACTTCACCCGCCCCGCGTAATAGGGCAGCAGCGCCTTCAGCGCGTCGAGGTTGTCGCCCTGGATCAGCATGTTTGCCGGATCGCCGTCGCCCCCGTCGAGCGTTGGCACCGCCTCCAGCATCCGATACGGCACCCGCGCCGCCGCCACGACATCTTCGCCGCGGGTCATCCACTCCAGTATCGGCACGCAAGCTCCCCTATCCGATTGATACGGCTAACCCGATTGCAGTCGCGATGCCAGCGCCCGTGGCTTCCCTCCACAGGCGCTGGCTCGCTCTCGTCCGCTAGGCGGCCTCGAGCGCTCTGCGCTCGATCCGCCCCACCATTCGCCGCCGGAGTTCGTGCATCGGCTCCTCGATCTCCGTCCCGTTTGCACTCCGTCGCGCAAACCAGGCGGCTAGCTGGTAAATCATTGCCGCAGCGTCACCGCCGATCCGTCCTTGCGCACGGAGCCAGGGCAAGGCGACCATCGCGGTCAGTATGGTATCGAGCTGCACGTGAAGGCGAGCCGCTGCCCAATCCGCCTCGCTCGACGGATACGGCAATTCGGATTTCCGCGCGAGCAGGTCGCGTGGAAGCCCCATGCGCAGAGCCAGTTCGGACATGTGCGCCCAGTCCCGCCCCTGGCCCTTCAGCACGAGCGCAAAGTCGGTGTGAGGCTTGAGATCGCCGAACCGAGTCCGCTGTCCAGCCCGCAGCTGCGGGGGGAGGACGAGGTCGTGCTCCATCGCGGCCATGGTCAGCAGAGGCAGGTCGGCGGCAAGCCCGCCCCACGTGACCACGACATGGTCCGGGTTGAACCGCAGACGGTCGAGCAACGCTTCGACCACTGCCGCCTCATCACCATAGCCGTGCTCGGTCCACGAATGTTGGCCCTCGATCGTGGTAATGCCGTCATCGTCGATGCACAAGGCCAGAGCAGCGGCCGCGAAGATCCGTTTCGACGACATGCGGTGGTGCTTATGCTTGCGGCGATTAAGGGAGGCATATTCTTCATGAAGGTGCTCGTCCCACGCACTCTCCGTATCGATAAACATCAGTTTCAACATAACCTTTTCCTTTCGATGCCAGTCGGCACTTGGGATCAGAACGGGAGAGGCCGCGCTCGCTGGAGTGCGGTCCATGCCTGCCAAGCGGAGACGAGGTTCACCCGATCAGCGGCGGAGCACACGGAGAGAAGGTAGGCCGCCCACACCGCCTGAGCATGGTCACCCGCACGGCGGGCGCGCTGGCGAACCGGGGCGTCTGCATCGGCAAGCGGTATCGCGAGCTCGTTGGCGGCGGCTTGTAGGGCCAATCGACCGACCTGCAGCGGAAGAATTTCCACATCCCGTCGCGCCCTGTTGATGAGCTGAATGTCGGCGGGCGGTAGGGGGTCACCCTTCGCCAGCAGGCGACGGAAGTGGCCTTTAGGCACGCTCGGCACCGCCGAGATGAGGGCGGCCGAGCGGGGTATCGCGTTGGAGAGGCTCGAAATGATGTCCGCTCGGAGCGCGCGATACGGATAAGCGAGGTGGTCGAGCGTGAACGCGGCCCCTTCGGAAGTGAGGCGGACCGTGAACATGGCCGCGCTGCGGATACGGGAGTTGGCGGTGAACTCGCTGCGTGATCGGACGATTGTGAGCGACACCAGCGTCTGCGGGTGCCGGATGCCTTGGGCCTTCATAGTGTAGACTTTCATTGGGCTCACTGAAGCGCGGCGCCACCAAGAGGTGGCACCGCGCGCTCTCGCGACTTTGGGATGACGTTGTTATGTTTGGGTTCGGCGCCGACGCTAGGCCGGCGTCAGGGACGCCATGGCCCACTCGCCCGGATCGCCCCCGCCGTTCTCCGCGGCTTCGGCGATACGCCGCCACGCGATCGCGATTCCAGGGGCAAGGTCCGCGCTCGCCGGCAATGGTGATCCGCGAAGCTCATCCTCGTCGTCGATGCGGAATGCGCGGACCCTGCAAGAGCGCGGAATTAGGCTGAGGCGGTGCTGGGTGAGCGGCCAGTAGGGATCGACTGCCTGAGCAATGACGCTGTCGCCGACGCGCCGGACAAGCATAAGGCCATCAAGTTCATCGGTGTCAGCAGACTGATACGCCACGACCAAAGCGCCCTGCCCGTCGTCGAGCCCACTTCCAACGAGGCCGCACAGGGGTTCGATCACCGCCACCTCACAACTGATAGCGAGGAAGGAGCCGGTCCGCGTCTTAGCGGCATCTCGGCGTGCGCAGATAGCTTCCATCAGGGCGAGCACGAGCGCCTGGCGCGGGGCAGCCGCGCCAGCTTGGAGAAGGTTCATTTTCGTATGTCCTTAAGTTCGAGGTAGGCCTTCGGCCGGAAGATTTTTCCACTCCCGGCTTCCAGCCAGATCCTCCTGTTTCTTCAGGAAGTCGCGCCTCAGGCGGGGCGCCAGGTCCAATCCGCGCGGTATCGCTCTTCAGGTGGCAGCGGGACCACGGCCGGGCGCTGACCGATGGTGTCCCGATAGCGGGCGTATTCGTAGCGGAAATCGGCCGCGCGAACGTGTCTGTGCCAGCAGCGGTGCTTTCCAGACCAGCTGTAGCGCCAATCCTTCAAGTCGTCCTTGAAGCGGTAAGGCGCCAGCTTGGCCTCGAAGCGCCATGCCGGTCGCTCGATCGCCTGCATCAGCTTCGCCATGATGCTTTCACCGTCGTCGGCGACATGCGCGAGGATGGTGATGAGGCTTTGCACGTCATCCAAAGCGCGGTGACGGCGTGGATTATAGTATCCGAGCTGGGAAAGGACATAGCCCTGCGATCCCGGCTCGACGCCTAGATGGCGCCAATCGATATCCTTCATGGCGCAGCCCCACCGATGATGCGCCAAATCAGGAGCGAATTGCTCGACCATGGCCCGGTCGAATCCCGAATTGAAGGCCACGACAGCACTGACGTCGCTAAGCTTATCGACGATGGATTGCGGGTCGATGCTCTTGCCCGCCACGTCGGCGTCGGTGAGCCCGGTCACTATCTGGATGTCGCGCGACAGCGGGCGGCCGGGATCGCGCAGGCTTGTTATGACCCGCTCGATCGCAACGATGTCGCCGGCGTCGTCTATGAACACGATGGCGACTGCGATTTCCAGCAGACCATGCCGAAGGGGATCGAGGCCTTCGGCCTCGGTGTCGATGATCGCCACTCGACGCACTGGCAGGCCCGAGGGTGCGTGACGAGGCCAGTGATCGCGTCCGTGGACGTGGCGAAGTATTTTGGGGGCTTGCGGATCGCTTGCTCTCCCGGTTGTGTGCAAATCGTTTATCATACTCGGCTCCTGAGGCTGCCGAGCGGGACCTTTTCCCTCTCCTTCCTCAGCCTACCGGATGCCTCGTTCCCACGAGCATTTTTCAAATGCGGGCACACAGTTACCCTTCCGGCCTTGAGGTCAGCCCGAAGCTGCGTGCCGACCGTCCGCGCGCGGGTGCGACCCCAAGGTCAAGTTCGCGGGTTTCAACAGTGCTATCGGCCAAGTCCCAAGCTAAGGCCATTCTGTCTGAGGCGCCGCATCCATCGATCAACCTGCGCTTCCAGCGCGTCGCGCTCGCCGCTAAGTAACCGATGTCCCAAGGATGGATCGGCGATCACATGACGTCTTGCGACGAACGCCAGACGATCACGTTCAATTTCATATTTTCCCCGATCCTCGAATGCGCCCATTGAGATCGCAGCGGCGACTTTTCGCCAAGCTTCGATATCGACCATCGCGCCGGTTGGCGCGGGGGCCTGGCTAGATTGGGTGTCTGCCACGCTATTAGAGGCGTTCTTCGCCGCAACGCGATCATAAATTTCCTTTGCGCGCCTCGACAGGTCTGCACTCGCGCGCTTTGCTACGTCGAGAGACTCGATGGGAAGAGTCTCGCCTCGAGCCCCCGTGCCGGTGGGGCGAATGTTATCATGATTGCGAGGTGCCTCAGCTGGCGTAGCGTCCCCTGACTTCACGATTGGTTTAGCAACAGGGGCGTCAAATCTGGGCCAAGGGCGGGATGGGGTATTGGACTGTTCTCCGGTCCCCTTGGTTGGCGAGACCGAGGTAGCAACCTCGCTGCGACTGATCCCCGGGCCCATGTTGGGTTCGGCTGCCTGCTGGATCCTGCCGTTCTGACCTCCGGTCCGCGGAAAATGGCGGTCCGCGAATGTCGGCTTTTCGGCGGAGGGCTGCGGAGCGGCTGCAGACGTCCAGGGCTCTTCGCCGTTCGTCCCACTTTCCGTCCTCTTCGGGACCGCTCGGACCCCAAGATGTTCCTGCTCAGCGCTCGAGTCCACCATTTCGCGGCGAAGTTTTGCTGCAGTCGGATCCGATGTCTGCTCCAATACGCCTGTGTTGTCTGCCCGGGCGATGATGGGGGGCTGCGGCTCTACAGATTGCTCGTGCCCTGCAACCGGCTCCAGCCCACGCGCGAGATTCGCCCTCTCCCGGGCAAGGCCAATGAGCCTGCTCTCGTGCAATTTTGTCCCAAGTTCGAAGGCGACGGGGATGCCGTGTCGGCTCGCGTCCGCCTGCGAGACTGCAGCGGTCCACACGGTCTTATTGGCGCGTAGCGTCGACTTCAAATCGAACGGTATACGGTTGTCATAGATTTTGTCGATGTGCGCGCTGACAGCTTGTCCTCGCGCTTTGGTGGTATCCGTTCGGAGCGGGGATCGATTTGCGGAAAGTTGCTGCTCGGCAGCTCTGGATGCTTCCGCGGGAGGTCTGTGCACACTAGAAGCTTTGACACGCAAGTCATGACGCGAGGCGTGGGGCACCTTCGCGGCTTCTGGCGCGCTGATATGCTCGGTTTTGGCGACGTCGTCGAAAAGGGACGACTTCTTCGCGCGCAGGCCTACGGAGATTTCGAGGGTGAGAATTCGATCATCCACCGCAGCCAAGGCGTTCTCGGCATCCCGTCCAATCTGAAACAGTTCGTCACCGAGCATCTTCATCGACTGGACGTGCTCGTGAATATGCCCAAGTTGACGAGCATAGTCGGCAACCCGCCCCTGTGATTTCGGCTTTTTGTAGGCGTCCAGCATCAACTGCTGATTGCGCTCTGTCATCATCCGCGGGCGCGAAAAAAGCTCTTCGGTGACGTTGTCCGCCTGCCTCTTCACACTCTCCAGCACCGCAAGCTCTTTGCGAGCGTCGGCAAGCTCTCTCAGCATTCGGTAAGCCAGTTTACGCGACCCGAGAAACGTCTCCGCCCGATGCCGCTCGTCGTCGGATATATAGCTGCGTTCGAACGCTAGCCCACGCTCGAGGTCGAGTTGATCGTTACGATAATCCGATTGAAGGCGCGCGTTCGATGATCCCCGCAGCGTGGGGATGCCGGCAAGCTCTCGAGCATGATCGGCAGCGAACAGCTTTTCGCCAGCGGCGACCTTCCGCCCCGCTTGTTTGTGGGACAGCGGATCCACCCTGCGCTCGACGCCCGCCCGCTGCAGTTCCTCGTTGGTCACTTCTGATAACAGTGCCCTCAACCCCGGGACGAAGGACTTCCTAGTGACGTCACGATCCTTGCGCTGTGCGAAAGGATAAGAAACTCGACTATTGCGCGATTTCGTTTTCCATTCTGCCCGGACCTGAAAATCCCACAGGCCAACCTGCGCTTGGATTGACGGCGCGTTCAGCCATTTCGCCTTGCTCGCCATACTGCGCGACGAGAGAGCGTCATTGGCATCGGTCGTGGTTAGGTGCGTCTCAGCGGTTCCGTCAAAACGAGTGGCAGGCCTGTCGTGGTAGACGAGATGGAAATGCCAATTCCGCGCATCGTTGCCCGCCCCAGGGGCATGCATGACCGCGATATAGGGTAAATTCCGCTTCTCGAATTCATTGCACAGCCGCTTGAGCATGCGTCTGCGACCGTGATCGCCGATTTCGTGGGGTAACTCCCCGACCAGCCTGAATTGCACCCGGTCGCTTTTTCCCGGATCGTGGCAGATGCCGAAGGCGTCCTCCTGCCGGGACGCTCTTGCCTGCTTCTTCCGCCTGTCGCGCCATCCGAGGGCGGCCAAGACTGCGACGGCATCTTCTGCAGCCGCTCCGGAGAGCGTTAAGGAGTTGCCCTCGACCCTCTCTTTGAATTCGCTCAAGCGACCACTGTCGATTTCGAACCTGATCTTATCCATCAGCCCCGAGTGTGTATCGAGCGATATCGACAATGACGGCGCACGCTCCATTTCGGCGCGCTCAGCGATGGCCGCAAAAAACTGCATCCGGTCGCTCTGATCACCGGGGATGTTCGTGATTATGGGACTGAAATCGCCATCTGCGCTTGGGGCGAGCGCGCCGTCCCGTTCCTGGTAACCCACGAACTCCTCTGGGGGACTTGGCTGCGGGGAAGGTTCGCCACTAATGATCGCAGCGGCAGCCTCTTCGCGTTCGATGTAAGATACGTGGTCCGATGGGCTGGCCTTCCTTCCCTGCTTCGTGCGCAGACCAAGCTCCAGCTGAGCCTTGGAGATCACCTCGAAAGACAAGTGAAAAGAGGTGGAACCTTGCGTGTTAGCGGGACGGCCAGCGCGGACGACTGGTTCGTTGTAACGGATTTTCTCGCAATGTTCCGCGTCGTCGACCCAGACTGCACGGACCTTGGGGGGCCGGGCGCGGCCACCTACGCTGCCGGTGATGTAGGTGTCGCTCTTGATGCCCTTGAGATGGGGAGCCGTCGCACCGAGGAGCCCGGCAAGATTGGCGCGAGCTTTACCGGCGTCATTTTCGCAGCGACGCAAATGAGCACGCACTTGTCTCGTGGACAATGGTGGGAGGCCTCGAGAAGCCGAGTGAAATTCCCGCAACTCGCGAAGACGATTTCCGAGATCGATAGAGGCGAGCTTTGGCGCGGACATGATCAGAACATTTTCGCATTCCGCTGTCGCCCTCGCAAGTAGATTTTCCTAAGGAAACAATAGTTTCCAATCCTCAAGTGAAACCCATTCCCAAGGCGCGTCCGGCGCCGCATAGCACGGGGCCGTGCTCCGAACCGCACGATGCGGATGCTGGGCGAAGCACTGCATCCCACCGTGCGATGTTGCGCCAACTTTGAATACTGAAGCGCAATCATCCGTTGGGAGCATCGTTATGTGCTCTCAACCACCCTCGGACCACTTTTTAGCGAACGCGGGCATTCTGATGATGTTGGCGAGCCGCCAAGTATTGAATTTCCGAAGGAAATTTCAATCGGATCCTTATATGCTCTCCTTCTTGGCGTCGGCGCGGCCGGTTAGTGCGCCAAGGCCATTATATGCTGGTGGCCACCCTGGCGTCACTTCCACTGGATTTGACGCAAAATCGACTAGCTTGAATAGGCGCGGTCGATTGAAAACCAAAAGCATCTTAGCCTATCACGCCTTATATGCTGCGCCCTCAGCCAGTATTTCGGCGTCGAGCTGCTTGCCCGATATGAGCGGCGCAGCACCGTCGGTAGCCCCCTGCCGCGAAGCGTAGGACAAACGGTCTGTAATCCATTGCGGCATTGAACCAGCAACGATGGTTGACAGATCCATTAGATATGCCTACTTTAGCGATATCTAATGGAGAGTCGCCTTGCAGGATGATTTGATTGGCCGGTTTAGCCGCCACGTTGGTGAAGCCGTTGACCTTCTTAAGGCGCTCGCCAGCAAGCCGAGACTGCTCGTGCTATGCTACCTCTCGCAAGCTGGCGAAATGTCAGCTGGCGACCTCACGGAACAGGTGGGAATTAGCCAGTCCGCTCTATCGCAGCATCTCGCGAAGCTGCGCGAGGAGGGGGTAGTTACTACACGTAAGGAAGCACAGACCGTTTTTTACCGCGTAAGCGATCCCAAGGCCGAGCAAGTGCTCGGACTGCTTCATGACCTCTTCTGCCCCGAACTGACAGCGGTGGGTTCCGCAGACCCCAAAGGCGAATGACCATGGACACCGACACCACGCTGGGAAGCGCAATTTCCCAAGCTACGGCCACGGCGGCGGGCGAGCGACGCAAGCCTGTAGTCAAGCCGTTCTTCGACGAGTCAACCTTCACCGCCAGCTACGTCGTGCACGATCCCGCCACGAATCGCGCGGCGATCATCGACAGCGTGTTGAATTTCGATCAGGCATCGGGCCGCACGAGCTTCGCTTCCGCCGATGCGATTATCGCCTACGTCGAGGCCGAGGCGCTCATCGTCGATTGGCTCCTCGAAACCCACGTCCACGCCGATCACCTGTCGGCAGCGCCGTATCTGCAGGAGAAGCTCGGTGGCGAGCTCGTCATCGGGGCCGAGATCGTCACGGTCCAGAACGTGTTCGGCAAGATCTTCAACGAGGGCTCACGCTTTACCCGCGACGGTTCGCAGTTCGACCGGATGCTGGTCGACGGCGATACGCTGATGATCGGCGAAATCCCGCTGATCGCATTGCACGTGCCGGGGCATACTCCCGCAGACATGGCCTATGTCATTGGCGATGCGCTCTTCACGGGCGATACGATGTTCATGCCGGACTACGGCTCGGCCCGCGCGGACTTTCCCGGCGGCGATGCGCGGCAGCTCTATCGCTCGGTGCGGCGCCTCATGCAGATGCCCGATGAGACGCGAGTGTTCCTGTGCCACGATTACAAGGCGCCGGGGCGAGATAGCTTTGCGTGGGAGACCACCATGCTCGCCCAGCGCACCGGCAATGTGCACATCCACGAGGGCGTGAGCGAGGACGACTTCGTCACCATGCGAACCCAGCGCGACGCGACGCTGTCGATGCCCAAGCTCATCCTGCCATCGATCCAGGTCAATATGCGAGGCGGCCGCCTGCCCGAACCGGAAGAAGATGGGGCCAGTTACCTCAAGCTACCCCTCAACAAGCTCTAAGCGGAGAACATCGATGGATACCATGACGCCGCTTGCGGCGATCGGAGGCGGCTTGCTGATCGGCACCGCCGCCGCCCTCCTTCTGCTCCTGAGCGGGCGCATCGCGGGCGTCAGCGGCATGGTTGCCACTGCCACACGGATCGGCGCAGGCGGTGACCCTTGGTCGCAGGCGGCTGCGTTTCTTGTCGGCCTGCCGATCGGCGCAGCGCTGATCGCGCTGTTCGTCCGGAGGCCTCAGATCGAGGTTACCTCCTCGCTGCCGCTGCTGATCGTCGCGGGCTTGCTGGTCGGTTTCGGCACCCGCTTCGGCAACGGTTGCACCAGCGGTCACGGCGTTTGCGGCATGGCGCGCCTGTCGCCTCGCTCCATCGCCGCCACGGCGACCTTCATGGCCAGCGCCGCGGTGACGGTGTTCCTCGTCCGTCATGTGATCGGAGGCTGACATGCGAAGCGCATTTCCCGGCCTCATCGTGGGCGCAATTTTCGGCGCGGGCCTTGCGCTGTCCGACATGATCAACCCCGCTCAGGTGCTCGCCTTCCTCGATGTGGCCGGCGCTTGGGACCCGACGCTGTTGTTGGTGATGGGCGCGGCTCTCGTGCCGTCCGCGATCGCGTATCTCGTCCGGCGGCGCATGACCCAGCCCTTGCTCGGCGGACGCTTCGCCATTCCTGAAGGTCGGGAACTCGACCGCTCGCTTATTTTCGGCGCCTTCCTGTTCGGGGTTGGCTGGGGCCTGGTCGGCTTCTGCCCCGGTCCTGCTATTGCGGGCCTCGTGCTCGGCGCATGGCAGCCGTGGCTGTTCGTCGCCGCCATGCTGACCGGCATGCTGCTCCACCGCATCTTCACGCAAACCCACGCTTCGGCGCCCGCATTGGAAGGATGACCTCCATGAAAATGACCCGGCAATCCCACCGCCTGACCACCTCGGCGCAGGTGAAAACCGAAGACCTGCGCGGAATCGCCGAGGACGGCTTCGCCGGCATCATCAACAATAGGCCTGACGGTGAAGGCCCGGAGCAACCGACCTCGCTTGAGCTCGAAGCAGAAGCGAAACGGCTCGGCCTCGCTTACTGGCACATCCCGGTCGTGCCCGGCGAGATGACCGACAAGGATGTTCGCGCCTTCGCCGCCGCGCTGGAGGAGGCGAGCGGGCCGGTGCTCGCATTCTGCCGGACCGAAAACCGGGCGGCAGCGCTCTGGGAAGCCTCGCAAACAATTTCCTGAGCCCGAACGACGATCGGATGAACGCCATGCTTGATACCGTGCAATATCTGCTGGGAGCCAGTTCTGGCGTGCTGGTCGGCTTCGTCCTCGGTCTTGTTGGCGGCGGCGGATCGATCCTCGCTGTGCCGCTTATGGTCTACCTCGTCGGCGTCCCCAGCCCGCACGTGGCGATCGGCACCAGCGCGCTCGCGGTCGCGGCCAATGCGCTCACCGGGCTCATCAATCATGTGCGCCAGGGCAACGTGAAGTGGCGGTGCTCGCTGGTCTACGCCGCGTCTGGCATAGCCGGAGCCTTCGCCGGCTCGACCGCGGGCAAGGCGTTCGATGGGCAGAAACTGCTGTTCCTGTTCGCCATCGTGATGATCGTCGTGGGCGTGGTGATGTTGCGTGGTCGCGGCAAGGCTGGTGACCCTACCGCCGTGCTCGGCCGGGAGAACGCACCAAAGCTTGTTGGCTACGGCGCAGGGACCGGCCTGTTCTCCGGCTTCTTTGGGATTGGCGGCGGGTTCCTGATCGTGCCCGGTCTCGTCGCAGCGACCGGGATGCCGATGATCAACGCGGTCGGCTCTTCGCTCGTGGCCGTGACGGCATTCGGATTGACTACCGCCGCGAATTACGCGTTCTCAGGTCTCGTCGACTGGTTGTTGGCTGGAGTATTCATCCTGGGCGGTGTGGCTGGCGGGATTGCGGGTGCGCGCGCGGCGCAACGCCTCTCGGGAACACAGGGTCGACTGACCACAGTATTTGCCGTTCTGATCTTCGCGGTGGCTGGATACATGAGTTGGAAGAGCGCAGCGGCGTTCTGATCAACGCCTAGCCATCGCGCGCTGTTATTCACAGCGGGTGGGGGGCGTGGTTCCAGCGCGCCTTCACTTGCTTCGCGCGGAGTTTGGCGTCATGGGCGCCGCTTCGACGGACTTGCTCAGAGCGAGTGGCTCGGCCCGGCGCCTATCCCCGGGACAATCCGGCAGCATTCTGCCGTTGATAGTATCTGGACTACCCCATGACAGTTTTCGCCACGCTTCGCCGCGACTGGCTTTCGAATCCACGCGCGGACATTCTCGCTGGGATTGTCGTCGCGCTTGCGCTCATCCCTGAGGCCATCGGCTTTTCCATCATCGCCGGAGTTGACCCGCGCGTCGGTCTCTATGCCTCGGTCGCCATTGCCATTGTGATCGCCTTCACCGGCGGTCGTCCCGGGATGATCTCCGCCGCCACTGCGGCGGTTGCCGTCCTGGTGGTGCCGCTCGTCCGCGAACACGGCGTCGAATACCTCTTCGCCGCATCGATCCTGATGGGCATCATCCAGATGATCGCCGGCCTGCTCCGGCTCGACCTGCTCATGCAGTTCGTATCACGCTCGGTCATCACCGGCTTCGTCAATGCGCTGGCGATCCTCATCTTCATGGCTCAACTGCCGCAGCTGACCGGCGTGACCTGGCAAGCCTACGCCATGGTCGCGGGCGGGCTCGCCATCATCTACCTCCTCCCCCGTTTTACGAACGCGGTGCCCGCCCCCCTGGTTGCTATTCTGGTGCTGACCGGGATCTTCATCTGGTCCGGCGCACCAGTCAACACCGTGGCCGACATGGGCGATCTGCCCCAAGGCCTGCCCAGCTTCGTATGGCCCGACGTGCCGCTGACGTGGGAAACGCTGGCGATCATCGCGCCCTATTCATGCGCAATGGCGGCGGTTGGCCTGCTGGAATCCCTGCTGACCGCGCAGATCGTGGACGACATGACCGACACCGGCAGCGACAAGCGTCGCGAGTGCGCGGGACAAGGCCGCGCCAACATTGCCGCCGCGCTGGTCGGCGGCATGGGCGGCTGCGCCATGATCGGCCAATCGGTCATCAACGTCACCTCAGGCGGACGGGGGCGCCTGTCGACGTTTACTGCCGGCGCGTTTCTGCTCTTCTTGCTCGCCGTCCTCGGGCCTTATGTCGGGCAAGTGCCGATGCCGGCGCTGGTCGCGATCATGATCATGGTGTCGATCGGCACCTTCAGCTGGAACTCGATCCCGAACCTGCGCCGTCACCCCTGGCCATCGTCAGTGGTGATGCTGACGACCGTGGCGGTGGTGGTCGGCACGCACGACCTGTCGCTCGGCGTGCTCGCCGGTGTCCTGCTGTCAGGCATCTTCTTTGCCGGCAAGGTCCAGAGGATGTTCGGCGTCGAGCGCACGCTCTCGCAAGACGGGCAGACGGCGCATTACCGGGTCATCGGCCAGATCTTCTTCGCCTCAGTCGATCGCTTCGTGCGTGCGATGGACGTTGCGGAGACGGCGCCCAACATCGAGATCGACATGACCGGCGCGCATTTCTGGGACATTTCAGGCGTCGCTGCGCTCGACAAGATCGTGGCGCGCCTGCGCCGCGACGGTCGCACGGTTGAGGTCGTGGGTTACAACCGGGCCAGCGCCGATATCGTCGACCGGTTTGCGCTGCACGACAAGACCGGTTTTGAGCTCGGCGTCGTGCCGCACTGAAGTCCGCCGGTGCGACCATCGCGCTGAGCGCTGACCTGCGCTCATTATTTCCACATTTATCGAAATAGCGCTTGCAGAGTTCTGGCACGACCTGTATTTCGAATTTCATGGAAATGAAATCAAGCGATGCCGTCTCTGCCCTCGGCGCTCTGGCGCAGGAGCATCGGCTCAGCCTGTTTCGACTTCTCGTGCAAGCGGGGGGCGACGGTCTGCCAGCGGGGAAGATCGCGATCCGCCTGGGCGTTCCGAATTCGTCGCTCTCCTTCCACCTCGCGCATTTGACGCGCGCGGGGTTGATCCTGCAGCGACGGGAGGGGCGATCGCTGATTTACACCGCCGACTATCCCGCGATGAACGCGCTGGTCGGCTTCCTCATGCAGAATTGCTGCGCCGGTTCGGACTGCGGCCCCACCGATCCGCTCGGCTGCGAAGCGGCACCCACCGATGAAAGGATATCCGCATGAAGCGCATGCACGTGCACGTCGGCGTCGCCGACCTCGACAAGTCGATCGGCTTCTATTCCACGCTGTTCGGTGCCGAACCGACCGTAACCAAGGCCGACTACGCTAAATGGATGCTCGAGGATCCGCGAGTGAACTTCGCGATCTCATCCGGCAATCATGCCGCCAACGGCATCGAGCATCTCGGCATTCAGGTCGAGAGCGGCGAGGAGTTGGCGGAAGTCTACAGCCGCCTCAAGGCCGCCGATCGGCCGGTGCTGGAGGAAGGTGCAACGACCTGCTGCTACGCGAAGTCGGAGAAGAGCTGGATCGCCGATCCCGACGGAGTGGTATGGGAAGCCTTCCATACCAACGGCGAGGCGACCGTATACGGAGACAGTCCGGCGCTGTCGGCACTGTCCGACAATGCCGCCGCCGGCGCCTGCTGCGCCCCCGCCATGCCGTCGCCGGCTGCCGCGGGTTGCTGCTGATGAGCGTGACCATCTGGCACAATGCTGCCTGCGGCACCTCGCGCAACACGCTCGCCTTGATCCGGGCCACTGGCGTCGAGCCGGAGGTTGTCCGGTATCTCGAGACGCCACCGAGCCGCGCCATGCTAGTCGACGCGATCGCGCAGCTGCGCATTTCCGCCCGCGCTCTGCTCCGCGAGAAGGGCACGCCCTTCACCGAGCTCGGCCTCAGCAACCCGGCGCTGACCGACGACGATTTGATCGACGCCATGGTCGAGCATCCGATCCTCATCAATCGCCCGGTCGTATTCGGTCAGAACGGCGCGAAGCTGTGCCGTCCGTCTGAGGAAGTGCTGTCCATCCTGGACCGGCCGTTGAACGAGGACTTCGTCAAGGAAGACGGCGAAGTGGTGCGGGCCAATGTCTGAGGCGGCCGTAGCGGCGAAGCCCGCGATCTCGACCTTTGAGCGGTATTTGTCGGTCTGGGTGCTTCTGTGCATCGCGGTCGGTATCGCGCTCGGGGCCGCTGCGCCTGGCGCCTTTGCCGCCATCGCTGCCGCCGAGGTCGCGCAGGTCAATTTGCCGGTGGCCGCGCTCATCTGGCTGATGATCATCCCCATGCTGCTCAAGATCGATTTCGGCGCACTGGGCTCAGTGCGCCAGCATTGGAAGGGGGTGGGCGTCACTCTGTTTATCAACTGGGCGGTGAAGCCCTTCTCGATGGCAGCGCTGGGCACCTTCTTCATCGGCTACCTATTCGCGCCGCTGCTGCCGGCGAGTGAGATCTCCTCATACATCGCCGGACTGATCATCCTCGCTGCAGCCCCATGCACCGCGATGGTCTTCGTGTGGTCCAACCTGTGCGACGGGGAGCCGAACTACACGCTGAGCCAGGTTGCGCTGAACGACTTGATCATGGTCTTCGCCTTCGCACCAATCGTCGGCCTGCTGCTTGGAGTCGCTTCAATCACGGTGCCCTGGGCCACGCTGCTGCTGTCGGTGCTGCTCTACATCGTCATCCCGGTGGTAATCGCCCAGGTCGTGCGGCGATGGCTACTAGCGCAGCGCGGACCGCCCGCGCTGAACCGCTTTCTCAGCATGCTGGGCCCGGTGTCGCTCGTTTCGCTCCTCACCACGCTGGTGCTGCTGTTCGGCTTCCAGGGCGAGCATATCCTGGAACAGCCAATGGTCATCGCGCTGCTCGCGGTGCCGATCCTGATTCAGGTCTATTTGAACGCGGGGCTCGCATACCGGCTCAGCCGCAAATTCGGTGTGGCCTGGTGCGTCGCCGCACCGGCTGCGCTCATCGGGGCCTCGAACTTCTTCGAGCTAGCCGTTGCCGCTGCGATTTCGCTGTTCGGCATCAACTCGGGTGCTGCGTTGGCGACCGTCGTCGGCGTATTGGTCGAGGTGCCGGTGATGCTGTCAGTGGTGGCGATCGTGAAGCGATCTCGCGGATGGTATGAAGGGCATCCTCAGGCTGTCCTCAACTGATCACCGTAAGATTTTCAGGATAGGGTTGCGCGTTCCACGAACCCGATTCATGGTGCCAAAATCGAGACCACGACAGGGTGCCACGGCTAGGTGCCACGGGGTTTTGACTCGCTGAGAAACCGGTTGGTTTTCAGGTGTTTGAGATCATTTAAAGAACTGGCTGGGGCGGCAGGATTCGAACCTGCGCATGCCGGTACCAAAAACCGGTGCCTTACCGCTTGGCTACGCCCCAGCAGGGCTGCCCCCTATAGCGGCCCGAACCCCAATGTGAAGGGGCGGCGGGCCTGGCCCCGGCACCACTCCGCGCCCCGCCGGATACGGCCCAAATCCGCGCGGGCCGGGACAAGGAAGCGGACCCTCGGCGCCTGGCCAGGCTTCGGCAGGGCTGCATTTTCGAAATGCCCCTCCGATCGGCCCGCCATGACGGTCGACCGATGCTGGACTCATGCGTTGCGATATGAGACCTTCCGGATGGGAGAGAAAGCCGGCCATGCCCCACTTCGACCTGATTATTCGCGGCGGAACCATCGTCGATGGCACCGGGTCCCCGAGCTACACCGGCGATGTCGCCGTCAAGGACGGTCTTATCGCGCAGGTCGGGGCGGTGCACGGCGGCGCGACCGAGGTGATCGATGCATCGGGCCTGCTGGTCACTCCCGGGTTTGTCGACATTCATACCCACTAGGCTCAGGACTCATTGTCTCCCAAGCCAGAAGATAACGACAGCTGCGATGACGATGGCCGAGAAGAAGGTGTGGGCGCATCGATCATAGCGCGTGTGGATGCGCCGCCAGTCCTTGAGCTTGCCGAACATGTTCTCGATGAGGTGGCGCTGGCGGTAGAGGACCGGGTCGTGCGGGATTGGCGCCTTGCGGTTCGATTTTGACGGGATGCAGGGCATCGTGCCGCGCGCGGTGAGCGCCTGGCGGAACCAGTCGCCGTCATAGCCCTTGTCGGCGATCATCGCCCGAGCCTTGGGCAGCGCGTCGAACATCAGCGCGGCACCCTTGTAGTCGCTCATCTGCCCTTCGGTAAGCAGCATGACGAGGGGATGCCCGTGGCCGTCGCAGACCGCTTGCTGCTTCGAGCTCATGCCTTCTTTGGTGCGCCCGACACTTCGGGGAACAGCCCCCCTTTCAACAGGCTGTCGGCGGTGCGATGCGCCTCCAGATGCGTGGCGTCGATCATCAGCCTGTCAGGTTTGCCGTCCTCTGCCGCCAGCCTCGCG
>NNBV01000072.1_pt1 | contig 24868 bp, 23 predicted proteins | sample 1173771 | NCBI WGS metagenome assembly NNBV01 (sample SAMN07173938, study PRJNA388173) | plant metagenome | isolation source: symbiotic tissue sample KVS11 | place: Norway: Troms, Kvaloya island | reverse complement strand
TAATAGAACTTTATATATACCGATAAAAAGGTACATTTATCAAAGAAATTTGAACATAAAATCTTTACAGAAATTTACGTATATTTATCAAGCCTATAAGCAAAATTTCAAAGTTAGAAATAAGTTAGCAATCCCGTAATGATTCGTTTTAGAAAAGCATCTTCCATCCATGACAACAAAACTATTCAACACTCTAGCTGCTGCCACAACTTTGGCAGGAATTGTTGCAACATCTGGAGCAGCTAATGCAGCTTCTCTCTCATACACTAGCTCTACTAATTACGAATTCACAGATATTATTGATGCACCTCTAAGCGTCCAACAATTTAACTCATCTCTAGGGACACTCCAAGGTGTAACAATAGAATTTACTGGAGACATACTCGGAAATGCAGGTTTTGAAAATAGGAGTCCAACCGCAAGTAAAACCACAGTCAATCTTGCCAGTCAATTGACCTTACAACTAAATAATCAGTCTTTGTTGGCACTGAATCCACAATATACTTCCAGTTACCAAGTTGCCAAATACGATAACATCACTGATTATGGTGGCACATCTGGAAGGACTATTTCTAACTTAACTGCCACACAATCTGGTATCCAGACTTTTACTGATACGCAATTCTTGCAGTCATTTATTGGCAATGGCAACATAGACTTTTTGTTCTCAGCTTTAGCCGAATCACTAGTTACAGGATCGGGCAACATGAGAGCCTATATTGATACTTATGCCAAAGCAGGTATCAAAGTAACCTATAACTACGATGAGGTGAAATCAGTACCTGAACCCTCTGCCACACTTGGAGTTGGTTTAATTGCTGGGCTTTGTCTGTTGTCACAACGCAAAAAAAGCTGGCTTAAGGGTTCAAATTAATAGACTTTTTTGAATAGGTGGGTTTTTCCCATGCTATCTATGGGTCAGGCTCTCTAATTTCAATGAAAAACCCCGATTTTTTCGAGAATCGGGGTTTTTGGTTGCGACTATTAGCCATAAATTTTAATCGTTTTTAAGCAAATCCAAAATCCTCAGAGCAAGTGGATTGCTCGCAGGGGTCAATCTAAAATATAAAATTGTGTGAGTCAGGTTAAGACAAGAGACGCGATGAATCGCCGTCTCTACAATAATCAGTCTTTTGTCTTGACGGGGATTTATCGCCTCATTGTGATCTAGAATTTTCATCAAAAACCTTAACCGAACCGTATTGAATTGGGTTGACTAGAGAAACCAATTTTTGCTATTGCTCCCCACTGGTCGCTAGAGCCTGTTAACCTCTTACTGGAACTTAAAATCTAGGAAATTATGCAGAAAGCATCTGCCACACATTTGGCATCTACCGATTATCAGGCTGCTGCAAAAGACATTAAACTACTAGTTTTGGATATAGATGGCACGATCGCAGGACACTCTAACACCATTAGCGCAGGTGTAAAGCAAGCTATTATTGCGGCTCAAGCACGAGGAATTCAAGTGGCGATCGCTACAGGTCGAATGTATCGTTCAGCCTTGCGTTTTCACCAAGATATCGGCTCTACCTTACCATTAATGGCCTATCAGGGAGCCTGGATTCAAGACCCGATCACCCAAAAAATTCATCGCCATTGTGCTGTTTCTAGGGAAATTGCCCACCAGTTACTCGACTATTTTGAACAGCCTGAATTGCGATCGCTCCTATCTGTCCACTTCTACATCAACGATCAGCTATACGTCCGTGAGTTAACCAGAGAAACCCAAATTTATGCAGAACGTTCTGGTATTATCCCGATTCCTGTAGGTGATTTGCGCCAAGCTTTAACGAATGAACCAACAAAAATTCTTGCTTTGTGTGATGACACTGATGTGATCGACAAGCTATTGGGAAATTTGCGCCGCCAATACACACCTGCCGAACTTTATCTCACAACATCTGTTGCTACCTTTTTTGAAGCAACTAACGCCTCTGTAAATAAGGGGACTGCTGTACGTTACTTAGCAGAAGAATTGCTGGGATTACAGTTAGCCAACGTGATGGCGATTGGTGATAACTTCAATGATGTAGAAATGCTGGAGTCTGTTGGACTTGGTGTAGCTATGGGCAACGCACCAACAGGAGTGCAAGCGATCGCTCAATGGATAGCTCCTAGCGTTGAAGAAGATGGGGCAGCAGTAGCAATTGAAAAGTTTTTGCTGTAGTCAGGGCACTTTTTCAAACCTAAGTCATATACAGCAGTTTTCTCTTGCATGAGGTGCAAAGACTCCTGCCTTTCTTCTGTAAGCAGTAGAGTGTCAATTTCGCCAATCACCCAATTGCGTCGTGAGAAAATAGCGTACATGGTCTACGAATAATGGCCCCCATTTGTGGGTGCCATGTCCCATACCAGGAACTACATAACAGTCACCATCGGGAAAACGTCCAGCGCATGCACGAGCATCCCGAATATTCACCATGCGATCGCTATCACCCACTAAAAAGCGAACCCGACGCGGAGGCTGTACCCGCTTAATATAGGTCATCGGGTTGCACGCCCAAGCATACTCATCGGGGTGTTTCAGATTTTTGGCTAATTGTAAAAGCTTAACTACGGGTTTCAGATTTGGTTGCACTCGTTCTAGAAATGCTTCTGCGACTCCACCCAAGGGTGAAGCTGCTAAATCTGGTAAGACTAAGTAGCCCCAACTTTTGGCAAAGGATTGGAGATCGGCATGACCAATCGCACCCAATAGCCGATCCCCAACACCATCAGCAGTAAAGGCATAGGCGGCTTGTAAAACTCCCATACTGACGCCGAATAATGCCACCCGGCGATTACTGAGTCCATAGCGATCGCCACAAAAATCACGCACTCTGGCAATATCAGCCGCAGTCCGGCGAAATATGCACAAAAGAAACTCAGTGTCAAATGAGATACCCTTGTCAATTAAAGGCTTAATCTCATGGTCTGCCATAGCCGTGAAAGTACGCACCAAGCTGCGCTCACCAGCCAAGGGTGTATCGAACAAAGCTACAGCTATGCCCATCTGTGTCAGCGTCGATACGATGAAGGCGTTCCAGCCATAAGGGGCGCTCATTCCTTGCAAACCAATCACCAAAGGCGTATCTTGTGCAGGTCGATTGTGTGGTAAAAAAACAGCAACCGGAAAGCCACTTAATCGTTCATCAATATCAGCTACGCCAGTATAAGAAAAAGGCTCTTGAAACCAATAGCGATGACCATTTACGCCGTCAAAATTAATCTCATCGGGCCCATAGATAGGCATAGTAAATCACAGAGAAGCGAACTAATCGTTAAAGACTAGCATTTTTTCTGAAGAAAGAATTCAGGAGTCAGAAGCCAGAATTCAGAATAGACATCTTGCAAAAGTTACTTTTGCAAGATGTCGGGGAAAGGTCAAAGGTTAAAGGGTAAGGGGAAATTCCATCCCTTTCCCCTTTACCCCTTCCCCTTTCCCCTACTTCTGCAAGAAGTCTAATGAGTAAGTGAGTTCTTTCTTTTCTTCCTTCTCTTCCTTCTCTGACGAGACGCTGCGCGAATGCGTCCTACCCTGCGGGAAGCCGCTTTGCGTCTATGCGGTTCGTTAAAAAAATTCTGTATTATTCTTTAATTAACTTAAAGCCAAATCCTCTGGTGTATTACAGTTAAATAGCATTTCTGGTTCTGTTAAAGGCAAAACTTCTACCGAATATTGCCGAAGCCATTGCTGAAACGATCGCCCCCCTTGATTGATAAACTCTAAGAGTTGTGGCAAACAGCAACGGCGATAGAAACCACATAGAGGTTCCCAACCTTTCGGATTATCAGCTAAAGCTGCGATCGCATTATCCCCCACGCTATCAAGTCTAGTTACCCAATCTTGCAACACCTCAACCCGCAACCTCGGCAAATCGCAAGCTAGCAACAGCACCCATTCTGTCTGCACTTGGGCTAGTCCTTGGGCAAAACCAACTAAAGGCCCGTGGGCGAGAGATTCTCCAGATAAAGGCACTTCCCGAATAAACTGACAACCAGGCAAAAGCAAATCTTGATAGCGTTCTGGCCAGGGAGTGACTATATAAACAGTATCGCTACAGCCCTTAGCGATCGCACAAACTCGCTGCAACAACGGCACTCCTCCAATGGGAATCAAGGCTTTATCCTGACCCATACGAGAACTTTTACCGCCAGCTAACACAATTGCTGTTAATTCGCTTCGGTTCGTCATAATTTCGTAAGTTCGTAGCAAATTCTCTTAAAAAACTCTGCGTACCTCTGCGTTTTCCTCAGCGTCCCTCTGCGTTTAAAAACATCATCCCCTATTTTGACTTTTCTCCACTTGCTGTAATAAATGCTCTACACTTTCGGCTGGCGCCAGACACTTCAAACCTTGGCAAACTAACCCAACGCTTCCCTCTGGTAAATCAGATGTTATGGAAAACACAGCCACCGGCAGAAACTTGGGGATCAAAGCACTTATCTGCTCAGTGGTGCTACGAATCAAGGTAGAATTACGATACCAATCCAAAGCTGTAAATAAGCTAGGACAAGCTTGAGGAGCGCGATGCATTACACTTCTAAAAGCTTTCAAACCAAGTTCCGCTAAATCCAAATAATCTAGATTGTCGGTGAGTAGGGCGAGACGGACAAGATTAGCGATCGCAATTCCATTCGCTGATGGTGTAGCATTATCCGCGTAACTGCGCTCTCTGACAATTAAATCTTGACTAGAATCACTAGATGTGTTATTATAACCACCTAACTCTACACTCCAGAGAAATTCGTTGAATTCATCTTGGATAGCGATCGCTTTTTCTAACCATTGCTTATGCTCAGGGTTAGAAGCTTGTAAATCCAAGAGAGCTTTAATAAAAAAGGCGTAATCTTCAGACTGCGCTAAGACGGTCGGTTCTCCTTGATAGTTAAGTCGGTGGAAACGCCCATTTACAAATTGATTTTCCAAGATAAAATTCGCCGCTCGTGCTGCTAATTCCAGATATAAAGGTTGTTGGAAAACCCCAGCAGCCCTAGCCAGCCCAGAAATCATCAAGCTATTCCAAGCGACAATCATCTTCGTATCTGTCACTGAAGGAATGCGGCCTGGCCAATTAGTGGTTTTTGCTTCCTGGTTGTTACGAGCCGGGGGAAAAGTTTCTAGTGACTCAGAACTAACGCCATAACGAGCAGTAAACAGTTTGCTCAGTGCCATTTCCAGCGTTGCACTCAGTTGACCTGCATGGCGTCTTTGCAAAACATTGCGTCCTTCAAAGTTGCCGTTAGGTGTCACCGTAAACTGCTGTTGTAATTCCGTTAATTCTTCAGGCGTTAACAGTTGTTCTAGTTCGCTGTAACTCCAGACGTAAAAAGTTCCTTCTTCTGGTTCTATCGCCGTGGGAACAGCAAAACTGTCGGCATCTTGAGCAGCATAGAAGTAGCCTTCAGGTGCGGTCATTTCCCGCTTCAGCCAGAGTACAGTACCAGCAACCGCCCTCTCAAAAGCTGGCTCTTGTATTCCTGTACTCCATAAATTTGCTAGATACTCCACAATCTGTCCATTGTCGTAGAGCATCTTTTCAAAGTGGGGTACTGTCCAAGTAGGGTCAACAGTATAGCGATGAAAACCACCACCTACATGGTCATAAATGCCTCCCAGTGCTAAGTCTAGTGCCCGTTGGGTACAAACTTGCTTGCCATCATAGCGAGATTCAAAATTAAATCTAGTTCCCCGCAGTGCTAATTCTGTGTAGGGAATCATCGGAAAACTATTACCAGATTGGCTAGGAGTAATTACACTTGTACAGATTTCCCAACCTTGGCGAAGTAATTCATGGTCTTCAAACTCAGTTGTTGTACCGTCTTGCAACACCGCAGACGTGAGTAGAGACTCAATAATTAGAGCTTTGCGTTGCTGCAAATCCGCTTTTTCTGTATCGTAATAACGGCGAAGTGCTTGCAACACCTGCAAAAATCCCGGACGACCATAGCGCGGGTCTACAGGGAAATAAGTACCAGCATAAAACGGCACTAAATCTTCTGGGGAAAGGAAAATATTTAAAGGCCAACCACCTTGACCACTCATCATCTGCAAAGCTTGCATATAGATGCTATCGAGGTCAGGTCTTTCTTCCCTATCTACTTTTATGGGAAGATAATTGGCATTCATGTAGTCAGCGATCGCAATATCAGAAAAAGCTTCGCCTTCCATGACAGTACACCAGTGGCAACTAGAGTAGCCAATGGAGAGAAAAATTGGTTTATTTTGCGCTCTTGCAGTTGCAAGTGCTTCGTCACACCAAGGCCACCAATCAATCGGATTTTCGGCGTGTTTGCGGAGATAGAGGCTCTTAGCTTCAGCAAGGCGATTAGTCATAATCAAACGCAAGTAGTTGCCTTCTTTGCTCAGTCTACCCTGTTCCCAGGAGTGTTAGCCTAGAGGGCTGTGTACACAAGCAAGAAACCCTAAGAACCAATAATTACCCCTTGGGTAGATGATAGAATTGAATGTGTTTGATATTGCCCAAGTAAGTTAGTGGAAAAAATTCCCTGTTTGTAGTCAGCGCTTTAGCACTAAAGCCTTGACTACAAGGCAATTATCTTTATAAATCATATAGTTGGGTTTATTTGCGCCGACTTACTGACACCTATGCAACTTATGAAACATTTTACTGAAAAGATCGCAATAGCAAACTAACAATATTTGGTGGTGTTTCTCGCATCGGTGCTCCTGCCTTTGTCTGAATTAAATTATTTGGGCTAAGTCCTGCTATCAGGTGGAGCAAGAAGGTGATGATGGCAGCTTGTACAAGTTTTTCCAGCATGGCACGTCTCTCTCTGAGTGAATAGCATTTCAAGTAGGACTGGTTATTCTAAATACACCTCGTACTATCGACTTACTGAATCTAACAAAAATAACTTGATAATTGCTGAGGGAAATCCTAAAAAAATGTTTAAAATGCTACTGGATATTTAAGATAATTCCCTAATCAAGTCTTATTCCAGTTATCGGTCTAATCACCACATCGCCAAAGTTGGGCAGCAAAGGCTCAGACATCAGATTGGCGACAGTTGGAGCTTTTGGATTTGTTCTTCCCTAGTAGGGATATTCTCTCAGACGCCTTTTAAGGCTAAAAAGTGCCCTTAGAGGTTGAATCTATTGCAAAATGTGCTTTTGCTCTCTTGTTAGATAAAGCAGAATGGGAAAGATTTACTTTTATCTACCTGGGAACAGTACAGATAAACCCCAGTTTCGTGCTGTCACCGATAAAATGTATTTAAAGTAGCCACAAACACGCTTCCATGATTCCTATCGTTATTGAACAATCGGGTCGAGGTGAACGCGCCTTTGACATCTACTCACGGCTGTTACGTGAGCGCATCATCTTTTTGGGACAACAAGTTGATAACAACATTGCTAACTTGATTGTTGCCCAACTGCTGTATTTGGATGCTGAAGACCCGGAGAAAGACATTTATATGTACATCAATTCTCCCGGTGGTTCGGTGACGGCTGGTATGGGCATTTTTGACACTATGAAACATATTCGCCCTGATGTCTGTACAATTTGTACCGGATTGGCGGCGAGTATGGGCGCTTTCCTTCTCAGCGCCGGTGCTAAGGGTAAACGAATGAGTCTACCTCATTCTCGGATTATGATTCATCAACCTTTAGGGGGTGCTCAAGGACAAGCGACTGATATTGAAATTCAGGCGCGGGAAATTTTGTACCACAAGCGTCGGCTAAACGACTATTTAGCTGAACATACTGGTCAACCAATTGAGCGGATTGCTGAAGATACTGAACGTGACTTCTTCATGTCACCAGAGGAAGCCAGGGAATACGGTTTGATTGACCAAGTTATTGACCGTCATGCCGCAGGTAGCCGCCCAGCAGTTGCTGTTGTTAATTAATAGTCACGATTAAATGGTGATTTACCACTTTTAATTCCCTTAAACCCCAAAAATAACCCCTCTTCATAAATTAAAGAGGGGTTATTTTTGAAATGGGTGGCCTGCTCAAGTACTTAATACCGATTTAAACAAATGACAAATGACAAATGACAAATGACAAATGACAAATGACCAATGACCAATGACCAATGACAAATCAAAATCCCGCTAACGGGTCTGGCTCAGATTGAAGGTATTTAAGGAATCCGTGCAATTCTTCTTCAGTCAGCAAAGTGCGCCCCCGTTTGCCGTAGGTTTTAATCAAATGCTCCCGTCCCTGTTCTGGTGTCCAGCCTAAACGCTGAAGTTCGACATCGGTTTTAGCAATTACATCCGATAAATCCACAGGTTCAGCTTTCTTCTTTCTCTTTCCTGTCACTGACGGGGTGGCGACATCCTCCTGAGGGCTGTAACTCCGGGGTGTAAATGGTGTGACATTATTGGCAGAAATTGCTGGAAAGGTTTGATCTTCCACCTGGTTATCAAAGGTTATTTCCAATTTTTCAACTGGAGGATCAAATTCTAGCTCCCGATTGGCGGGAACAGGAAAGTTTTGACCTAAATCCTGGCTATAGGTATCGCTTTCTAGAGGCGCAGCATTGCTGTACCCGTACTGTTCGTTACTGCTTGTGACTACTTCTGGTTTAATGTTCCGTCCTTTGGAGGGCGGCATAGATATTTCTTTGTCGCTGGTCACTGGCCACTGACTACCAACAAAATCCCCATCTTTTGCAGAGGAGTAGGCAGCAGGCTGATTCAATCCAGCTTTGGTGTTTAAGGAAGGATTTAGCTGCGCCGGGGAAATTGGATTTGAGGTAAATGGCACTGATTCTGGTGGCGCATTTGTAATACCCAAAACTATCAGCGCCCTAGTTCTGGCTTGGTCTTCTGCTGCTTCTACTGTTTCTGCTGCTGCCATACCCGTAGCACGGGTTACGCCTTCAATTTGTACGCTTGCCCGGACAATATATTTTCCTTGAAAAATTTGCACTAATTCAGAAATCAGACTGCCCTTGGGATACAAGCTCTGGAATTGAGCCAACATAATACTGCTACCAATCTAAATCTTTTTAATAAGGGGGTTGATACTGCCTGTATATTCAAGCGAGATCATCTGCCCTTACTTTAATTTACATCCACTCGATACTAACTATGGGCACTGATGCGCGTTTCGTTAGCAGTAGCTGTTTTTTGACGAAACTTTTGGCGAGTGCTAACTTATCTGGGTAGTCTTACCTGCAATGCTATACTGATTACCCAACTCATTATCTAGAACTATTTTCTGGAAGTGCGCTCTAAATCTACAATAATGGAGATAAGGTTCGCCCTCACTGCTTATTAAGCTGCTCACCTAATTGTTACCGATTCTACATGTGGGAAAATTGGGTTCACGGCAGTTCCTCCTAGTTAAAAATCAGAGTCTAATGTCGTAAAATTACCTTCATTCTAGACAATCAAACACCTGTAGTTTCCACGCCACTTGCTCTACTTGGGGAAACCCCATCGCTTGCTTTTAGCGTCTCCCCTTGGGAGAAGACCGCAGTGGCTGCCCTGCATAGCGCTTTTGGGTAGCATGGAGAGTTATCTAAACCCAGCTTCTCAAAAACCCGTCGCGTAATTACCTAGCGGGGCTAAATTTGAATCAGGCGTGCAATCTTAAGTTTGGTTAGATGAAGAGACTTGAACGCAGGCGAACTCTGAGAGCATCTTGCAGTGAGAAGTTCGTAGACGCCCAGAGTTGTCCGTGGGTAGGCTTCCTTTGCTTGGAACTGCGGGAGTAGTTTCTTGCTCTTGCTAGGTCAGGCTTCCTTTCCTTAGAACTTAGGGAGCCAGACTTTCAGGGCAATTCGTTTCCAGCTTGTTTCTGTAAGCCGTGAGGGTATACAGGAAAGAACCAGATTAAACAAAAAATGATGTTTTGACCAAAGGTCGGTTCACTGCATGGAATTTTCAATCGCTACACTCCTTGCCAATTTCACCGATGATAAATTGGTAGCTCGGAAGGTTTTAGAAAAGAAACTTGGCTGTGAAGATGAAAAAAGTTTACAAAAACTTCACATTGCCTTAGATGTTCTTGAAAAAATCGGTATTTTAGTCAAAGAACGGGGCAAGTATCGGCGGGTCTCAGAAGAGGGAATAATCGAGGCAAAACTCCGTTGTTCTAGTAAAGGCTTTTGCTTTGCTATTCAAGATGTGGAAGGCGCTGAGGATATTTACATCCGCGAAAGTCATCTGAGTAATGCTTGGAATGGCGATCGCGTTTTGGTTAGAGTTCTCAAAGAAGGCAGTCGCCGTCGCTCTCCTGAAGGGGAGGTGAAGCTGATTCTCGAACGTTCTAACCACACTCTGCTGGCACGAATTAAGCAGGTGGAAACTGGTTTCCGGGCTGTGCCTTTAGATGATCGATTGCTGTTTGAACTCAAGATTCAACCTAATGAGGCAAAGCTAGAAGAAGCGATCGATCACCTGGTTCATGTCGAAGTTTTGCGTTACCCGTTGGCACAATATCCTCCCCTCGGTCGAGTCGTGCAAATCCTCGGTAGCGATGCCGAAGCTGCTGCTGATATAGATTTAGTTACGTGCAAACACGACCTTTCCCGGACTTTTCCTGATAATGTCCTGGAAGCCGCCGCCAAGTTGCCTAAAAAACTGCTGAAAGCAGACCTGAAAAATCGGCTGGATTTACGTAATTTGTTTACTCTCACCATTGAAGGGGTAAATGGCGATACCAAAGTTATAGAAAACGCTTTTAGTTTAGAAAAAAACTTAGCCGGAAATTGGCTTTTAGGCGTTCATATCACCGATGTTTCTCACTATGTCCAACCTGACGAACCCCTAGATAGAGAAGCACTCAAACGGGGCAAATCAGTGTATTTGGGAGAATTGGTGTTGCCAATCTTGCCCCCAACCGTGGCAGAACGCTGTTCTTTAGTTCCTGGGAGCGATCGCTTAACCATCTCTTTTTTAATTACCATTGATCCCCAATCGGGAGAAGTGCTGGAGTGGGAAATTCAACCCAGTGTAATCAACGTAGAAACGGCACTGAGTACAGAACAAGCCCAAGCAATTCTTACAGGTGAAGCTCAAAATCAATCACCACAGGTTTCCCAGATATTGCAAGACCTCCAAGCCTTGCAAACAGCTGTGAAACAAGTCAGGTTGACTCGTGGTAGCCTCCAGTTGAATCTGCCGCCCAGTCAAAACGCCTATTATGATGAGGGGATTTTAGGCGCTGTGGTGGTGAATGATTTACCAGTGCGATCGCTACTCACGGAGTTGGTGCTATTAGTTAATCAACTGATGGCAACTCACTTAAATGCCCTTGGGGTTCCCGCTATCTGGCGAGTCCAAGGTACACCCGATGTCGAAGATGTCCAGGAAATGCTGAAATTGGCAGTCAACTTGGGCGTTGATCTCACACTAGATCCAGAAGTCGATATCCAACCCTTAGATTATCAACATTTGACCACAGCTTTTGCTGAATCTCCCTCTGAGCAGGTTCTTACCTACTTATTACAAGATACACTTAAGCCTTCTGCGTACAGCACCACCAAAGGATCTCACTTTGGTCTGGCACTACCGCAATATGTCCACTTTAGCGCTCCCTTGCGGCGTTACCCAGATTTGCTCATGCAGAGAGTGTATTACGCCCTACTCGAAAATGGACGCGATCGCCGCAATACCCGTGTGAGAGAGCGCGTTAACCTGCGCCACTCCTCCAGCCACGAGGAAATTAACTGGAACGTTTTACCCCCAGAATTGCAACAAGAACTGCAAAGCGATTTAACTAGGGTAATTGTCCAAATCAACGACCGAGAAAAAGAAGTCCAAGAAGCTGAAGCTGATTTAGCCGGACTGCAAAAAGCCCAACTGATGAAGCAGCGCATCGGTCAGGTATTTCAAGGCGTAATTACCGGGGTTCAATCCTACGGTTTCTTTGTGGAAATTGAAGTACCAGCCGCCGAAGTGGAATCCAGCAGTAATCCTGGTGTGCCTTTGCGGGTAGAAGGATTGGTACACGTCAGTTCTCTCAAAGACGATTGGTATGAATATCGCGCCAGACAACAAGCCCTGTTTGGTCGCAAAAATCGCGCTTCTTATCGACTAGGCGATCGCGTCGCCGTGCAAGTTAAGAGTGTCGATTACTACCGTCAGCAAATTGATTTGGTAACAGTCGGCAGCGATGGTTTAGCCAAAAGTTCAACTGGCAATGATTCCCGTGACGAACTTTCAGACCTCTACTTACCAAATGACATTGAGCCTGATGACCTAGATCCTTACTCTGAGGACGAGTAAAATCCACTAAAACTTCCGTGTCAAATAACACCAAACCTTTAATTTTAGGCGTATCGGGCGCATCTGGTCTGATTTACGCTGTTCGCGCGATCAAATTTTTGCTAGAAGCGGAGTATAGTATTGAATTGGTTGCCTCTAAATCAACTTACATGGTTTGGCAGTCAGAACAGGAAATTCGGATGCCACCAGAACCAACCGGGCAAGAACAGTTTTGGCGAGAGCAAGCTGGAGTTGCACTTTCGGGTAAACTCCGTTGTCATCCTTGGGGCGATGTCGGAGCCGGAATTGCCAGTGGTTCCTTTGCCACTCTGGGGATGATGATCATTCCATGCAGCATGAGTACAGTGGCAAAGCTAGCAGTTGGCTTGAGTTCCGATTTACTGGAAAGAGCGGCGGATGTCCAACTCAAAGAAGGTCGAAAGCTGGTCATAGTCCCGCGTGAAACGCCTTTTAGCCTCATCCACCTTCGGAACTTAACCTCTTTAGCAGAAGTTGGAGTTAGAATTGTCCCCGCTATTCCCGCCTGGTATCACAATCCCCAAACCATCGAGGATTTAGTTGATTTTGTAGTTGCCCGTGCTTTAGATCAACTAGATATTGACTGTATCCCAATTCAACGGTGGCAAGGTCGTCGCTAATGCCCTCAACGGATTTATCGTAAATTTTACAATAGTCCTAAAAGGGTAATGATAGAGATGGCTGATAGTGTCAGTAGTCAGTGAACAGTAATCAATCAGTGAAGAGAATTAGACTGACTACTGACCACTGACCACTGACAACTGAAAACTGAAAACTGACAAAATTGCTATGGCTGTAATTCGCTTAATTCTATTGGTGGCAGTACTGGGAGGACTAACGCTGTTGTTAGTCCAAAATTTCTCACCCGCCCTATCGCTAGTATTTTTGGGCGTGCGAACTCAACCATTACCACTAGCGATATGGATTTTGTTCGGTACTGTCACTGGTGCTTTCACATCTATATTGATTGCTACCTTATTTAACTTATCCAATTATTTTGTAGGAGGACAACGCCAAACTCCTAACAGAGCAACCACCGCTTCAACTCGTGCGAAGGCAACCCGCAGAGAAGAACCAACATCTCGCCCTGCCAGTCCTCCACCACCAGCTAGTAAAAAAGAAGAGCCTACCAGTGATGTATTTGATGATTGGGAGACAAATGGCAGTGGAGATGATTGGAACTTTGATGAAAAGTCAGAGGAAGCACCTACCCCTAATCCTCAAGCTCAACAGCCTAGAGACTCTAAAACTTACGAACGTCAATCAGAAGCCAAAAGCAGTTCTCAGTCAGGTTCAGTTTATTCCTACAGCTACCGTGAGCCAAAAAATACAGCTGCGGGAAAAACTGAATCCGTTTATGATGCTGATTACCGGGTAATCATCCCCCCTTATCAGCCACCAACTACCAATGAAACGGATGATGATGATTGGGAATTTTTTGAGGATGATGATTTTGAGGATGATAATCAACGCCCCCGTCGTTGAAATGTAGCAGGCTACGTCTCTACTTGATGCCACACCGCTCTCTAGATTCCTGCCTCACCTTACCAGTCATGGCAGCTTCCTGCAAAGTCATGAAAGCATTCAGGTCTTCCAAGTCATAGTGGGTAGTCAACAGTTGTCGTAGTTGATTTTCAGCTTCCACTGTCAAATAGCCAGTTGCTAAAGTTCTTTGTACAACGTCACGAATTCGAGTCATAGTTGACACCTCATTCATACTATATTTATTCATTCAGGCTTAATGGGGTGAAATATGCAGTAGTTTTTGTACCAAAATTTTAATTTTGCAAAGCTTTTTTGGGCGATCGCAGAAAATAAGTCATAATTTACACCTTTATCAGAAACATTTAATTGAGCGGGGCTTGTTATAACTGAACTTTTAGAATAACGACCCTGTACTGTTAGGAACACAGTAGTCTGTATACTTAAAAGTACCCACTAGAGTGAAAATCCTGATTATTTAGATAGACAGAAATTGTTTGGATAAAGTTTCAAACAAGCTATGTTAATTTTTTTGTTAAGCCTAGCGATCGCTATACAGCAATTACCAAGTTACTTCATGGGATTTACTACATTCCTGACAAATTCATCGTTTATTACTTATGGTAATTTCACAGAAGAATCCTTAATCTATTGCTTAAGTTACTTTAACTACATTAATGTAGGGATTTTCATTTGAAGGAGATAAAGGGTTAGGGACACACATCTGTCCTTTTTTTTCTGTCCCTTACCTGTGGGAGAACAGATGTAACAGTAATAACAGCGCTTAATTAAACTCAAATAGAAGATAACTTGTAGAAACTAAAAATAATTGAAAGTTAGAAAAATATACGTAAATTTGATATTTGTAAAAGGAAAAATATTGACATTCATTGAAAATAAATTCCTGAGATGTTTCATTTTTGAACTTAAACTCAGAAAATTAAAGTAGAGTAAAAAGTTAGTATTTAGAAGTTAAAATAATTAATCATTGGAGCGAAGCAACTGGTGAGCAGCTTATTACAAGGAGTCAACCTGTACTTAATTGGTATTATGGGCGTTGGTAAGACGACAGTAGGGCGCTTACTAGCGAAGGAACTGGGCTATGGGTTTGTCGATACTGATGATGTAATTACCCAAGCAACAGGTAAATCTATCAATGAGTTATTTGCTCAAGAAGGTGAAGCAGGGTTTCGTCAGTTAGAAAGCGACATACTTTCACAAGTTTGTGCTTTTACAAAGTTGACTATAGCAACTGGTGGGGGCATTGTACTGCGGCGAGAAAATTGGGGTTACTTACACCACGGTTTGATAGTGTGGCTAGATACGCCAGTGGAGATAATTTACAGCCGTTTAGCTGAGGATACCACAAGACCACTGTTGCAAGATGCCGATCCTAAAGGTAAGTTGCGATCGCTCCTCGAACAACGAACCCCACTTTACTCTCAAGCCGATTTGCACATCATCGAGCGAGAGGGAGATACACCTGAAGACGTTGCCAAGCGAGTCCTTGAGGCAATTCCTAACGTATTGAAAACACCTGTTTCTCATTAATGAGGAATATTAAACGATGTTCATCGCAATTAGACGGTGGTGCAATATATGAGCCTCTCACGGGCGCGTTTTTCGCTCCCGCAACGAATGAAAGAAACACATTCAAATCCAAAACCTGAAATCCTTACTGGCTAAGGGTTATAAAATGTGTTTCTTATGAAAAAAAGCACTAAAAAATTATTAAGTGTAATTATGCAATCATTATCAATAGATGAATGTCGGTTGGCAAGGGAATATTTGAAATACTATAATTCTTGACGTTTGGCTTTTTGCTTTACCACCCGCATCATGGTTTGTACTATTAGCAAATCAACTGTTGTTACACCTATACTGATAAATATATCGAGAAATGAGATCAAAGGTGAATTTTCTGGTGTCGTTTCACCAGACGTGTTGAGAGCATTGCTAAGTTCATAGGGAAGACGTGTTAGCGAAATAATTAAAAATACATACGACCAAAGAGCGAGAGTACGCACTTTTTCTGCTATCCGGCTTAAGTCACCACCCTCTTGCTGAAACCTATTAGCAAATGTAGACAAAGTATTCCAAATACCCCAAAAGATGACGGGAAATATATATCTAACAACTGCTCCTTTTGGAGTAATAGGGTAATTGCCAAAAATTTCTTTTAAGTCAGTGTGAATGTGATGTATCCAAACTAAAAAGATAACAGTCTGTATAAAGAAAATAATAATTTCAGGGACGAGCAGAAACTCGCTATTTGAAACTGAAAAATAAGCTAATAGCTCAACAATATAAAATCCTATTTGTACCCAAAGCAAGCCTATTAATGGTTTACTAATGGGTACAGATTTTAAACTGATAGGATTGCCTAGTTTAGTTGCTTGTTGTCGCAGTTGTTCTTCTACTCTTGCTTTTTCCTTGGCTTCCCGATGGAGACGTTCTATCAGTTGTCTTTGCTGTTCATCAAACATTTTTTCAGGTTTAGATAATTGTTCAATCTGGGGTACTCTAGATGAAGCTGCACTTTTAGGCTAGATTAACTGAATCCTAAATCAGTCACACATTCAATATAAAATTATTACAGAATCGTTATTTGACACTTTACAATGACCACAATACTTCATGTTTTGATCGTTTTATTTTTTAATTTTTTTGAAAAATTCTCCTTTTAGGAAAGTATAAATTCTGAGTGTCTATTTTGATGTATACATTTTGTGTACAAAAGGCAAGAAATGTTAATAATGCGATCGCTATCCAGATATGGCAAAATCTGGCGTAAGTAGGTAAGCGCAATTAAAAAAGAATTCAGTAGTCAGAATTCAGGAGTCAGAATGCAAGACGCTCGTGACGCTCGATGACTCGCTAACGCTCCGTTATCGCTCTTGGCGTCTCCCCTTGGGAGAAGATTTCCTAACGCTGCGCTATCAGTCGGGGATTCAGATCGGCGCAGGTCTTGTTGACCACACTTCGGCTACGCTCAGTGACCACCAAAAATTCTAGTTTTGTGGGGGGTCTTAAACCCATTTATTCAGACACTCACGGACTCGCTCTAAGCGTTGGCGCAGCCTCTCGTAGAGAAGCCATGCCGTTGGCGTTCGCGGAGCGTGTCGCAGACAAGCCTCTCGTTCGCGTTAGCGTCTCTGAAAGAGAAGAGAAGGCTTTACGCTGCGCTATCCGCTTTTTCGGTCAGAAAACATTGCTGAATTCTGACTCCTGAATTCTGTTAATTTTCGAGAATTTCAAAGAGTACTCAAGTGAAAACTTGAGAATTGACGTTCTACTTAAAAGGAACAAAGTCATAGCCAGTAAATGATTGGCAGCACTCACAAAATCGCCCTTAGCAAAAGCTTGCACTCCTGCTTCTTTATCAGCGTTAGTGTTAGCAGTAACTAAATTTTTCTCACCTAAACTAATTCGGTCTGATGTTGAACCTGTAGTTATTTGACTTTTATTATCTGGTGCTAAAGAAGTTATACTTTTTCTAAAAAATTGATTTCACAACCAAAAGCCAAGTCCTAGCACCAAGGTAGTGGATAGCAAAGACAAAATAAGAAGTTTGGTTTCCTTTTGGGAATTCATAGGTTAGTTAACAATAGTAGTGGCTAGATGTACCACGTAAAAACAGCGAATGGGAAACGAAGAATCAAGGGAGACGAGAGAGATAGGGGGACAAGGAGGTAAATAGAACTCCTGACTTTTAACTCTTAACTCAGCACTCAGCACGGGCTAAACCTTAGCTATCCGCTAACAGAACTGTTTTGCCAATACCTTATTGTTACAGGTTACAAAGTCTTCTACACTTACTGAAATAGGTTTTAACTCTCAACGGCGGCTCCTCATGACGGACAACGATTCTGAATACATCAGACAAACTGAAGCCACTCGTGTGCGTGTACTCAGTGAAGCACTACCTTATATTCAACAATTCGCCGGTCGCACTGTTGTTGTCAAATATGGTGGTGCAGCCATGAAAGATAGCACACTCAAAGACAAGGTTATCCGCGACATTGTATTCTTATCCTGCGTGGGCTTGCGTCCAATAGTAGTCCACGGCGGTGGCCCAGAAATTAACAGTTGGTTAGATAAGCTGGGAATCGAACCACAATTTAAGAATGGTCTGCGAGTCACTGATGCCGCCACAATGGATGTGGTGGAAATGGTTTTAGTTGGTCGAGTTAACAAAGAAATTGTTGCGCTAATTAACCAAGCTGGTGGATTGGCTGTCGGACTTTGCGGTAAAGACGGTAATCTATTTACAGCCCGTCCCCAAGGTCAAGAAGGCATCGGTTTTGTGGGGGAAGTCAGCAATGTGAATATCAAGATTTTGGATACCCTCGCTAGCAATGGCTATATTCCGGTAGTGTCTAGCGTCGCCGCAGACGAAACCGGACAAGCTTATAACATTAATGCCGATACTGTAGCGGGAGAAATCGCTGCGGCGCTAGGAGCAGAAAAGTTAATTTTGCTGACTGACACCAGTGGAATTTTAAAAGATTACAAAGACCAATCTACTTTGATTCCAAAAGTAGATATTCGCGAAGCCCGCGAGTTGATTGCCAATGGTATAGTTAGCGGTGGGATGATTCCCAAAGTCAGTTGTTGTGTGCGATCGCTTGCTCAAGGAGTCCGTGCAGCACACATCATTGATGGTCGCATTCCCCACGCTCTGTTACTAGAAATCTTTACTGACGTTGGGATTGGGACAATGATTCTGGGTTCGCAGTTTACCACCTAGAAGGGGATGAGGAAGAATTTACTTCCCCCTGCTCCCTTATCGAGGATAGGTAATAATAACCCGCGATCGTCCACCGCTAAATGGTGTACGACGCCATGAGTTATTGATAATTACCGGGTTAACTATGGTTGAGTCACGAATTGCTGGATTAATCAAAGTTGGATTAATCAGGGTGGAATTTCTCACGTTCTGCCTTACCTGGGGATAGGAATAATTGTAGTAATGAGTGGGTTGTGGTATTAGTCCCGTTGATGGGTCTACAGGCATAGGTGTGGGAATCGGACTACCATAAATGAAGGAACCGACAGCAGGCAATTGTCTGACTCCATACCCACCATCAATCACGATCACAGACTGTGCGGAAGCTGGAGCAATGGTTACACCCATCACTGCTAAAGTCATCCCTGCTAAAAGCCAATTCAGTTGCGAATGCTTAATTTTCAACATATATTTCTCACCTGTATTAGATACCGGAATTTTTAATCAGAAAATTGTCGCAGCTACTTAGTTAAAATTTTAGAAGTTTATCCACTCTGAAATTGCCAGCTTTTGAAAAGATTCCAAAAAGATTGCTGGCATTGGCAAAATTAAAATAGTGCTGATTTTTTATAGAAGACGTGAGTGCAGAAAGTTTAGAAATTGCTAAAACCCACTACCAGACTGGGAAAGTTGCCTTTGAAAATGGGCAATACCGCGAAGCCGTAGAAAATTTAGAAAAGGCCAGCGCCCTGTTAGCTCGAAATTCTCGCCTTGGGGGCGAAGTAGAAATTTATCTGGTGACAGCTTATGAAGCAGCTGGACGCACAGATGATGCGATCGCTCTTTGCGAAAGACTCAAACGCCATCCCCATTTTGAAACCAGCAAACAAGCGCGGCAGATGCTTTACATCTTAAAAGCACCAAAGCTGAAAAGACCCAGCGAATGGATGACCGAAATCCCTGATTTGGCAGCATTACCCGATAATGAATTTAAAATTTCTGTCCCCGCTAAGTCCACTAAATCTTCTGCCCAGCAAAAACCTAAACCTACAGAGCCAGAATTCGTTGACCTCAGTCAGGTCAATACCAGAGATAATCGCTTTATCTGGGTGGCGCTAATTGCCATTGGCTTAACCATCTCGTACTTGGTTTGGTTGAGTTTTTCAGGAACCCCTGGCTGATACCAATTTTGGATTGTTGACTTTTGGGGAGACTTATAGTTATGAATTCTTCAATTTTCGGAAAGATTTTCTTGTGGTTAATCAGACCATTTAATTCTGTGTTGGCGAAGAAGAAATTTTTCTCACCACTGAATAGTCGAAATCAAATCAACCGTGTCTTTCCTATCCGAAATCCTATTTTGTGGGTAGTGCTGTTAACATCTCTGCTACTGACTGGCTGTGTTAAGTACGATGTGGGAATTAACTTTGACAACTCAAATAGTGGCGAACTAGTACAGCATATTAAGTTGGGAGAACGGCTAACCAGTTTTAGTGGCGATTCTGTGTATGAATGGTTAAACAGCATAGAACGCCGCGCCCGTCAACTTGAGGGGAAAGCACAGCGAGTTTCTCAAGAAGAAATCATCGTCACAATTCCTTTTAGTAATGGTAGGGAATTGCAAGAGAAGTTCAACGAATTTTTTAACTCCCATACGAATCAACCCTCTGAGTCTGTGCAGAGCGAATCTGACTCAGAACTACCGAAAATTGAATCAAACGTCCTTCTGGAGGAGAACAATTTTTTACTTTTAGTCCGAAATCGGTTGATTTATGATTTGGATTTGCGATCGCTCTCTCTAATTGCCAGCAAAGGTAACGTTTTGGCTAATGCTGGTTCAATTCTCGATTTGGAATTTAGCTTGAAGACTCCTTGGGGAGCTAAAAATATTCAACTAACTGAAACTGCCATTGAGCCAGAAAAAAATGGCAATCAATTAGTGTGGAAACTCCAGCCTGGTGAGCTAAATCACATAGAAGCTGTTTTCTGGCTTCCTAGTCCCCTTGGTATTGGTGGGTTGCTAATTATCCTGTTTGTATCGGGAGGATTGTACTTGAGATACAATTTCATGCCAGATCCCAGAATTCAGTTTCCTCCCAAAGCAGCAGCGATCCAGGAACAGTAGATTATTTATCAAAACAGAATTCAGGAGTCAGTCGCCAGAATGGGCTAAACCTTAGCTATCCGCTAACAGAATGAATTTTGAACCAAAAAGCGGATAGCGCAGCGTAAAGCCTGCGGCATGGCGTCTGTCTGCGACACGCTCCGCGAATGTAGAGAGCGTCTTGATTCTGACTTCTGACTTCTTCTTCAACTATTGAATATTGTCAGTTAAGCCGATGCATTTTCCATCGGCTTTTTTGCTTCACATTCAGACTGTTGTTCGGTGCCATACCAGCGTTCAGCAAGTGCATTGAGTTGATGAAGGATCTCAATGAGTTCCTGACCACGTTCTGTAAGACCATAAGTTACTTGGGGCGGAACAGTTGGTTCATAGTGGCGATAAATAATTTCTGCTGTCTCAAGCATCCTCAGTCTTTCCGTTAGAACTTTAGTGGAGATGCCTACTACTAAGTGCTTCAATGCACCAAAGCGAGTCGGCCCACTATTACACAATACCCACAGTATATACATTGTCCAAGGCCCTGATAGTAAAGACATCAGAATACTGACTGGGCAAGCTTCAGGATTTTTAGAGACAGACATCGATAAATTAGCCAAAATTATTCAACAGTTACTTTATGGTAACTACTTTACTTTAGTAACTAGTTACTTTTAGTATCTGATGTAATGCTTTGAAATTTAGACTTAAAAACAGTAAAAGCAGAAATTTTAGCTAATCAGGAGATATTTGGTGGTAAACATCCTACATATTGATTCCAGTCCCCGTGGTGAGCGATCGCACTCCAGAGAACTATCCAAAGAATTCGTCAGTGCTTGGAAAGCAGCACATCCTGAAGACGCGATCGCCTATCGAGATATAGGGCGTCACCCAGTTCCTCACGTTGATGAAGCTTGGATTGCGGCGTCATTTTCACCACCAGAAACCCATACCCCAGAATTAACTGAGGCAATCAGGATTTCTGACGAACTGGTTGATGAGTTTTTGGCAGCCGATCGCTACGTCTTTGGAGTGCCAATGTATAACTTTAATATACCTTCCACTTTTAAAGCTTACATCGACCAAATTGTTCGCATTAACCGGACTGTTGCAATAGATGCTCAAGGTAGTTTTAGAGGATTAGTCGAAGGTAAAAAGGCGGTTATCATCACAGCTCGCGGTGGTGACTTTAGCGCAACATCCCCTTTCCTGGCTTATGACTTCCAAGAACCATACCTGCGAGCGATTTTCGGCTTTATTGGGATTACAGACATTCAATTTATTAACGCTAATAGTTTGAATCAAGGAGATGCCCGTACCCAATCTTTATCAGAAGCACGGGCAGCAATTCAAGATGCGATCGCCCAGTGGTAATGTATTGACATTTAACAAATGTTTTGATTTGGGTATTGGGCATGAGGGCAGGGAGCAGAGGGTAAAGAGCTAATTTTTTATTCTCCCCCTGCCTCTTCTTCAGGGTGACAATCGCTTAATATTCCAAGTGCCATTATCTAAACGGCTATAGAGTAAGCGATCGTGCAGACGACTTGAGCGCCCTTGCCAAAACTCAATTTGTGTGGGGATCACTCTTAAGCCTCCCCAATGAGGTGGTCGAGGAATCTCCTCATTTTCATATTTGCTCTGGAACTCCTGCAAGCGTCGCTCTAAGACTTCTCGGCTTTCTATCACCTCGCTTTGATTAGATACCCACGCACCCAGGCGACTGTTGGCAGGGCGACTTTCAAAATACTGGTCAGACTCAGCTTCAGAAACTTTCTCTACATACCCCAAAATTCGGACTTGACGTTCTAGTTCTGCCCACCAGAAGACTAAAGCCGCCTGGGGATTTTCTGCCAGTTCTTGCCCTTTATGACTGTTGTAGTTGGTGAATAAGACAAAGCCCCGTTCATCAAAATCCTTGAGTAACACCATTCTGGCTGAGGGCTTACCGTCTGGTGTGGCAGTGGCAATGGTCATCGCATTGGGTTCCGGGAGTTGTGCTGCTAGTGCCTGATCGAACCATTTTTTAAATTGGATAAAAGGATTGAGGTCTACTTCGAGTTCGCTCAAACCTTCCAAGGTATAGTCTTTGCGAAGGTCAGCTACGGTTTTGTCCATTTTGATTCAGTTCCTTTCGATCAGATACGCTTATAGATGTCTTTGTAAAAAATATCTATGATGATGATCAGATAATGATCAGTGTCATCAAGAATTTTACAAATTCTTTCAAGGAATATTTAAATATAGGTTGCATAAGATGCGCCGTTCGGCCTCCCTTCAACGCCTCTTAATTTATGGTCTGAGCGGCCCGATTATCGCTCTCAATGTCTGGCTGCTGTCTGTGCTTTTTCGCTATTTCCAGCATCCCATTACCGTGTTGAGCATTGCGGCGATTCTGGCTTTTCTCCTAAATTACCCAGTTAAGTTCTTTGAACGTGCTCAAATCACCCGTACTCAGGCGGTGATCATAGTCTTACTTACAACGTTAACCTTGTTAGGGATTCTGGGCGTTACCCTAGTGCCGTTGATCATTGACCAAACAATCCAACTGTTAAATAAGATCCCTGATTGGTTAGGCGCCAGTCAAGCAAACTTAGAGCAGTTTGAGATGCTGGCAAAACAACGACGTTTGCCAATTGATTTGAGGGTTGTAAGCAGTCAAATCAATGCCAACATTCAGAATCTAGTGCAACAGCTAGCTTCTGGGGCAGTGGGATTTGCTGGGACACTGCTCTCAGGATTACTTGACGTAGTGTTAGTAATTGTGCTTGCATTCTATATGCTTTTATATGGCGATCGCGTCTGGTATGGTTTGATCAATCTTTTGCCCTCTAATATTGGAGATCCCCTTACCGCATCCTTGCGCCTAAATTTTCAAAACTTCTTCCTCAGCCAGTTATTGCTAGGACTATTCATGGTGCTAACCTTGACGCCAATTTTCTTAGTGATGAAAGTGCCCTTTGCCTTGTTGTTTGCGATATTAATTGGTATTTCAGAACTTATTCCCTTTATCGGCGCCTCTCTTGGCATTGGTCTGGTGACAATTTTAGTACTGCTGCAAAATTGGTGGTTAGCAGTTCAAGTTGCGATCGCGGCAATTCTCATGCAGCAGCTTAAAGATAACCTGTTAGCTCCCAGGTTACTGGGCAATTTTATCGGACTGAATCCCATCTGGATTTTTGTGGCTATTCTGATGGGGTATGAAATTGCTGGATTGTTGGGGACACTTGTTGCTGTTCCCATTGCTGGTACTATTAAAGGCACTTTTGATGCAATCAAAAGCGGTAAGCCGAGTAACTTTGCGTCAACTGTCACTATTGCTCATGACCAGCCCCCAAATTGAGACCTACAGTGTACACACAAGTCTTCTAGAGTTGCTCCACAGGCTTTTGATTATCCAATAGCCCCCCGATAAATTTGGGGGCAAAAACCTTTTTTGGCACGGTGATGCCGAAGCAACAAAGTGAAAGAATCAAAAGTTGCACAATCTGATCTCACAATTCACAATGGTGATTGATTACAAATTTCAGAGGATGCTGCCACCAGGCAATTTCTGATTACAAGTGTCTGGAGTTTCGCCAAGTGAAGGAACTGGCGTGAGGGGTATGTACCAAGTACATAAGTACTGAGAAATTTTTAATTTACTCAAAACTCAGCACTGGCTCAACGCCCTGCTATCCATATACAGCAGTCCTGAAGGTCTTTTATATCTCATTAATTAACTTAGAACCCATTAATGGAAGCTTCCGAGCTATTAGAAACAATCACACACCTGATTTACCAAGCGGAACAGGGAGAAATTGACCCTTGGGATGTCCAAGTGATTGAGGTGATTGACCGTTACTTAGAACTGATGGCACCGGAGTCAATAGGAAGAGGCTATGAAGCTGACTTATCTCAATCTGGGCAAGCATTTTTGTCAGCGTCAATGTTGGTATTGTTCAAGGCTAATACCTTGATGCAATTGTCAACAGTAGTAGATGCACAGGATGGTGTAATAGATGATTCTCTATTGTCAGGTGAAGACGGTTTATCACATCATGGTCATCGTCTACCGCTAGAACGGCAATTGCGTCGTCGCGCATCGGCAATGCCGCCACCAAAGCGCCGTGTGACTCTGCAAGAGTTAATCAAGCAATTGCAAATCATGGCGAACCAATTGAAACTTGTAGAAAAAGTCAGCAAACCTATCCGTCCCAGGCGTCAACCTAGCGTCCAAAGTATGCGGGAGGCGCTAGAGTTAGCTCACCAGGAAAATCTGACAGAAGTAGCTGGGGAACTAGAACAGGTGTTGAAATTGTCGGCAAGAGAGTTAAGTTTAGAACAAAATTGGTTGAATTTAGAAC
>NNBV01000175.1_pt1 | contig 24912 bp, 13 predicted proteins | sample 1173771 | NCBI WGS metagenome assembly NNBV01 (sample SAMN07173938, study PRJNA388173) | plant metagenome | isolation source: symbiotic tissue sample KVS11 | place: Norway: Troms, Kvaloya island | reverse complement strand
GTTAGTGGTAGCTGTGGCGAAGAAATACCAGCACCGCAACCTGGAATTTATGGATCTAATTCAAGAAGGTACTTTGGGTTTAGAGCGAGGGGTGGATAAATTTGATCCTGCTCTTGGCTATAAGTTTTCTACCTACGCTTACTGGTGGATTCGTCAAGGAATTACACGAGCGATCGCTCAACAAGGACGGACAATTCGTTTACCAATCCATGTCTTTGAAAAACTGAATAAAATTAAGCGGGTGCAGCGAGAATTATCTCAACAATTAGGTCGCGTTCCCACCACTGCTGAAATTGCCACCGCATTATCTTTGACACCTAGCCAAGTCCGAGAGTGTTTATACTTAGCTCGTCAACCCTTCTCTCTGGAGGCGCGAGTTGGTGAACAACAGGATACAGAATTGCAGGACATACTGGAGGATGATGGCCCTTCTCCCGAAGATTACGCTGTTGAAGAATCTCTCCACCAAGACTTACAAGACTTGTTGGCAAAGCTGTCTCCCCAACAGCGAGAAATATTAACCTTGCGCTTTGGCCTAACTGATGGCTATGAACTTTCTTTAGCACAGATTGGCGATCGCATGGGTATTAGTCGAGAAAGGGTGCGTCAGATTGAGCAAAAAGCTCTCAGTCTCCTCCGACGCCAAAAGGAGCAAGTACGTAGTTATCTAGCTAGCTGACGTTATTTTTTCACGATAATCTAGGACATTTCAACTCAGGAATTCACCATCATGACTGGATAAAATTCAGTCATTTTGGGGGAAAATAATCCTAAGTAGTCTCTTTCAAAGATTTGATATGAGCACATCAAAAACAGTGCAACAATTGCATGCACAATGGGTGACATCTGAAAACTTTCGGCGTTATGGACAGGTGATTTTTGCAAGTCATGATGGCAAAGGTTACGATGTGGAAGATGCCCAGTTAAACCTGCAAAACGGGATTCCAAGATTTTATATTATGCAGTTGGAGAAGAGAGGGCGAAAGTTTCATAAAATTACTCGCCATCTGCAATGCACTCAATGTCTAGGTTCTTTGGAAGGAAAGGATTGGTTAATTGCAGTTTGTCCCCCTGATAATGATGTGAACGAACCAGCATTAGAAGAGATTGCTGCTTTTCGCATTCCAGGGAATTGTTTTATCAAGCTACATGAGGGTACTTGGCACGCTGGCCCCTATTTTGACCATGAAGCTGTGGATTTCTATAATTTGGAACTAGCTGATACAAATGTGGTAGATCATTTCACTCATGATTTTCACAAGAGTCATCAATTAGAGTTTGAGATGATTTAGGTAAGATTAAATTTAATTATAGCTATAGATAATACCAATTATCTCTCAACTTGCACCGATTAATTCTTAACTCCTCTCTTCCTTGATGTCCTTGGCGTCTTCTCTACGAGACGCGAAGCGCGTTGGCGGAAGCCTCTCGTTCGCGTAGCGTCTCCCCTTGGGAGAAGAGAAGGCGGTTCGTTTAAAAATTATTACGTGCATCTTCATAGAGAATTGGTATAAGCCATTTTTCTAATTATATAAATGCGGGAGCAAAGATAATATGCTTAAAGTTGCGATCGCAGGGACTGGATTTGGTCAAAAAGTCCACATCCCTGGATTTCAAGCACATCCTCAAACTGAGGTAGTTGCTGTTTATCATCGAGATATAAATAAAGCCAAAGCCATAGCAGAATCCCATAATATTCCACACGCCTCTGATTCTCTGGCTGATATTGTGGCATTACCAGAAGTGCAAGCAGTCAGCATCTCTACGCCGCCATTTTTACACTATGAAATGGCAAAAACTGTACTGCAAGCTGGGAAACATTTATTACTAGAAAAACCGACAACTTTAAATGCTGTTGAGGCTAAAGAACTTTATCAGTTAGCTAAAGCAAAAGGCGTCATTGCAACTGTAGATTTTGAATTTCGCTTTGTACCAGCATGGCAGTTATTTGCTGAATTATTATCAGCAGACTATGTTGGCAAGTTGCGCTTAATTAAAATTGATTGGTTAGGTTCTTCTCGTGCTGATGCTTCACGCCCTTGGAATTGGTATTCTGACAAGGATAAAGGAGGCGGTGCATTGGGATCTTTGGGTTCCCACGCCTTCGATTATATTCACTGGTTATTCGGGCCAGTGCGTAGATTAAGCGCCCATTTAACTACTGCTATTCCGACACGAGTTGACCCTGTTAGTGGGGAATCGAAGCCAGTAGATACAGATGACAACTGTATATTAACCCTGGAATTAGCAGATGGTACACCTTGCCAACTTTCTATCAGTGCGGTTGTTCATGCACCAAGAACCCATTGGGTAGAAGTATATGGCGATCGCGGTACATTAATTGTGGGTAGTGAAAATCAAAAAGATTATATACATGGTTTTCGTGTTTGGGGTTCCCAGCTAGGTAAACCTGTAACGGAAATAGAAATACCGAATCGGTTAATTTTTCCCAAAAATTATGCTGATGGGCGGATTTCGGCATTTATTCGCGTAGTAGACCAATGGGTACAAGGAATTGAGCGCAATCAGGAAATTACACCATCCCTGCGAGAAGGAATTTATTCTCAGTTGTTGATGGATTTATCCCATGAATCGCATCAAAAAGCAAGTTGGGTAGACGTACCCAGCTTGGAAAGATTTATTAACAACTAAGGAAATGAGTAAAACTCCCCGCATTCGTATTCCGCCGGAAGTCAAGAAATATGTTTTTCAACGTGACAAATACCAATGTCAAAGCTGCGGTAAAACTACTGTAGAAACTAACCTCAGCATTGACCATATCATTCCCCTTGCTCGTGGCGGTCAAAACGATATCAGCAATCTTCAAACTCTTTGCTTTACCTGCAATCAGCAGAAAACAGATAATATTGATCCCCGTTTCCGGCGGCATTTTGATTTATAGTGGTTTGCAATTGTATGGAATATAGACTTAACCCCTAGCCCCTTCCCTGCAAGGGAAGGGGAGTAAGCCTCAAACCTCTCTTATTTGAGGAGAGAGGTGAGACGCAATTTGGACACAACTAGCTGTTATTGGTGTCTACTTTTGCCAAAAATAGCGTATTGATTGGGTGTTGTTCACCCGCCAGCCTGGGATTGTAAATCCCTGACTAATTGCTCAAGTCTACTGAAGTAGACTGAAAATTTTCGCGCTATCTTAGTCCTCTTCAGAGGACTTTAGCTATGAGACAGGGATTTACAATCCCTGGCGGACGTGCGGTTTTGCGTTAAGTTGACACGTATGACTAGCTGTGCGCCCCTACATCGATCCCAACTGATTTGAGATCATGCTGACATCAACGGCTAACTTTTTGCCCAACTTGAGCAACTGAAGGCATTGATTATCTCCTTCATTACCAACGCTCGTGATACACACCGGAGCTATTTGACTGTGCAGACAACTAAAGTATAGTTCTTGCGATCGCTGTAGGGAAATGTCAATATTTAGTTGATCCCCGACATCAATCAGCCTCTCCAATAGTTGAATATCTGCATTAAAACTACCATTGGCATCGTGCAACAATTGCCAGAGCGATCGCGCAATTAATTGTTCTAACATCTGTTTACCGTCGGGAATATTCAGCCGACAACGCAGATGTTTTGCTTCAGTAGCGATCGCCTCTAATTCTAGGATGTGATTCCAACTCTTTTGGGGATCAGCGATATCTTGCTCTAGCGATCGCAATGTCATCAGACAGCGATGCCCTAAAGCAATATCTGCTGCTACCTGCAACTCTTGTGGTACTGCTATTTCATCTCGATGAAACGCCATTAGTACACCATAATTATCGCGGTAGGCTTGAGTATACAACTGTCCTAAACGTGTCAGTGTTTCCTGACTAAGCAGCCCCATAATCCGGTGGCGTTCTTCAGCAAATAGATTCTGTAAGCTGAAAGCTTCTTCACCAAATAGCTGTGTCATCGCCAAGATCGTATGAGCTGCACTAGCTTGTTGTAGTGCCCCAAACAGCTTTTCTTTTAATTGGCTGTAGTCACGTCGCCCAGTAAATTGTTGAATACAGCAGTGAAAATCCCAGCCTCCCAAATGGAGAACCGCAAATACCAAATTCTCACTTTCCCAAGTAATCTCTGATACCAACTTTAGGCTTCCAACAGCCAGAGTTAGCGATCCCATGCGTTGCAGTTGGTAATCTAGCTCATTAGCAGCGTAGCAATAAACTTTTTTGTGGTAACGCTGAGACTGTTTGTCAGCCACATCTTTTCTAGGCAAAGAATTGTGCGTCTGTGCTGGTTTCTGATTAGTAAACAGGGAAGTAATGGCGTAATGGGCTGCTACTTGCTTAAAGCCAAGCTGGGCAGTTAACACGAGTTGCCGATAAATTTCTGCACCGTGTTTGAACTGATCCACATTACTGGGAGCTAAACCAAGACGTTTGACAAAGCCTTTTTCTAACTGCACACCAGCCACTTCCCCCGCCAATTCCAACGCACGGGAAGCGTAGCGCAGAATTTGTGTCCCCTCTGGACGGGAAATTTCTTCAAAAAACCAACCGCAACTAGTGAACATCAGCAAAGCGTGACGCTGCATTTCCAACAGGCGCAGGGCATCTACTTGTTCGGCTGCGGTTAGTTTGTGGGTTTGATGACGGGCGAGGAAACGGTTGACATTGGTAGCAGAGCGATCGCGCAATACTTGGATATATTCATCTCGTGCTAGCCAGGGATCGCGAAATAACTGTCTACCATGTTCTGCATACACCTCAGTTAGCTGATCCCGCAGCCAATTTAGGGCATCTCGCAAAGGACGACGCCATTTCTGATGCCAAACACCGCCTTCACCACCGCAACCACAGTCATCCTCCCATCTGCCGACACCGTGGGCGCAACTCCAGGCTGTGACTGACTTCAACTCCACTTCCCAACTGGGAGAATTTAAGCTGAGGTAGTGGGCAAAGTTCGTTACCGTCCAACCTTGTTGAGGAAACTCTTTGGTAAAGGCGTATGCTAAAGTTTTCTCAGTTCCCTTTTTGTGGTGTCCGAAGGTTTCCCCATCCGTCGCCACAGAGATCAACTGTGCTGGACGATGATCCCCACGCACCGCCGAACCAATCCGGCCGGCAAAGTGACTGGAATTATAAACGACATCACTAAAACCCATGTCCCGCGATATCGGGCCATCGTAGAAGAAGATATCAATGTAGGGTAATTCTTCTGTACTACTATCGTTGGGGCTAGTGGTAACGGCACTCAGAGGTGATGATGAAGTGTCTAGTGTGGGCTTCAAATAACAACGATAGGGACGCGTAGAATCAATTTGACTACCACCGACTTCGATCCATTCAGGATGGGGATGATCTGGAGTGGGGAGGGGACGACAACGCAATGCTTGAGACGGTGCAAGGACAATGAAGCGAATCCCCTCAGCAACGAGAGCTTCTAGAGTTGCGTAGTCTACAGCAGTTTCCGCTAGCCACATCCCTTCGGGATCGCGGCCAAAGCGGGAGCGGAAGTCTTCTTTACCCCAGCGAATTTGGGTGTATTTGTCGCGTTCGTTCGCCAGAGGCATGATGATGTGATTGTATACTTGCGCGATCGCATTGCCATGACCATGCAAGCGTTGGCTACTCTTCGTATCCGCCTCTAAAATTCGCTGATAAACTTCCACGTCGTAGCGTTCTAGCCACGACATCAGGGTTGGCCCAATATTAAAACTAAAATACTCATAGTTGTTGACGATCCCCACCACTTCGCCTTGGTCATTTAAGACTCTGGCAAAGGCATTTGGACGATAGCATTCCCAATGAATCCGCTCATTCCAGTCATGGAAAGGTGCAGCGCTCGGTTGGCGTTCAATTGCGTCCAGATAAGGGTTTTCCCTTGGTGGCTGGTAAAAATGACCATGCACCGTCACATAAACACCATTAGCCTTTCTCAGGGGATCGGTTTCATGAGTGTTATTGGGATCTGAATTTAATGTTAACGTTGAGCCAGAGCTAGCTGGCATTTCAGCAGCAGAAGTCATGTATATTTATCCAAAACAAAAAACTTGCAGTTGCACCGAAAACATTGTGCGTAAACCTTTCTACAATAGTTTTCACACAAAATCCGGTATAAACAACAACTATGGAATCCAAGGAAATTTTGACAAAGCGGTTTTATTGTAGTGGGAAACCTGCGTTATCGCACAGCCCTTTCCCTGAAGGCTCAAAATAATTAGCCATTAAACAAGGCCTCAGTTAGGGGTTTTCTCGTTAGCAGCGCCAATCAAAATTTAATTGTCTTTTAATATATTAAACCCCATTTTTGATGTAAAATTTTGGCTCAAATTCATACTTTTGCAACAAAATATTACAAAAACTCATTATATCGCAATTTGATTTTACACAACATCCACATCGATCAACGGAAAACAGTACAATTTCTGAATTGGTCTACAGGCGGTTGAGAGTACCATATCGGAGTGTTGAGTGAAAGTTATTAGTTAATTCAACACTCCAAATTGAAAACTTAGGATTGCTCGCTGTGAATGATACCCTCAACTTAAGACAACAAATGTCAACCAAAAACATTATTCTTTTCGTTTTACTACTGTTTATCCCGGTTTCTGTTGCAGCCCACTTTCTGGAGTGGGGAGAATTGATAGTTTTCATCACAGCTGGATTAGCAATTCTGCCCTTAGCAGCTTGGATGGGTACAGCCACAGAAGAAATTGCTGTCGTAGTCGGGCCATCATTGGGAGGCTTGTTAAACGCCACCTTTGGCAATGCAACAGAATTAATCATCGCCCTAGTAGCGCTGAACGCTGGGTTAATAGATGTAGTCAAAGCCAGTATCACGGGATCGATTATTAGCAACTTACTACTGGTGATGGGTTTTTCCATGCTTTTGGGAGGACTGCGCTACAAAGAACAGACATTTCAGCCAATTGTGGCGCGGGTGAATGCTGATTCAATGAATTTGGCAGTGATTGCCATTTTGATGCCAACAGCCATGAATTATACCTCTCAAGGAATTAACGAACAAACACTGCAAAATTTTTCTATTGCTGTTGCTGTGGTGTTAATCCTGGTTTATGCCCTAACGCTGCTATTTTCTATGAAAACCCACTCCTATCTTTATGATGTGGGTGTAGCAGAGACAGAAGAAGAGGAAATCCCTCATGCTAAACCAAATATGATGTTGTGGATTGGCGTGTTGCTAGTATGTACCTTAATGGTGGCAATTGAGTCAGAAATGTTAGTTGATTCTCTGGAAGTGGCCACATCTCAGCTAGGTTTGACGGCGCTGTTTACAGGGGTGATTTTGGTTCCCATTGTCGGTAACGCGGCTGAACACGCTACAGCAGTCACTGTGGCAATGAAAAATAAAATGGATCTTTCCCTTTCGGTAGCGGTGGGATCAAGTATGCAGATTGCCTTGTTTGTCGCGCCCGTGTTGGTGATCGCAGGGCGGATAATGGGTAAACCAATGGATTTGGATTTCCAACCCTTTGAATTAGTAGCTGTGGTTGCGTCAGTGTTGATTGCAAACAGTATTAGTTCTGATGGTAAGTCCAATTGGCTGGAAGGCACTTTGTTATTAGCTACCTATACAGTGTTGGGATTCGCCTTCTACTTCCATCCAGTTATAGAAGGTATAGGATAGTACAGCAAGGCGGAAGTCAAAAGTTAAAAGTCAAAAGTCAAAAGAATTGTATTCTAAGCTTTTGCGCCATTTGAAATGGTATGTTTGTTTCCGCCGTGCTGTACTAGTTAAGCAGTGCGTAGGCGTAGCCCGTCATAGACATCGCTCATAGTTTAACGGATTCGGAGAAGTCCACATCCTCAACGCCAGTAAAATAAAGAGATATAAGAGCGATCGCCTGTATGAGCTACTGCCTTAATCCCCACTGTCCCAAGCCTGAAAATCCCGATCATGTAAATTTTTGCGTGACTTGCGGTGCAAAATTACTCCTCAAAGAACGTTATCGTGCTATCAAACCAATCGGACAAGGTGGTTTTGGCAAAACCTTCTTAGCAGTGGATGAGGATAAACCTTCAAAACCACGCTGCGTAATTAAGCAATTTTATCCCCAATCCCAAGGCACTAACACGCTGGCCAAAGCCGTAGAGTTATTTAACCAAGAAGCGGTGCAGTTAGATGAATTGGGCAAACATCCCCAAATTCCCGAATTACTGGCATATTTTACCCAAGAAAATCGGCAGTATCTTGTACAAGAATTCATCGACGGGCAAAACTTAGCTCAGGAATTGGCACATAGAGGTGCTTTTAGTGAAGCGCAAATCTGGCAACTATTAAATGATTTATTGTCAGTTTTGCAATTTTGTCATACTAGACACGTAATTCACCGCGATATTAAGCCAGAAAATATTATTTTACGCCAGAGCGATCGCAAACTAGTTTTAGTAGATTTTGGTGCTGCTAAATCTGCCACTGGCGCCGCCTTAAATCAAACTGGTACTAGTATTGGTAGTCCAGAATATGTTGCTCCTGAACAAATGAGAGGTAGGGCTGTATTTGCCAGCGATATTTACAGCTTGGGTGCTACTTGTATTAATTTATTAACTAAGCGATCGCCATTCGATTCTTATGATACTAACAACGATACTTGGGTTTGGCAGAAATACTTGAAAACTCCTGTTAGTAATCAATTGAGTCGCATTCTCAACAAGATGCTAGAAAGTATTCCAATTCGGCGTTATCAAACAGTAGATGAAGTTCTCAAAGACTTAAATCAAAAGTCGCAAGTAGCAGCCACACCAGTGATTGCGCCAAAACCTATCCCTCAATCGCCACCAAATTCTTCACCCAATTTTGTATCCAAATCTCCTAGTCAACTTGATAGGGAATTAGAGGAAATGAAAACCCAATTTATGGGTAACAACAAACCTCAACCAAATAAAATACAGCCACCCAACCCAACACCTCAGCCTTCTAGTACAAATAAAATAGATCAAGAGTTAGAAGAATTAAAAGCAAAATTTCTTGGTAAGAATAATCCCTGAAATCAATAAAAAATAAAGAACCGCTATTATCCTCCTCTCTTCCTCTGCGTTCTCTGCGCCTCTGCGGTTCCTTAAAAAAAGTGACTCTGAAACTCAGAGCCACTTCTAAATCTGTATTTTGAAACTGACTAACCTTTCACAATATTCTGATACAGATGTGCAAAAGCTTACTTACCAGCTTCAGCAATAGGAACCCATTCAGTGTGGAAACTTCCGGGCTTGTCGAGACGCAGGTAGGTATGTGCGCCAAAGTAGTCGCGTTGTGCTTGAGTTAGATTTTGAGGCAAGCGATCGCGGCGATAGCTGTCAAAATAATCTAAGGAGGCGCTAAATGCGGGTACTGGAATTCCTACTGTTGCGGCTGTCGCAATCACTTCCCGCCAAGCAGTCTGTCTGTCGAGAATTGTCTGCTTAAATTCGGGGGCTAACAGCAAGTTAGGCAAAGCTGGATTTTCGCTAAAAGCCTTCTTAATCTTATTCAAAAAGCGAGCGCGAATAATACAACCACCTTTCCAAATCCGCGCCATTTCGCCCAGATCTAAATTCCAGTTATATGTTTTTGAAGCTGTGGATAGCAACGCCATCCCTTGAGCATAAGAACAGATTTTTGAGCAATAGAGAGCATCACGGACTTTATTGATAAAGTCTTTAGTTTGCCCGTCATACTTGCCACTGGGGCCTGTGAGGACTTTAGATGCTGCAACCCGCTCCTCTTTAATTGAAGATATAATCCGGGCATTAACTGCTGCTGTAATTGTAGGAATAGCAACTCCCAATTCCAATGCAGTTTGTACAGTCCAGCGTCCAGTTCCCTTTTGACCTGCTGCATCAACAATCAAATCCACCAAGGGTTTATTTGTTTCTGGGTCAATATATGGGAAGATATTCTTCGTAATCTCAATCAAAAATGAATCGAGTTCATCGGTGGTATTCCATTCAGCAAACACATCATGTAGCTGACTGGGGTTTAATCCAGCGACATTTTTCAGCAAGTCGTAGGCTTCAGCAATTAGCTGCATATCGCCGTACTCAATGCCGTTGTGTACCATTTTGACATAGTGGCCAGAACCACCAGGGCCAATATAGGTTACACAAGGGCCATCATCGACTTGGGCAGCAATTTTGTTGAAAATTGGTGATAGAAACTCGTAAGAGCTTGTTGTACCTCCAGGCATCAGAGATGGGCCATTTAGTGCCCCTTCTTCACCGCCACTGACACCCATACCAAGATACCGAAGCCCTGCGGGTTCTAATTCCTGAGTGCGTCGTTCCGTATCTTCAAACCAAGAGTTGCCACCGTCAATAATGATATCGCCTTCTTCTAACAAAGGTTTTAGTTGAGCAATCACCGCATCCACTGGCTTACCAGCTTGCACCATTACTAGGATTTTGCGGGGACGTTCCAATAAGGCGACGAATTCTTCCAGGGTAAAGGCGGCTTTGACGTTCCGTCCTGTAGCACGCTGCGCCATAAACGCATCCGTTTTTTCTCGGGAGCGGTTGTAAACTGCAATTGGGAAGCCATTGCGCTCTACGTTTAGAGCGATGTTCTCACCCATAACGGCTAATCCAATCACACCAAAGCTTTGTAGTGTCATAAAAAATTTCTGGCTAACTCTTGCAGATCCTTTACCTATAAGGGTAGTCCGATATTTTCCGTTCTCCCCTAAAGAAGACCTTAAGACTTGAATAAAGGGCAAAAATCCACAACTAACACGGATAATTAATTTTAAATTGTATCTAAATCAACAATTGACTGGCAAAATTTGCAAAATTTAAATAGTCAAAGGACGCAGTAAGGAGTAACCAAATAATGCTGGCATATATCCTAGCTTTGGTGGTCGGTCTTGGTAGTTTAGCCATTTATATAGCAGCTTTCTTTTTTCCAGAAATCCACCGCAAGAATGATTTTATCTGGAGTGGTGTGGGATTATTTTACGCCTTAGTTTTATGGGTGTTTGCACCACGCATTTCTGGGGGTTTGTTGCTGGGTCATCTGGCTAGTGTGGCTCTTTTGGTCTCGTTTGGCTGGCAAACTCTATCATTACGTCGCCAATTGACCCCGCAGGCACAACAAACCCAAGTGCCCAGTGCTGAGACGGTGAAAACTGGTATTCAGGAACAGGTAAATAAGTTGTCCCTTCAGGAACGGCTGGGCCAGTTGCAAAAAAGTTTGGGTAGCACCTTCAGTGGCGCCAAAGACAAGGTGCAACAGACTGTAAGTAAAAAAACACCTACAACGCCAAAGCCTGAAGATATTACCTCTGTATTAGCAGAAAAACCTGTTGTTGAGATTATCGACAAAACTATTGACATACCAGAACAACCAACAGAGGAGATAGTTACTACTGACACTGAAGCAAAAACTGAGATTGTACCGGAAGCGATTCCCCCACATCCCCCATCTCCTGAATTGGTGGAAGCAGCGCAACCAGATTTAGAAATTGAGGATAAGCAACCGATTCCTGTAGAAGAGATTGCGCCGGATGCGGTACTCGCTCCCCCAGCAGAAACGCCACCGGAACAAATACCGCCTAATCAAGGTAGTTAAATTCTGTGAAACCCAGCGTTAACCTAATACAATGTTGGGTTTCACTCAACTTATTTTAATGTTTTGCCACAAATCGGCTGCAACAAACCTTGATAAATGACCAAAATTAGTTGTTGTGATGCCTACGGCGACAAGCTACGCAACATTTGCACCGATAAACGAGATAGAAGCCCGACCCTATACCCCACAAAAAATAATCAATTAACTGAAAGCCTTATCTAATAAGTGCTTTGGCTATTGAGTACATTATTAATACATATTAATAGACGCAGTATTTCGGATGAGATACTAATATATGAAGTATTTATTTAAAGTTAATTAAAGAGCCGGCAGTCATTGATAAATTATTAGTAAGAATTCAGCACCTAGAATTCATAAGTCAGAATTTAAAAGGAAGGAATGCAGCATGATTAATACATTTATGTATAATTTATCCTAATTCTTTGACTATTCTGAATTCTGAATTTTGACTCCTGAATTCTTACAATTATCAATTACAAATTACTTTGATGACTGACTCCTGAATTCTGCTCTTACTATTAACACTGAGAGACGGGGACAAAAATCCAATTATGAACAAAACCTTTGCAACCATCGATGGGAATGAAGCTGTCGCCCGTGTTGCTTACAAACTAAATGAAGTGATTGCCATTTATCCCATCACCCCCTCTTCAGCAATGGGTGAATGGGCAGATGCTTGGTCAGCCGAAAGCCGTCCTAACCTCTGGGGGACTATTCCCAGTGTCGTGCAGATGCAGAGTGAAGGAGGAGCGGCTGGTGCTGTGCATGGGGCATTGCAAACAGGTTCCCTGAGTACCACCTTCACGGCATCTCAGGGATTATTGTTGATGATACCCAACTTTTACAAAATTGCTGGTGAGTTGACTAGCGCCGTGGTTCACGTTGCAGCCCGTTCTTTGGCTACTCATGCGTTATCTATTTTTGGCGACCATAGCGACGTGATGGCAGCTCGTGCAACTGGTTTTGCCCTGTTGTGTTCCGCTTCGGTGCAGGAAAGTCAAGACTTTGCTCTCATTGCTCATGCTGCTACCCTAGAGACGCGAGTCTCCTTTATGCATTTCTTTGACGGCTTCCGCACGTCCCATGAAGTGCAAAAAGTTAAATTGCTTTCAGATGATGATTTGCGATCGCTAATCCACGATAATTTAATACTCGCCCACCGCAGCCGTGCGTTGACCCCAGACCGTCCCGTATTGCGGGGGACTGCTCAAAACCCTGATGTTTACTTTCAAGGACGTGAAGGCGCTAACCTTTATTACAACGCCTGTCCAGATATTGTCCAGCGCATCATGGATGAATTTGGAGAACGCACGGGAAGGCATTATAAAATCTATGAATATTACGGCGCTAAAGATGCCGATCGCGTTATCGTGCTTATGGGTTCAGGTTGTGAAACCGTCCATGAAACAGTAGATTACCTGAACGCTCGTGGTGAAAAACTTGGTGTAGTCAAAGTGCGACTTTACCGCCCCTTTGATGTCCAAAGGTTTGTTGCAGTATTACCAACTAGTGTACAAGCGATCGCAGTTCTCGACCGCACCAAAGAAGCAGGTAGCGCCGGTGAGCCTTTGTATTTAGATGTTGTGGCTGCTATTCATGAAGCGTGGGGGGATGAGAGCAGGGGAGCAGGGGAGCAGGGGCGCAGAGGAGCAGAGGAACAATTAGGATTAGATTCCCCTCTGCCCCTCCGCCCCTCTGCCCCTCTGCCTAAAGTTATTGGTGGTCGCTATGGTCTTTCTTCTAAAGAATTTACGCCGGCGATGGTGAAGGGGATTTTTGATAACCTTGCCGAAGCTAAACCGAAGAATCATTTTACGATTGGGATTAATGACGATGTTACTTATACTTCTCTAAACTTTGACCCTAACTTCTCTACAGAATCGGATAATGTTGTTCGGGCAATGTTCTATGGATTAGGTGCTGATGGTACTGTTGGGGCTAACAAAAACTCTATCAAGATTATTGGTGAAGAAACCGACAATTACGCCCAAGGCTACTTTGTCTACGATTCCAAGAAATCTGGCTCGATAACTGTCTCTCACCTCCGTTTTGGCAAAGAGCCAATTCGTTCTACTTATCTAATTGACCAAGCCAACTTTATTGGTTGTCACCACTGGGGATTTCTAGAACGCATAGATATTTTGAAGGCTGCTATTCCTGGGGCGACTTTGCTGCTTAACAGTCCATACAATGCAGATACCGTCTGGGAATATTTACCGATAAAGGTGCAGCAGCAAATTATCGACAAGCATTTGAAGTTATACGTAATTAATGCTAGCCAGGTTGCCCGTGAAAGTGGCATGGGTGGCAGAATTAACACCATTATGCAGGTATGCTTCTTTGCTTTAGCGGGTGTCTTGCCACAAGAAGAAGCGATCGCTAAAATCAAACAAGCGATTGACAAAACCTATGGTAAAAAAGGTGTAGAAGTTGTCCGCATGAACTTGCAAGCTGTAGACAACACCTTAGACAACTTGCATAAAGTAAATATCCCTCAAACAATCAACAATCCAAAATCCAAAATCCAAAATCCAAAATTGCTAGACTCCGCTCCCGAATTTGTGCAAGAAGTTCTGGGCAAAATCATGGTGTGGGAAGGTGATGACTTACCTGTTAGCACACTACCAGTTGATGGCACTTTCCCCGTAGGTACTGCCAAGTGGGAAAAACGTAACGTTGCCGAAGAGATACCTGTGTGGGAGCCGGATGTGTGCGTACAATGTGGTAAGTGCGTCATGGTTTGTCCCCACAGCGCCATCCGGGCAAAAGCTTATCAAGTAGATGAGTTAGTCAATGCACCAGGAACCTTTAAGTCAACTGGTGCAAAAGATAAAGACTTTGCCAATCAAAAATTTACCATTCAAGTTGCCCCAGAAGACTGCACGGGATGCACTATTTGTGTAAATATTTGCCCTGCTAAAGATAAATCTGAGCCATCGCGGAAAGCGATTAACATGGCACAGCAGTTGCCATTGCGAGAACAAGAGCGAAAAAACTGGGATTTCTTTTTGAGTTTACCTAATCCTGATAGGCGATCGCTAAAAGTCAACCAGATTCGCCAGCAACAACTCCAAGAACCATTATTTGAATTCTCTGGTGCTTGTGCAGGTTGTGGTGAAACACCTTATTTAAAATTATTAACACAACTGTTTGGCGATCGCGCCGTCATCGCCAATGCTACAGGTTGTTCCTCAATCTATGGTGGAAACCTCCCCACCACTCCTTGGACAACCAACGCCCAAGGACGCGGCCCCGCTTGGTCTAATAATCTATTTGAAGATAACGCCGAATTTGGTTTTGGCTTCCGCCTTTCTCTCGACAAACAAGCTGAGTTTGCGGCGGAATTGTTGCAAAAATTGGGGAGTGAAATAGATGAAAACCTTGTTTCTTCCATCCTCAAAGCTGAACAAAAATCTGAAGCTGATATTTGGGAACAGCGCGAAAGAATAGAACTGTTGCAGCAGAGGTTAGATGAAATCGTAACTCTCGATCCTAATCTAAAATCCAAAATCCAAAATCTCAAATCTCTTGCAGACTATTTGGTGAGAAAAAGTGTCTGGATTGTTGGCGGTGATGGTTGGGCTTATGATATTGACTTTGGCGGTATCGATCATGTGATTGCTAGTGGTCGGAATGTCAACATCTTGGTAATGGATACAGAAGTATATTCCAACACAGGCGGTCAATCTTCCAAAGCTACGCCAAAAGCCGCAGTTGCTAAATATGCCGCCAGTGGTAAGCCTGCACCGAAGAAAGACTTAGGGATGATTGCCATGACCTACGGAAATGTCTACGTAGCGAGTGTAGCACTTGGCGCTAGAGATGAACATACTCTCAAAGCATTTCTGGAAGCAGAGGCTTATGATGGCCCATCACTGATTATTGCTTACAGTCATTGCATCGCCCACGGCATTAACATGACTACAGGGATGAATCATCAGAAAACTCTGGTAGAATCAGGTCGTTGGTTGCTGTATCGGCATAATCCAGAGTTGCTTAACCAGGGTAAAAATCCATTGCAATTGGATATGCGATCGCCTACGCAATCGGTAGAACATTCCATGTATCAAGAAAATCGCTTCAAAATGCTGACCAAGAGCAAACCCGACGTTGCCAAGCACTTGTTAGAACAAGCCCAAGCTGAGGTAGATGCCCGTTGGCAGATGTACCAATACCTTGCAAAACGCGACACTCTCTGAATATCAGCCCTAATTTTAGTTATAAAAATTGCAACTTTGGTAACTCAAGTTGCAATTTTTGTAACAAACAATAGAAATTTCGTTACAAAATAATCATTTTAGTTAGTAAAATCATTATTTTCGTTACTAACGCTGTAATTTAAGTTGTGTTGAACCTAAATTTCAGTTAGCAAACGCACAAATTTTTAGGTTTCGTTCGTCAACACAATCTCTAAGAAGAGTGCAATGGCTACCACGGGCTGTAACGCTCAATGACTTGCTAACGCTTCTTTACGTTCCCTGTGGGATGCTTACGCGAACGCGCAGCGTGTCGCAGACAGACGCTCTTGCTAGCTTGCTTAACCGTAGAGATCCGCTATCAGTGACACAAAAACTTTATATAGCACTTCCTAAAATTTACTGTAAATTTACCAAAATTACACACAGTCTATTGACAATGCTTAGATATTCATCAGAGTATTTAAGTGATTTGAAGGTTATTAAAGTAATTTTTGCTTACAAACTCAGCTAGGTTTACTAGCTGACATAAAAATACCCCTATCAATACAATTCGTAATTGGAAAGCTTGTAATTTGTGATTAAACCTCCTAATTACGAATTACGAATTACGAATTACGAATTACGAATTACGAATTACGAATTACGAATTATTCAATTACCGCTATCAGTCGGATGTGGCAGCAGAGAGGCATCAAAGAGAGTAAGCGGGGAAATATTAATAGATGTGCAACTCAATTTTGGAAGAGAGCAGAAGCGATCAGCGAATCTAGCGTTGGTACTCAGCCTAATACAACTCCACATAAATAAGCCACCCATTTGAAATCTCTAAAACCCTTACGCGATCGTAATTACGAATTACACAAACTAGTACAGGTCGGTGGAAATAAACCACCTATTCCAAATGAATAAAACACTTACGCTGTATTCATTTTTAATTTTTAATTTTTAATTTTTAATTCCGCCTTGCGGTACTAGTGTCTTGCTAATGACTAACGACAAATAACTCATAAAAACTAACACAGGGAGAAATAATGGTAAATTCAACTTTTAACTTATCTAATCTCGATGGCACTAACGGCTTTGCCATCAACGGCATCGATACATATGACTTCTCAGGCATTTCTGTCAGCAGTGCAGGAGACATCAACGGCGACGGCATCGACGACCTGATTATCGGGGCACCTTTTGCTAACCCCAACGGTGACGTTTTAGGGCAGAGCTACGTGGTGTTTGGCAGCAAGGGGGGTTTTGATGCCCAACTCAACCTCTCCATCCTCAATGGCACTAACGGCTTTGCCATCAACAGCATCAATGTAGGTGACTTTTCAGGTATTTCTGTCAGCAGTGCGGGAGACATCAACGGCGACGGCATCGACGACCTGATTATTGGGGCATATGCTGCCGATCCCAATGGCGACAGTTCAGGGCAGAGCTACGTGGTGTTTGGCAGCAAGGAGGGTTTTGATGCCCAACTCAACCTCTCCACCCTTAATGGCAATAACGGCTTTGCCATCAACGGCATCAATGCAGGTGACTTTTCAGGAAGTTCTGTCAGCAGTGCGGGAGATATCAACGGCGACGGCATCGACGACCTGATTATCGGGGCACCTTTTGCTAACCCCAACGGTGACGTTTTAGGGCAGAGCTACGTGGTGTTTGGCAGTAAGGGGGGTTTTGATGCCCAACTCAACCTCTCCATCCTCAATGGCACTAACGGCTTTGCCATCAACGGCATCAATGCAGGTGACGGTTCAGGCATTTCTGTCAGCAGTGCAGGAGACATCAACGGCGACGGCATTGACGACCTGATTATCGGGGCATATGCTGCCGACCCCAACGGCACTGAGTCAGGGCAGAGTTACGTGGTGTTTGGCAGCAAGGGCAGTTTTGATGCCCAACTCAACCTCTCCACCCTCAATGGCACTAACGGCTTTGCCATCAATGGTATCAATGCAGATGACGGTTCAGGCAGGTCTGTCAGCAGTGCAGGAGACATCAACGGCGACGGCATTGACGATCTGATTATTGGGGCAAGGTTTGCCGACCCCAACGGCACTGACTCAGGGCAGAGCTACGTGGTGTTTGGCAGCAAGGGCAGTTTTGGTGCCAAACTCAACCTCTCCACCCTCAATGGCACTAACGGCTTTGCCATCAACGGTATCAATGCATTTGACCAATCAGGCTTTTCTGTCAGCAGTGCGGGAGACATCAACAGCGACGGCATCGACGACCTGATTATCGCGGCACCTTTTGCCACCCCCAACGGCAATTTTTCAGGGCAGAGCTACGTGGTGTTTGGCAGCAAGGGGGGTTTTGATGCCCAACTCAACCTCTCCACCCTCAACGGCACTAATGGCTTTGTCATCAACGGCATCAATGATGCTCCAGGCAACGGCGGCTCTGTCACATTTGTCAGCAGTGCCGGAGATGTCAACGGCGACGGTTTTGACGACCTGATTATTGGCGCATATCGTGCTGATCCCAACGGCTATAGTTCTGGGCAGAGCTACGTGTTATTTGGCGGGAAAAACATCGGCGTCACCCCTATCCTAACGGGCACGCCTGGTGCAGACACTCTTAAAGGCACAATTAACAACAATATCATCGACGGAAAAGCTGGTAACGACAAGCTCACTGGTAATGGTGGTCAGGATAAATTCATCTTCCGCCCTGGCGATGGTATCGATATTATCACCGACTTTGGTGGCGTTGGCAAAGGTTCAAATCCATCAGCAGCAGTGATTGCTCAAGTGGACACATTGCAATTTACAGGGAGTGGTCTGACTGCTAAAAATCTGCAATTAACTCAAAATGCTAAGAATCTAGAAGTCACCTTTGAAAATGTGGCTAACACCAAAGTTACTCTGCAAAACTTCAAATTAGAAAACCTGGATAATTTAGCCACATCGGGTAGCAGACCAGCTATAGGCAATATCCTGTTTGATGGACAGACTAACATTACTGACAGCTTTGATGTCTTCGATGCCAACTCCACTCAAACTAGCATTTTCAGCAAAAACACAGTGACTTTCCTCAATGACTTAAACAATAACATCACGGGTTTTGATAACTCCAATGATGTGATTAATGGTCAGGGAGGTAATGACAAAATCGATGGTAAAAGCGGTAACGATTATCTCCGTGGTGGGATAGGAAATGATACCCTCATTGGTGGTACGGGTAATGATACTCTCGTTGGCGGTGCTGGCAATGACGTACTTACAGGTAGTGCGGGTGCTGACAGATTCCTTTACAACACTAGTGCTGCTTTTAACCGCTCTACAATTGGTGTAGATCGCATTAGTGACTTCAACAAATCCCAAGGTGACAAGATTGTACTGGATAAGACTACCTTTGGCGCGATCGCTTCTACTCCAGGAAATGGTTTTAGTAACACCAGTGATTTTAAAATTACTTCTTCAGCAGCAACTAGCACGGCAAAAATTGTCTATGACGCTGTGAGTGGGCAATTGTTCTACAACCAAAATGGCAGTGCGGCTGGTTTTGGCAGTGGCGGTTTATTTGCAACTCTAACTGGTGCACCAACTCTCACGGCATCAGATTTTGTGTTGCAAGCGTAATTCACAAGGACAAACTCATGGCAAATTCAGTTTTCAACTTATCTGACCTCAACGGCACTAACGGCTTTGCCATCAACGGCGTCAACAAAGATGACGCTTCAGGCTATTCTGTAAGCAGTGCGGGAGATATCAATGGCGACGGTCTTGACGACCTAATTATCGGGGCAAGAAGTGCTGACCCTAATGGCAACGCCTCTGGACAGAGCTACGTAGTGTTTGGTAGCAAAGTCCGTTTTGATACCCAATTCAACCTCTCCATTCTCAACGGCACTAATGGTTTTGCCATCGATGGCATCAATTCAGGTGACAACTTAGGCCACTCTGTCAGCAGTGCGGGAGACATTAACGGCGACGGCATCGACGACCTGATTATAGGGGCACTAGGTGCCTCCCCCAACGGCTACCAATCTGGGCAGAGCTACGTGGTTTTTGGCAGCCAGGGCGGTTTTGATGACCAACTCAACCTCTCCATTCTCAACGGCACTAATGGCTTTGCTCTCAACGGCATCAATAAATATGACTTATCAGGCGCTTCTGTCAGCAGTGCGGGAGACATCAACGGCGACGGCATAGACGACCTGATTATCGGGGCACCTGGTGCCTCCCTCAACGGCAATGAATCAGGGCAAAGCTACGTAGTCTTTGGCAGCCAGGGCGGTTTTGATGCCCAATTCAACCTCTCTACCCTCAACGGCACTAACGGTTTTGCCATCAACGGCATCGGCATCAATGCAAATGTATATGACTTCTCAGGTGACTCTTCGGGTGGCTCCGTCAGCAGTGCAGGAGACATCAACGGTGACGGCATCGACGATTTGATTATCGGGGCATCTCTTGCCGACCCCAACAGGTTCAACTCAGGGCAGAGCTACGTGGTGTTTGGCAGCCAGGGCGGTTTTAGTGCCCAATTAAATCTCTCTACCCTCAACGGCACTAACGGCTTTGCCATTAATGGCGTCAATGGCGGTGAATACTCAGGTAGGTCTGTCAGTAGTGCGGGAGACATCAACGGCGACGGCATCGATGACCTGATTATCGGGGCATCTCGTACCAACCCCAATGCCAACTCAGGGAAGAGCTACGTAGTGTTTGGCAGTCAAGGCGGTTTTAGTGCCCAATTTAACCTCTCCACCCTCAACGGCACTAACGGCTTTACCATTAACGGCATCATTAGTTCAGGCTCAGGCATCTCTGTCAGCAGTGCAGGAGACATCAATGGTGACGGCATCGATGACCTGATTATTGGGGCACCTGGTGCCAAGCCCAATGGCTCCTATTCAGGGCAGAGTTACGTAGTGTTTGGCAACAAAAGTGGTTTTGATGCCCAGTTCAACCTCTCGAGCCTTAACGGCATTAATGGCTTTGCAATCAACGGCATCAATAAATATGACTTCTCTGGCTTTTCTGTTAGCAGTGCGGGAGACATCAACGGTGACGGTTTTGACGATGTGATTATTGGGGCATATCGTGCCGATCCCAACGACAACTACTCAGGGCAGAGCTATGTGCTGTTTGGCGGGACGAATATCGGCGGCACCCCTAACCTCACAGGAACCCCTGGTGCAGATACTCTTGTAGGCACAATTAGCAGCAACATCATCGACGGCAAAGCTGGTAACGATACCCTTACAGGTAACGGCGGTCAAGATAAGTTTGTGATTCGCCCAGGCGATGGCAATGACATCATCACTGATTTTGGTGGCGTAGGTAAAAGCCAAAACCCATCAGCAGCAGTGATTGCCAATATTGATACACTTGAATTTACAGGTAGTGGACTAATTGCCCGAAATCTGCAATTAGCTCAAAATGGCAACAACTTAGAAGTCACCTTTGAAAACGTGACTAACACCAAAGTCACTCTGCAAAACTTCAAATTAGAAAACCTGGAGAACCTGCCAGCAACTTCTACAAGAGGAGCGATTGGCAATATCCTGTTTGATGGGCAAACTAGCATTACCGATAGCTTTGATGTGATTGATGCCATCTCCACTCAAACTAGCATTTTCAACAAAAACACTGTCACTTTCCTCAATGAATTAAACAATAACATTACTGGTTTTAACAACTCCAATGATGTGATTAACGGTCAAGGGGGTAATGACAAAATTGATGGCTTGAGTGGCAACGACCTACTACGTGGCGGTGCTGGTCATGATACTCTCATTGGTGGCGCTGGCAATGATACCCTTTTTGGTGGTGCAGGTGCTGACAGATTCCTTTACAACACCAATGCTCACTTTACCAGTTCTGCTGTTGGTGTAGATGTTATTAGTGACTTCAAACACTCTCAAGGTGACAAGATAATTTTAGATAAGACTACCTTTAATACAATTACTTCTGCTGCGGGAAAAGGTTTTAGTAATGCCGGTGATTTTAAAATCACTTCTTCAGCAGCGACTAGTACGGCAAAAATTGTCTACGATGCTGCAAGTGGGCAGTTATTCTACAATCAAAATGGCAGTGCGGCTGGTTTTGGCAGTGGTGGTTTATTTGCGACTCTCACTGGTACACCAACTCTCACCGCATCTGATTTTTTGTTGCAAGCATAGTTTAATTTGAAACGTCTCCGAAAAAGAATGTAGAGACGGAATCGCAGGCAAGACGCGATGAATCGCCGTCAAGACAAGAATCAGTCTTTTGTCTTGACGGCGATTTATTTTCATAAAAAAACCTTAACCGAAACGTATTGAGGCTACTTGGATAGACGAGTCATTTCAAACAATTGCTGGGCATTACTTCCTAAAAAAGCATCAAAAAGTACCTGTTTTCCAGATTCCACTTCTATTAGATAGCGCTGGGCAATTTCATAATAGGCATAAGTCCAAGGGATTTGAATTTCTACGCCACTGTTATCATCTAACACTGTCACCATTTCTGTTACTGCTTGAGTTGCTGTTTGCCGCAAACCACAAGCAACATTTCCCTCTATCTCTGCTTTCATTGGTACACCCAGGTTAGCCAAAGCATTGGCGGTACTATCAATATCTGGATATTCTGGAGTGTTCTGTCCGTTGACATAGCCTGTGAAATGGTTGACAGCATAACCGTGCAGCAACACCCAAGTCCCATACTGAGTAACCTGATTTACCTCTTCCACAACCGAACGCTGGGGAGGTAGCCAAGGACGAGTGAAGACTTGCTGGAGTTGTTTGGCGATGGTTTCAATGTTTGCGTCTTTTTGTAGAAGAGGAGTAAGGGGTGAGGTCAGGTTGTTTGGGATTGAAGATACTGTTTTAGAGATGAGTTGGATAATATTGGTAGGCAATTCATCGACAATTAACTCGCTGATAAACAGCTTGGGTAAGTTAAATTCCTCTTGCTGTGGATGACGATAATAACGGGCATACAAATGAGTTTGAGCAAAAGTATACTCTTCGGCAGCCTCGTAACCCAAAGCTTCTGCAAGTTGTCCAAGGTAGTCAATTCCTAAGTTAACTTGACCCTGTGGAGTATCTACTAATAAACGCAAAGACCGAAAGGCAATGTGGTCATTGGCGACAGTTCCACCCGCAGCAATAATCATTTGCTGGTAGGTACGGGCATGATTTACCCTGGCGCTGTATTCTTGCCAAAGTAATTTCCATAAATTAAGGGCAATTTTATTTGTCATTTGTCATTTGTCATTTGTCATCTTTTAAGAACTTAAAATCTCGCTGATAATGTGAAGGGCTATCTTAATTTGGTCGCTGTCGATAACTAGAGGGGGACAGAAACGAATTGCTGCTTTACCGCAACCTAGCAATAATAAACCGCGTAAAAAAGCTTCTTGGATAATGCGATCGCGCAATTTATGATCAAGATTACCCTGTTCATCCAATAAATCCACTGCTACCATCAAACCCTTACCTCGTGGCGGCGATACTCTAGGAAATCTTTGATGCAACTGGGTAAGACTAGCTTGTAATAATTCTCCCATCTGGGTAGCGTTTGTCATCAAACCACTTTCTAGCAGTCGCAGTGTGGCAATACCAGCAGCACAAGCCACAGGATTACCGCCAAATGTGGTAGCGTGAGAACCAGGAGGCCAAGTCATTAACTCAGGTCTTGCAAGTATCGCTCCTAAGGGCATACCACTGGCGATACCTTTAGCAGTGGTAATGATATCAGGCATCACACCCCAATGCTCGATCGCAAATAGGCGACCAGTCCGCCCCATCCCTGCTTGCACTTCATCCACTACCATCAGAATACCGTGGCGATCGCAAATCTCCCGAATCCGTTTTAAAAAACCATCTTCGGGGACGATATACCCACCTTCTCCTTGAATCGGTTCAACGACGATCGCTGCTACTTCTTGCGGTGGTAAAATTGTCGGGAATAGATGTTGTTCTAAGTAATCTAAGCTAGCGTGAGTACCGTAAGGGATATGAGTAACACCGGGAACTAAAGGCCCAAAGTTAGCTCGCTGCACCGCTTTGGAACCAGTAAGAGACATTGCCCCATAAGTGCGTCCGTGAAATGCGCCTAAAAATGCCACGATTAGCGATCGCTTGGTGTAATATCGAGCTAGTTTAATTGCTCCTTCGTTGGATTCTGCCCCAGAATTGGTAAAAAATACTTTTGCAGGAAATGCAGCATTACTTTGTGGCTGTGGAAAAGGGGCGCGAATTGCCAATTGTTCTGCTAGTTCCACCATCGGCTCATAATAAAAATCCGTCCCTGACATGTGCAGCAGACGCGCCGACTGTTCTTGAATTGCTTTGACTACTTCCGGGTGAGCGTGTCCGGTGGCGGTAACAGCAATACCTGCGGTCATATCTAGAAATACATTACCATCAACGTCTTCTACCATACAGCCCTGACCGCGAGATACAACTAACGGGTAATCGCGGGTATAAGAAGGGGAAGTTACGGCGCGATCGCGTTGTACAATTGCTTGAGCACAAGGCCCAGGTAAAGAAGTCACTAAATGGGGTGTACGAGGTAAATTTAGGTTAATAGGAATACTTAACATAATTTTTTTCGATTTTTTAAAGATTACTGATGATTAAACGCTAAAGCTTGATTGCTTACAGTAGCATTTGATTCCATTAGTGTAGGAATTACGCATTTAACGGAAAATGAGAGTATACGTTAGCGATCGTGGAAAAATACAGCTAATTTTTCCCGAATCCTCAGAGCTATTTAACGAAAAAGCTTCATATTAAAGGCTTTCGTAATTCTTTAAGACTCTCGCCCGTTTTTATAACACAACTTTTAGAAATTATTATAATTATTTAAATATTTTCTGCACATATCATGCAACTTAGCCGCAACTTTACTTGACATTTGGGCTTTAGCTTTAACTTGACACCAACAGCGTCTCGCCATCCCTTGACCAAAAGCTGGATTTTCAGCCCATTTTACAAGATTGGATAAGGGTGCATCCTAGTTTTTATTATTTCATCGAATAAAATTTAATATGTCATTGCGAGGAGGAACGACAAAGCAATCGCAAAGGCTGGGATTGCTTTGTCGTTCCTCCTCTCTACGAAACGCACTCGCGTTCGCAATGACGGATATAAAAATGGGATGCTCCCATTGGATAATTTATATGTGTATATTATTAATTATTTGGGAATAATAGCTTAAAAGATATTTTAACAATCGGTTAAAGT
>NNBV01000039.1_pt1 | contig 24934 bp, 22 predicted proteins | sample 1173771 | NCBI WGS metagenome assembly NNBV01 (sample SAMN07173938, study PRJNA388173) | plant metagenome | isolation source: symbiotic tissue sample KVS11 | place: Norway: Troms, Kvaloya island | reverse complement strand
CCCTTGCAGAGCAACGCCAGAGACAATCCACCTTATACTAAAAACTCTGCGTCTCTCTGCGCTTTCCTTTGCGTACCTCTGCGTTTAAACAAAAACCTATCATCACAAAACTAAGGGACTTCCAAGAAAGAAATTATCCAATCTTGTGGGGTGGGCATCTTGCCCGCCCGTAGTCAAAGGCGGGCAAGATGCCCACCCCACAATAAATAGTTGTATATTTTTTTATTTAGAAGTCCCTAAGTTACAAAATCTCTCCTCAGGTTAATGAAAATTTAAAGTACTTTTTCTAACATTTAAAATGCATACTTCCATTTTCCTCTCTGTGCGTAAATCCTCATGGCTAAAGTTGAAGAATTGACACCCCAGCAACTCTCCGAAACAGACCTGAAACCACGAGGGAGAGTTTATCCGAGTCCTATCAGTTGGCGCGACCAGTTTTTGTACCAATTGCTATTAGATAGATTCAGTGACGATAATGAAAATCAAAGGAAACTTTTTGACCACACCAACCCTTTAAAATTCCAGGTTAAGGATAAAGCTGGCTGGATGGCAGCAGGGACAAAGTTTGTTGGTGGTACTCTTAGGGGAGTTAAGAGTAAATTAGACTACTTGCAACGATTGGGAGTAACTACACTGTGGATTAATCCACCTTGGCGACAACATTCTGATTTAGAAGCTTACCACAGCGATCGCATTCAAGAATTTTTAGATGTTGACCCCCACTTTGGCACTCGTCAAGATTTAAGAGATTTAATCGATGCTGCCCACGATCGCAGGATGTATGTCATCCTAGATGTAACATACAACCAGAGTGCTGATAGCTGGTTTCACAGAAATGAGGTAATTGCAGCTTTAGCCAGAGTTTATCAATATTGGATTGCTCTTTCTGACTGCGATGGCTTACGGATAGATTCCCTCAAGCACGTTTCTCCAGAAGATTCCCGCAAATTCTGCACTGCAATTCGCGAGTACGCCGAATCTATCGGTAAAGACAACTTTTTACTAACTGGGGAAATAACCTCCGGTAGTATGGCTGGTGCGTACATAGACATTATTGCTCGCAACCTCAGTGCTGTATTAGACATCGCACAGACCCCTAATGAATTGGCTGCATTTGCAAAAGGGTTAGTCCACCCCAAGCAATTTTTCGATTTGTATAGCGAAAACAACCTCGCTGGCGAATACCGCCAAATTGGCACATATCATGTCTCCATCTTGGATGACTATGAGATGTCATCCCGGACTCATAAACAGCGATTTGCCGCAAACAGTAATGTGCCTCATCTTTATGAACAAGTCGCTCATGCTGTGGGTGTGCAATTAACTATGCCAGGAATTCCTGCTATTTATTATGGAACAGAACAGGCTTTTGATGGGAATGAAGGCTATCACGATTCCAGTATAGAAGGTGGAAGGGTTGCGGAAGATAGATATATCAAAGAAGCAATGTTTGGCGGTGCTTTTGGCGCATTTCAAACAGCAGACTGTCACTTCTTCGATATCGACCATCCTACCTATTTGCGGATAGCTGCGATCGCACGTATCCGCAACAGTCACGATAAAATTGGTAAAGCATTGCGCCGTGGTCATCACTACCTGCGCGAAACATCCTTTTGTAACTCCCCCTTTTCAATTCCCGGACAAGGCGAATTAGTTGCTTGGTCACAGACTTTATTTGACACAGAAGTGTTGATGGTGCTGAATACCAACGGCTTAGAAAATCGCGGTGCAGAAGTGACAGTAGATACTTACATGCATCCTCAAGACTCGACCATGACCTTTTTATACAAAAGCGATTGGAACGATTCATATTTACGCCACCCACCCCACAACCAAACTATAGCTGTACAGCATCATAATGACCGCCGCGCAACTGTGCGAATTGATTTACCTCCTTCGGGAATGGTGATTTTGGCGTAAGCTAACACCCAGCATTTGGGCAAAGCATTTTGGTAAAACCAAAGCTTTGCCCCTGCAATTACAAAATATCTACATTCTAATTTTCATCGAAATTTTCGTAATGGTTTATGCCCTTCTTGTAGACAATTTGTTGGCAAATCATTGCCACTCACTTTAAAGTCAAAACATGATAAAAAAAGATAGTTATGACTACCAACTAAATATCCGATACAGCCAATAATTAAAGTGACCGCAATCAATTTTATAATCAGATTTTGAGAAAGCTGAACAATATCTTCATTAATAATCGCAAAAACCATGTAGAGAGTATAAGGTAGGCAAATCAGATAAACAACAATTCCTAAGCCGAGACTAAGTATTTTTCGCAAAGCACCCGTCGTAGAAATGTCATGGAAAGGCACAAAAGGCAGGATAAACCACAATGTAGGGATACTCATCAGCAGTAATCCTGGCCATCTAATTGGTGAACGGTTGCGTGGAAGTAAAAGGCACGCTAGGAGAGTTGCTGATGAAGCTACCCAAATCAAGAAGATTTTCTCAAAGAAAATAACTTTAAAAGCACCCAAGTTAAAGCTGAGATCCCACATACCTAGAGATAGTGTAATGGCAGCTAACAGGAAGCTCTTGATTTTTAGCTTAGTATGCTGCTCCATTTTTTGATCATTCATCTCTTCTTTGAGATAGTGTTTTTACTTAAACATATTTCTAGCAAAAACTTTCACTAAATACCTCTAAAGATTCATGAAAAACGGGATAAATATATTTCAAAATTGAAGACTCAGATTTAGATTAGCCAAATTATATCTCCAAGTAGATAATCACTATGGACAATATAATTACTTACAACAACGATAAAGGTCTTCTTGCTTACATTCAATTTCTAGCATCTAGCGCCCAAAAAATTGGAGATGGTAATACTGATAGAGTATTTGACTTCGAGGACGCACTCGACCAAACACAAATGGCACAGCTAGCTGTTGATGAACTAAAAAAAATCCCTGAAGTCAAGGCATTATTTACAGAACGCTGGCTACCAGCCCCTTTCAATTTAGATGATTTAGCCAAACTCCCAGAAGGGACTTTAGGTAATGTTTATGCCAGAGGAATGAAAGCCAGAGGATTCGATCCCTATTTTTACAAAAAAGTTCCTGTTGTTGATGACATTTCCTATCTCAAAATGCTTTGGAGATCCACTCATGACATATATCATGTAGTTGCTGGATTTGACACCGATGTAATTGGTGAAATTGGTCTACAAGCTTTTTTCTTAGCTCAGACTCCAATACCTATCAGCGTCATGCTTTTGAGTTTGAGTATGGTAATAATTAGCCTTTATCAACCGACTAATTTTAAAGCTTTAATGACAGAAATATCTCGTGGCTACAAGGTGGGTTCTCATACTCCAGGAAAGTTTATCGGGCAAAAATGGGATCAACTTTGGGATGTCCCAGTGAGTGAAATTCGTGAGCATCTGGGAGTATATTCTACTCCGTAAAACGGCTAATTTGAGAACAGCTTTGATAAAAATTGCAACACCCTGCACTTTAGGAGTACAGGGTGTAAGACAGCTATATTTTGTGTGATTCCCAGTTTCTATTTACCTCAAAGCCAATCTCGATAAGCTGATATTTCATTTACGCTGATTTCAAATGGCATCCCCTTGCCAAATGGCGGATAAACGCGGATTTTGCCATTGCTAGCAAACCGCTCTAACCGATTACCTAACTGGGCAATATTGCTAACAATATGCCAGTAAGATACTAAGTCAGGGCAGTCAACAATTAATGTGAGGATGCTAGCATTTGTTGTGATATACCACTGACAATTAGACAACAGGACTCGCGTAATGCGATCGCAGGCTAGAAAAAAACATCTGCCAGTAGACTGTTCTAGCTCCATTTGCAGCATTCCATCCTGTTTCGTTACCTCAGTGGGAGGTAAATCATCGGGAGGAAGCAAGTATAGTTTAGAAGACATAATTTCGCACCTCTTGGTTGTAGCGCGTCAAACTGTCCAGGTTTTTTTGCAAATCCGCAGACGAGGGTTTGAGTGCTAGCGTACCTAAATCTAATTCGTCCTGAAATTTCTTGATTTTGTCTCGACAAGTCTCCACATCACCGATAATTGAATTCTCAATCAAATAATCTTCATCGAAACAAATATTTGTGCGATCAAATGGTTTTTGGTTGGGATTCGCACTATTTTGCAATACTTGAGCCGTATTAGCTTTCATTTTCTGGCTAAATTGGCGAACGAAAGGTAACGCTTCACTCACAGCCTCATCAAATGTTTTGCCAACAAAAAAGAAGCGTGCCAGCACCAACTTTTCCGCACCACTAGAATTTAAGGCTCGATATTTGGCAACAGTATCCTTCAATCTCTCTAGGGAAAATGGCGGCCCACCCATCAAGCTGAAGGAATGTTTAGCAGCAAACTCGATACCATCATCGCCGCCAGTGGCAACATACACTGGTATTTCACTCTGCAATGGTTTTGGGTAAATTGTCAGGCGATCGCACTGATAATACTTACCGTTAAATGATACATCAGTTTCATATAACAGCTTGTGAATCAGTGCGATCGCCTCTAGCATTTTAGGACGGGCTTCACTTGGTAATGTCGCAAAATGCTTGTTTTGTTGGGGAAAGGGGCCGCCTTTCGCAACTCCAAACAATAATCGTCCATTGCACAGATTATCCAAGGTAGCAATATCTTCCGCTACCCGAATCGGGTTATGGAATGGCAACAACACCGCCGCCGTCCCTAATTGGATAGTTGAAGTCAATCCCGCCAAATGTGCCATTAACAGCAACATAGACGGGCTGAGATTGGATTCACTAAAATGGTGTTCACTCACCCAGGCTTCCTCAAAACCTAAGCTTTCTGCCTGTTTTACCAGCGCGACTTGCTCAAACATGGCACGACGAGCATCTTGGTGAAAATTATCGTAATTGCAGAAAATTCCAGTTTTCATTACTTGCGTTGATACTTTGTATTCACCTTAGGTGCTGATTATTCTAGTGGTCGATAGGTTTGTAGTAAGCACTTTTGTGCTTAAATATTTGAGGAATCAAATCCTCTCTACAAAAGTATTTACCCCTCTCAATTAATGCGATAAATCACTAAGTTGCAACCCACTGCAACTCCAACCATAGGCGTGGGTTGTTCTCTTTGACCTTCGACATCGGATCGCGCAACAATCGCTTGGCATTCATACAAACAACCTGGATTAAACCCATATTGTCTGCTACTTCTCTGAGTATTTCTTTTTGAGCTTGCACACAGGAAATCATTTCGTCAGAGCAATAAATTCCTATATATTGCAAGCGTCTAGCAGGCCGCCCCCAAAAACAGGTGATGACTTTCACATAACACCCATCCAGCAATTCCCCAACTTGCGGATAGTAATGGTTGACGACTCTTGTGAATTCCTTGGCTAAGATATCTTCAGCAATCATTGGAACTGATATTTCTGTAGCGTCCATCACGCTATTTAATATAACATAATTTTGTCAGTTAAGTATGACAAAATAGCCTAATAGGCTTAAATAAAATATTAAATATTGCATAAAAAAAAGAGGCATACCTTATTTGGTATCACCTCAGATTTGCGTAAAGCATCTTTATATTGAATCGAATATCAAAGTATTCCTCTAGCCTTAACGAATGGAATCCGCAGCTATACAGACAAAACCCATCTCCGTAGGTTAAGTTGCTTAAGCAAATGTTTCTCTTAGTCCGCACAGGTACCGTGCGGGTGACGCTCCTTCCTCGCTATCGCTGCGCTAACGCTGAAATTGTTCTCGTAAGCGAACTCCAAGAAATAAAATTATCCAATATTGTGGGGTGGGCGTCTCGCCCGCCCTATGGACTCGGACTCGGCTGGCGAGACGCCCACCCCACAAGAGTTAATTGGATATTTTTTTATTTGGAAGTCCCTAAGAGTAGGCGCAAAGCCTCTATGTTTGTGTAGCCGCGATTTCTAATCGCTAGGTAGATTTGCTCTGATATCGAAAATTATGAATTCAAATAAAATGCATTTAACTAGCACATTTCAATATTGAATTCTAACTTTTGAATTTTAATTATTTTTATCGAGCATTGCGTTCACAAACTAAGACCTCTGCTACGATATCCGGCACATTTATAAAGTCCGTAAATCCTTCAGAACCGCCTACAGGTGATATAAATGTATAGTTTGGATCACAAACTCCATTGTCATACACTTGAATAAACCACCTGTCTGGAAATCCTTCTACACCTAATTCCACGGTGTACCAACTCTCGCCAATCAGACGAGAGTTAAAGATTGTGAACCACTCTCTGTTTTCTTCTGAAATATTCCAGTCTGCCATGAGCAGTTCTAAAGCTATTTGTCCCGCATCCGTTGAAGTCAGCAGCATTTTTACTCCTTATTTGCAACTTCAGTATTTGCAACTTCAGTACTGGGAACTTCTGGGTATAAACCTAATTCTTTAGCTAGCTCACGCGCCACAAAAAATAAAAATTGGGCACCATCTTGATTGCCTTCATGAGCAAACATAGTTGCTACTTGTAACATAGTTTCTACTAGACCAGAATCAATCAATTCTGGCTTCGATTCCAAAATTTCTGGTTCTTGACCATTAGGGCATTTCAGTAACTCATCAATCAGGTTAAAATACAGGCTTTGGCGTTGTTCAGTCATGGTAAATTTGTTGATTTGAGTGAGTAAATTATGAATTGGTTACTGTTCGATACTTTGCTGCCACAGCCTTTCCAACATTTCAACTTGTTCTTTTAAAACAGCAGCGCGATGAACAAGATATCTGTCGTAAAAGAGAATCCCTAACCCCACGCAAATAGGAGTTAACAAGAAGAACCATTGCAGGATAGTGGCAAATTTATATTGTTCAGCAACAGTCAGCATTTGATGAATCACATTACGGTCAGAGGATTGGATGCTAGTCTGAGGGGAATGTGTACCTTCTGTCTGGGGAGCCAAAGCGGGAGCATCTGTACTAGTGTTGTTAACTTGGCAGGCTAAATTCTGAGACTTTACTAACTCCAGATGTCGCTCCCAAACTATGCCAAATACTACTAGCTCTGGTGAAAGCACTGCTAAGGTAACTACGCAAACAGTAAGAACATTTAAAAGTTTGGCTTTCATCTTGGCTCTCCCTTGCTAGGTAGTATGCACCCAGTAAGAAAATATCTTTTGCTGTTTCTCTAAAGTAGCTATATATTTCTACCTTTCAAACAGTTTTGATATTAAAATATGTGTAAACGGTAATTTTTCAAATAGTTAGGTGTCAGTTATTTTTCTAATTACCACTGACCACTGATTACTGAAAAGTTACCAACTTTTTCACAAAACGTAGGATTATTTATCAGAAAGAACGCACTCAGATTCAACGAATGTGGTTTCATCCTTCTCTCAAAAGAGAGATTAAGAAGTCCCCCCTAGTTCACTAAGCTTGCGCTCAGGAATGTTGGGGGGTAGAGGGGAATCTCTGCGTAAATCCTATACGATTTATATCAGCCGCTCTCCACAAAACAGTTTACCCTAGCCACGTTAAGATTATTAAATTCATTAGAATAGTACTCAAAGTCTGTAATCCTTACCTAATAAGACTTACAAAAAATTATTGGGGTATGGGTGCTAGTGTTTTTGAGATGGGGTTCTAGCATTTATGAGGTGGGGTTCTAGTGTTTTTGTACTCAACCTAAAAGCAATGTAGGCAATGAGTAAGGAGTATTTTTAATGCAATTTTAGATAGACAAAATTTGCACTCAAAAGAAAATATGAATGTCTTTTGATAAAGATAGACTAATAAATTAATAAAAGCAATTAAATCTTATGAAAGTAAATTATATTTCCATAACAAATAGAAAATATATAGCAATCCGATTTGATTTTTGAAAAAATCTAAGTACACCGTAGGGGCACGGCATGCCGCATTGGTGTCAACTTAAGCTCAAACGCTTATCCCACATACGTTTTACCCCCCTTAATCCCCCCTTGGAAAGGGGGGAAAAAGAAATCCAGTTCCCTCCCCTTTACAAGGGGAGGGCTAGGGTGGGGTAACGCGGATCGTGATGGTCAGCAAGTGAACTCAATATCACGTCTTGACAAGGGTTTCACGTTAAGTTGACACGTATGGGCATGCCGTGCCCTTATGCGATTTAACGTTGTACTGTATTTAAGGGTAAAGACCTCTGTCAGTTAGCGCCTGCGCTACTCTACCTACCCCCAGTGTGTAAGCTGCTAACCTTAAAGGAATTTGGCGCACCTCCGACTGGTGAATCACCTTGCGGTAGGCTTGCACCATCAAATGTTCCATTTCGCGGTTGACGCGCTCCTCATCCCAAAATACGTAAGAAAGACCCTGTACCCACTCCAAATAACTGACTACCACACCGCCAGCATTCGCCAAGATATCCGGTAGTACTGTCACTCCCCGCGCCTCTAACACCAAGTTAGCCTCAAGAGTAACTGGGCCGTTAGCTGCTTCTGCCACAATCTGCGCCTGCACCTGATTCACATTTTCTTTAGTGATCTGGTTTTCTAAAGCTGCTGGTATTAAAACATCGCAGGGTAAAGTTAATAAATCTGCATTGCTAATTGGTACAGATTGCGGAAAACCCACAATACTCTTGCGATTTTCAGCCGCGTACACTTTCAACTTGGGAATATCAAGACCAACTTCGGAAAATATTCCCCCAGCACCAGTTGAAACAGCGATGATTTTTGCTCCCGCTTCATATAGTAATTCTGCTGCGGCACCACCAACATTACCGAAACCCTGAATAGCTACTCGCACTCCAGCCAAAGATTTACCTTTATCTGCCAGTGCCTCACGGACAATAATCATCACGCCACGTCCGGTTGCCATTTCCCGTCCCAGCGAACCACCAATAGAAAGGGGTTTCCCAGTTACAACCCCTGGTACAGCATGACCGACATTCACAGAGTAAGTGTCCATCATCCAAGCCATTTCACGGGCAGATGTACCCATATCCGGCGCAGGAATATCTACGGAAGGCCCAATATCTTTAATTAACTCGCTGATATAACGGCGGCTGATTCGCTCTAATTCGCCAACACTGTAGCGTTTTGGATCTATGGGAATGCCACCCTTCCCACCACCGTAAGGAATACCTAACAAGGCACATTTCCAGGTCATTAGCATTGCTAGAGCGGATACTTCCCGCAGTGTCACAGCCGGATGGTAACGGATTCCGCCCTTGTATGGGCCTAAGACATCAGAGTGCTGCACCCGGTGTCCAGCGAGAACCTGTATTTCCCCATTATCTAGTTTCACAGGAATGGAAACCGTGACAACCTTACGCGGGTGGCTGAGAATTTCTAGCCAACCCTGATTTAAATTTAATTCTTTAGCTGCCGCTTCTAAGTAGCTACAGGCTTGATCAAATGGGCATATATGCGCTGGAGAAGCAGGTTCTGACAGCAACAGGGATCTTGAAATCATAAAATTTTCTCCTAATCGCGGTATCTTTACGAACCGGATATCATCTGTATTTAGCTTATCCTTTTTTTTGAATAAATAGTGATTTTGTAGTTTTTGTTACAGTTTTATATTCTATATCCTGATATAGACGCAAATTAATATGCGGTTAGATAGTTAAACCCACAAGTTTTTACTTTGCCAATGCGATCGCTGCATTCTGTCCACCAAAGCCAAAACTCAAACATAATATCTGGCGAATTTTACTTAGACGTGCTGCTGTAACGATATCTAAGTCAAACTCTGGCTGCTGAAATCCTACACAAGGTGGTAATATTTGATGCTTTAATGCCATGAGAGAAAAAGCCACACCTAAAGCTCCAGATGCTCCTAGTGTATGACCTGTGCTTCCTTTAGTAGAACTAACTGCCACACCTTGGGGAAACAAACGCTGGATTACCATACTCTCCATCTGGTCATTTAACTGGGTAGCTGTGCCATGAGCATGAATGTAATCGATATCGCTTGGTGACAGACAACTACGTTCTAGACATTGTTTGATGGCAGCGATCGCACTTTTCCCCTCTGGTTCTGGCGAATTACTATGATATGCATCGTTAGTTAAGCCAAAACCAAGAATTTCACCATACACTTTTGCTTGACGCTGCTTTGCCAACTCTGCTGATTCTAAGACAAACACAGCCGCGCCTTCACCCAACACTAAGCCTTCTCGGTGTAAATCAAAGGGATAAGCCCCAGTTTTCGCCAAAGCACCCATCTGCTGAAATCCAGCTAAAGTTAAAGGTGTAATTGGTGCTTCCACTGCACCGGCGATCGCTTGTTGACATTGCCCAGTTTGGATAAGTAAAGCTGCTTGGGCAATAGACCAAATTCCAGTAGCACAAGCTGCCATCGGTGCCAAAACTATCCCAGATGCACCTATTTGTCTGGCAGCTGCGATCGCATTTATATGAGGTAATGTATCTAGCCAATTTCCAAAAGAGGAAACGGGGAAATTTTTCGCGTCACTATACATTTGCCGCGCCAGCATCTCCCAAGACGCTTGATAAGAGCGACTCGATCCAATGACTACAGCACAATCAGCTGCATGTGGAACTAACCCCGCATCTTGCAAAGCAGAAGCAACAACCATCTGAGTTAAGATAGTCAACTCAGATGGTTGTTGACCAATTAAACCTAGAGGAAGTGATGTAAGTTCTGGAAATGGTTGATGTAACCGAATTCCAGATTTACCTGCGATTAAATTTCGCCAGCTATCCTCTAAACTTCCACCCAAGGCGGAAACTAAACCAATACCAGTGACAACAACCTTCAAAGATTTCAATTTCGGGGGTGAGGAATCTTTCGCTATTCAAACATTCAATTCTTCATTTTGAACTTTGAATTGATTTCTCTTCCTCCTACTGTCCAGGTGTTTTCAGATTTTCAGCACCTTGGGTGACTTTAGCGGAGTCAATGCGATCGCCTTGCTGAATTTTATTTACGACATCAAAGCCTTGAGTGACATTGCCAAACACGGCGTAGTTACCATCTAAGAAGGCCAAATCTGCTAAAGCAAAGTAAAACTGAGCAGAAGCGGAGTCTGGTGATTGCGATCGCGCCATCGCTACTGCACCCTGCTTATGGGGCAATACGACAGCTTGAGCAGTAGCATCAAATGGTTTATTGTAAATCGGAGTATCTGAACCTTTTGGCTTAACTTCTAAAGGTATGTAACGAGCATTTCCCGTTTTTGGGTCAATATAGCTACCAGTTCCCAGGTTATCTGCTGGAACTTTCGGGTCTTTGCTTTGGGGATCGCCCCCTTGAACTACAAACGGTTGGGGTTGGCGCACAACTCGATGGAAAGCTAAACCATCGTATACACCCTTTTGCACTAAATCTACGAAGTTGCCAGCTGTAATTGGGGCGTCAGTGCCGTCTACGTCGATAGTAATGGGTGAGCCTTTAACCGTGATTACTACAGTAGCCTTGCCTTCGAGGCGCGGTAAATCTGCCAGTCCAGGAATACTCTCACTACTAGTTTGAGATACAGATGTTGCTTCAGTAGTTGTCTTGGTGCTTCCCTCAGTCGAGGTAGCTGTCGAGGTTGGAGAAGATGTATTAGAAGCGACTTGCTGTGTTGAACATCCTCCCAACATCAAGGCACTGATTAGCACAAGAGAAAGCAAAAATTGTGACATTTTTAACCGCATTGCCTGTTACCGATTTAACCAGAGTATCTTATCGTTTTGAGGGGCATTGAGATTAGGGGAGAGGTGACAGGTAACAGGTGATAGGGAATAATCTGTACCCTGTACCCTATAACCTGTTACCTTACAATCCTTCTAACGACACTCCCAAAAAGCGGGCTAACTTAGCACCTTCTGTTTCTAACTCTGTTAAAGATAACGGTTGTCCAACCCGTGTTAAGGGTATATCTCGCCTGCCTTTAATGCGTAGATAGAGGGCGCGACGAGGATTAAGACCTTCTTTGACGGCTATTCGCACAGATTGGACATCTTCTATGCGGCTATCAATTTCAATTCGGCGATTTTTGCCAGGAAACCCCCAACGGAAGATTTTGATTGTGCCAGTTTCCTGATTAAATTCGTTATAACCGCCTCCAACATCCAATAAAATCACCAGCCACAGGTATGTGGATAATAGCAAACCAGCAGCGCCATATAACCCCATTACCAATCCTTGGGGGACAAATACCAGTTGAGTTGGATCGGAAACTATGAGTAAATTAACTTTTAAATAACTGGATATTCCGGCCAATAAAAAGCCACCCGCCCCCAAGGTAACGATAGTTGCCCACCAGTAGTTACTGAACCGACGAGAACCGAGAACATTTTGATGCAGGAGGCGATCGCCTTTGTTAATCGTTGTTGATGTCGTCATTGAACTACCATTGCCCGTGAGATACTACCACACTGAATGCTTTTGCATTAAATGTAGGCTTGTGTGCATTTTACCAAACATTGTTGACAAAAACTCAACTGCGCCCCTCCCTGTTGCTGCTACCCATATAATTAATTTGTTAGGGCCCGTTACATAATTTCTTTACACAATGGCGGATAAAAATTCTTTCTCCCCTGCCCTCTGCTCCCCTCTCCCTGCCTCTTTTTGACCTCTTGGGAATGAGTGACCTACCTACGTCCATCTAGACTAAATTTTCTTACATTTCTGAGAAAAGTTGTGTCAAATTGTAAAATTTCTGATATTCATATTATTTATAACGGTTCTTGTTTCATGCCTGATTTGCTTCTGTGTATCAGGCAAAAACCCTTACTAGTGTGATAAGTTAAGAATCATTAAGTTACCACAAGCTAGTTTACTAGCCGATGGTACGTGTAATGGCATAAAGAAAGAGAAATGGTGATTTCATAAATCAGCAAGCTCTCAGAATCTCAGTTGCTTTCACGCTTTTGAGATTGTCAAAAAAAACGTTAATTCCTCACGGCAGTCGGTTACACTAGCTCTCCGCCATGCCTTAGAAACGTTGCAATTTTAGTAAAAAAAGAGGATTTAAGTCCGATGACCATCGCAGTTGGACGTGCCCCCAGTAGAGGGTGGTTTGACGTTCTAGACGACTGGCTCAAGCGCGATCGCTTCGTATTCGTAGGTTGGTCAGGGATACTATTGTTCCCCTGCGCCTTCCTAGCACTAGGCGGTTGGCTGACCGGCACAACCTTTGTCACCTCTTGGTACACCCACGGATTAGCCTCCTCATACCTAGAAGGTGCTAACTTCCTGACAGTGGCAGTATCCACCCCCGCCGACAGCATGGGACATTCCCTATTGCTGTTGTGGGGGCCAGAAGCTCAAGGCAACCTTACCCGTTGGTTCCAACTGGGTGGCTTGTGGCCATTCGTAGCGCTGCACGGAGCCTTCGGTTTGATTGGGTTCATGTTGCGGCAATTTGAAATTGCGCGTCTAGTAGGTATCCGTCCTTACAACGCCCTCGCCTTCTCAGCTCCCATTGCAGTATTCGTCAGTGTATTCCTGATGTACCCCTTGGGACAATCAAGCTGGTTCTTTGCACCCAGCTTTGGCGTGGCAGCAATTTTCCGATTCCTACTATTCCTGCAAGGGTTCCACAACTGGACACTCAACCCCTTCCACATGATGGGTGTTGCGGGTGTATTGGGTGGTGCTTTATTGTGCGCCATTCACGGTGCCACAGTCGAAAATACCTTGTTTGAAGACGGTGATGGTGCTAACACCTTCCGCGCCTTCAATCCCACCCAGTCGGAAGAAACCTACTCAATGGTGACGGCAAACCGTTTCTGGTCACAGATTTTCGGTATTGCTTTCTCTAACAAGCGCTGGTTGCACTTCTTTATGTTGTTCGTGCCAGTCACAGGTTTATGGATGAGCGCTGTCGGCATCGTCGGTTTAGCGCTCAACCTGCGGGCTTATGATTTCGTTTCCCAAGAATTACGGGCGGCGGAAGACCCTGAGTTTGAAACCTTCTATACCAAAAACATTTTGCTGAACGAGGGTATCCGCGCTTGGATGGCTCCTCAAGATCAACCCCACGAACAATTTGTATTCCCTGAGGAGGTATTACCACGTGGTAACGCTCTCTAATAGACCAACTATTTTAGGCGGCGCTGGACGTGACCAAGAATCCACTGGCTTTGCCTGGTGGTCTGGTAACGCCCGTTTAATCAACTTATCTGGCAAACTACTGGGTGCTCACGTTGCCCACGCTGGTTTGATTGTATTCTGGGCTGGAGCGATGACTTTATTTGAAGTCGCTCACTTCATTCCTGAAAAACCAATGTATGAGCAGGGTTTAATCCTGTTACCTCACCTCGCCAGTCAGGGTTGGGGTGTTGGTGCTGGTGGTGAAGTTATCGACACCTTCCCCTACTTTGTTGTCGGTGTACTCCACCTAATTTCCTCAGCCGTCCTTGGCTTTGGCGGTATCTATCACGCCGTTCGTGGCCCAGAAACCTTAGAAGAATACTCTTCTTTCTTTGGTTACGACTGGAAAGACAAGAACAAGATGACCAACATCATCGGCTTCCACCTGATTATTTTGGGAGTCGGTGCGTTGTTGTTGGTGCTGAAGGCAATGTTCTTTGGTGGTTTGTATGACACCTGGGCACCAGGCGGTGGTGATGTTCGGATTATTACTAATCCGACATTGAACCCAGCAGTTATCTTCGGTTATGTAATCAAGTCTCCCTTTGGTGGCGAAGGCTGGATTGTCAGCGTTGATAACTTAGAAGATGTGGTCGGTGGTCATATCTGGATTGCCTTGATATTAATTGCTGGCGGTATTTTCCACATTCTTACCAAGCCTTTTGCTTGGTCACGTCGTGCATCCATCTGGTCTGGTGAGGCTTACCTCTCCTACAGCTTGGGCGCTCTGTCGTTGATGGGCTTCATTGCCTCAATCTATGTTTGGTTTAACAACACCGTTTACCCCAGCGAATTCTACGGCCCTACCGGCCCAGAAGCTTCTCAAGCTCAAGCTTTGACCTTCTTGATTCGTGACCAACGCTTAGGTGCTAACGTCGGTTCTGCCCAAGGCCCTACAGGTCTGGGTAAATACTTGATGCGCTCTCCAACTGGTGAAATCATCTTCGGTGGTGAAACCATGCGTTTCTGGGATTTCCGTGGCCCTTGGTTAGAGCCTCTACGTGGCCCCAATGGTCTTGACCTGGAAAAAATCAAGAATGATATTCAGCCTTGGCAAGCTCGTCGCGCTGCTGAATACATGACCCACGCTCCTCTGGGTTCTCTGAACTCCGTTGGTGGTGTGGCTACCGAGATTAACTCTTTCAACTACGTGTCTCCTCGCGCTTGGTTGGCAACTTCTCACTTCGTACTAGGATTCTTCTTCCTAGTTGGTCACTTGTGGCACGCTGGTCGCGCACGGGCTGCTGCTGGTGGTTTTGAGAAAGGAATTAACCGTGATACTGAACCAGTGATGTTTATGGACGACCTAGACTAGGTTCTAAGGTTTATTTCATTCACTGAATAGCTAAATAATTTAGAGGCTCTTGCGTAAAAGCAAGGGCTTTTTTTATAGATCGCGCCTAAAACCCCATCGCAAGAGTAGATGGGGCAGTTACCAGGAAAATTAGTAATCTACAGCACTTATTGTTTGAATGCAGTACACCACGCGGTAGGGGTACAGCATGCTGTGCCCTTACGAATGCTTGTATTTAACGCTTGTATTTAACGCAAGCAAGAACGGCTATATTACTTAAACTGAGGCACTTACCAAGGAAATTAGTACTATGAGCGATTCCAATTTTATTGATGCTTTGCAATGGACAAATGAAGCCAAGGAAAAGTTACAAAATATTCCCTTTTTTGTCCGTACTCAAGCTAAAGCCAGAATTGAACAGCTGGCTCGTGAGGCAGGGCTGGAGGTTGTGACAGCTGATTTGGTAGAACAGGCTAGGCTTGAGTTTGGACAATAAAATATTCTGGAGATATTAACAATGACAATTAGCAAGGATTGAGTATAACAGATAAAAATACGTATAAAACAATACTCAACTTTTTCGATTGAATAATTTATTTGTTGGAAATCTCCAACACACAACTTAATGTCAGGTTTTTGTGACAAAGTGGACATTGCTCAACATCAAGCTAGCTAGCAATGTTATGAAAGCATGACAATTCGATCCCAGAAGGGCTTATAAATTCGTGAAACTGGTAAAAAACCTAGGTCTTACCCCTTGATCCCTAGATATGCTTAGTGGTTAATATTGACTTAACAAATAGAACTCCTTCGATCCCAAAGAAATGCTAATTTTGGCATAACAAGAGATTGAAAGGATGTTACCTCAATTTAAAAACAGATTAAAAAACTTAAAAACTGGGCAAAACCAGGAGTCAGGAATAAGAAATTCATCTGGAGTGGATGAGATTTTAAATAGCATTCTTTAACCAGGGGAAATCATTTACCGCTTAAACTACTGGAGGCCAAATAAATGGCAAAAGAACGCCCGCCACTAGAAGAGATGACCTTACGCCAACTACGCAAAGTTGCTAGCGAATATAGCATCTCTCGGTATAGCCGAATGCGTAAATCACAACTGCTGGCATCAATTCAAGAAGTTCAGCGCAGTAAAACTTTACTCAGTCCATCTCGTTCATTGGAGGCACAGGAAACCGTGGAAGCTGCAAAGTTTGAATTAGGTCAGGAAGATCGTACTGGTGGATCTCTAGCTGATGTTGATGAAGGACTCGCAGATTTGCCATCTGGCTATGGTGACAGCCGGATTGTACTCTTACCACGCGATCCTCAGTGGGCTTACACTTACTGGGATGTTCCTAATGAACACAAACAGGAACTGCGTAGGCAAGGGGGACAACAACTCGCACTACGGATTTATGATGTCACCGACATTGATATTGAATACCAAAGCCCCCACAGCATTCAAGAATATCCTGCTGATGAACTAGCTAGAGAATGGTATATACCAGTTCCAGTTAGCGATCGCGATTATGTGATCGATATCGGCTATCGTGCTGCTGATGGTCGTTGGTTAGTACTAGCTCGTTCTACTAGAGTACACATTCCTCCCGTCTATCCTTCTGACTGGATAGAGGATGTCTTCATCACCGTCAACTTTGAAGAAGATTTGCGTGGCAAGACTCAGTACGAACTCGTTCCTCCTGCCAAGAAGGTTGCAGCTACCGCCAATGGTAATGCTGTTGTGAATGCCAACGGCAACCCCATCTACGACCAAATATTTGGTTTAGCCGAATCTGCCGAAGTGCTACGGGTGGCTGGTTCTATCTTCGGCTCCCAGCACCAAGTATCAGGTGGAGTGCAATCCCTTAGCTCCTACGTTTTCCCATCTGGTGTAGGTCTTTGGGCAGCTCCCACCGTGTCTGGTTTAACCGCTTCCGGTGCAGGAATGTCAGGTGTTGGCTTCTCGGCTTCCGCCGTACCAATGCGTCCGCGCCAGTTCTGGTTAATTGCCGATGCTGAATTGATAGTCTACGGTGCAACCGAACCCGATGCTACCGTAACCATTGGTGGCCGTCCAATTAAGCTAAATCCAGATGGAACATTCCGCTTCCAGATGTCCTTCCAGGATGGTTTAATTGACTATCCGATTTTGGCTGTAGCTGCTGATGGTGAGCAAACCCGGTCAATTCAGATGAAATTTAATCGTGAGACACCATCTCGGAATACTAACACCAAAGAAGAAGCTGTTTTAGAATGGTTCCCTTAAGTTTTGGTTGTTAGATTAACTCCAGACTGAAATTTTAAATTATTCCCCGCTATAGTAATTCTGTAGCGGTTTTTTGCATTATTATGTATACAAAAAAAATATTTTTGGTATTTAGCTTGATCATTGCAGCGAGCTTACTATCAGGTTGTCAAGAGATTGAAGCCAATTCACTCCCAAAAGCATCTAAAACTTGCCCTGGTAAAGATGCTAAGTTCAGTATTGATTTTTTTAAAACCAATAATCAAGGTAAAAAAAATCAAAGAGGTATTAACAATGTAATTATTTTTAATCCCAAATCAGCAGAACTAGATTTCAAAGTTAATGTTGGTCTATCTCATAAACTCTACGCCAAAGATGCTAGGGGGAAACTGCGTAAAGAATATGTACCAAAACAGTTTCGTGAACTCATCGCCGATGAGAATGCCAAATTAAACGGACAGTTACCCATTGCCGCAATTAATGCTGACTATATAGGTACTGATGATAAACCACAAGGCTTAAATGTTTCTCGTGGCGTAGAGTATTCAGGAATATTTAAAAATAAGCGTTCTTCCTTTGGAATCGCAGGAGGTACACCCCAGCAACGACAAGCTACTATCCAAGCAGGTAGAAGAAAAGGCAATATTCTTAATTACAATTTAGTCGGTGGTAATGGCAGATTCTATCGTCAGGGTAAGTTTAAAGATATTTGTCAAGATTTGGGAGAATTTGCCTGTAAAAATGCGACTAATCGCTCTTTGGCAGCTATCACTAATCAAGGCTATGTAATTCTATTAGTTAATGATTTGAAAGCTAATTCAGATATTGAATTATCTCAAATTAATCAAGAGTTACTGCCAGATATGTTTGATAATGTGCTAGAAGGCATTGCTAGCAATAACTGTTTAGGTAAGATTCAAGAAGGAATTTTATTTGATGGAGGTATGTCTCCAGGATTGTATTATAACCAGAAAACTTATGTAGAAAACCTTGGGCCGATAGGTTCAGTTTTTTTGATTTACAAAAAATAAAATAGTTGAGGACTAGTAGTACAGTGTGGCGGAAGTTTGCCTATCTTTAACAAGTAGGGGCAATTCATGAATTGCCCCTACTTGTCTGCTTAATTGACATGGTAGCTGGATTTACGACGTGCTGTACTAGATTTACTTCCACATAACTCAATTTTATCGGACTGAATCTTTAACTTTTTGCGAATTCTCAAGCTTGTTTGGATTCACCCAACGATTGACAAATTCGTGATTATGTTTGTACACCTTGATTTGCACTTGCTTGGAACTTAACTTGACTACTTCGGCGGGAATTCTTTGGATATCGCTAGAATCCGCGCGAGGCTTGTAAAGCCAAATGACTTTTTGCCCTACTTGAAAGTAGTCAGGATTAGGAGTTAAAGAAGGTGTACTTTCTGCCCAAGAGGGGAAAGCAACTGCTAAGTTGATCAAAAGTACTAAAACCACTAGAGTGATTTGGAAAAGTTTCATGATCATTGCACTTGTCTTGGGCCTGGTGGGGCAATCAATCTGCTGGTCTAGCATTTAGCTATTGTCCTCTTTTGATTTCTCAAAGTTGAAAGGTAGATACACTAAGGCTTCTTTTTTCCCGAAATTTGATCGCACTATAGCGGTTATCGTTGACGTGAGGTACACGCGTAGGGGCACGGCATGCCGTGCCCCTACACCAAGCGATTTAACGTTGTACTGCATCTGAATGGGAACCGCACTAAAGATTTGGAGGGTAAATTACTCGGCTAAAAACTTGTATTAATCGCAAGCCAAGTTTGTATTTGTTCAAAGTTCAAACCTTTACTGATTTCAGGATAAAGCGATTTGGAGAATAAAATCAAATAGTCTTTTTTGTTAAATCGATAAATTAAATTTATGATAAATTGTGATGCTCTGACTTGAAATTGTAATTTCTATCTCAGGAGTAATAGACGCAAAAGAACACTCTGTTGTAAAAATTGGTAATATATAGTGCTTTATGAACTTTGATCTATATGCCTCAGAGTGGAAGCGTACTTGCAGCAAAGCAACCTAATATTGGCAAACTAGTTCGTGCTCTGCGACAAGAGTTAAATCTGTCCCAAGAAAAATTTGCTGCCGAGTTTGGTGTGAGTTTCCCAACAATTAACCGTTGGGAAAATGGACGTGCAACACCTTCTCCTTTAGCAATACAGCGAATTAGTAGTTTACTCAATGAATTAGGTGAACGTGGTCAAATTCTTAAGAAAATATGCTTCCGAGAAGAGAAGTAGGCTTTCTGAGTTCTAAATGAGAATCGGCCTTGGTAGCTGGGAATATTGATGATATAAAGGTGACAATTTGCCGCGAAAAGACAATCTCAATGCTTTAAAAAGTCACGGCACAGCTGTTATTTTATGCTGTATATGCTCTTGAATATCCTCCAAAAGACTGTTTAGAGAGGATTTGACCAAAAAACGACCACAGATGTAGCCTGTAACCGACGCATGACCAATCGAGAGGAATTAATGAAGAACGAGTCAACGTCAGCAAGCAACGCCGACGTAAATTTACTTCTCGGTGGGGGTGAAATGGGTGCGCGGATGCGAGAACGGGACTGGTCAAAAACTTCTCTTGGCCCAACACAGCAGTGGCCACAGAGTTTGAAGACTGCTGTGCGAATTATGCTGACTTGCCGTCAAGCTATGTTTGTCTGGTGGGGCAAGGAACTGATCAACCTTTATAATGACGCTTACAAGGCTATTATTGGCGGCAAACATCCAGAAGCGCTTGGGCAGCCAGCTTCTTACGTGTGGCGGGAAATATGGGATCAGGTTGGGCCTCGCGCCGAATCAGCGATGCTGAAGAACGAGGGCACTTACGACGAAGCGCTGCTGCTAATTATGGAGCGCAACGGCTACCCGGAGGAAACCTATTATACTTTTTCATATAGCCCAGTTCCTAATGACCAGGGCGATACAGGTGGGATTATTTGTGCTAATACAGACGACACGCAGCGCATTATTGGTGAGCGTCAGTTGGCACTGTTGCGCGAACTAGCGGCGAGGACGGCAGATGCCCGGACATTCGATGAAGCCTGTACGCTGAGTGCGAGTTGTCTGGAGAGCAACCCTTACGATCTGCCTTTTGCAATGATTTATCTGGTTGATACAGATCAGCAGCAAGTTTTTCTGGCTGGAACGTGCGGCATTGATAAAAACCACGTTGCAGTTCCAGAAACAGTTGCTCTCGATTCTGATTGCGTTTGGCCTTTTGCAGAAGTCATCAAAACACATCAGGCAAAACTGATTTCTGATTTGGAAGTGTCTTTTAGTAGTTTACCTTGTGGTGTTTGGCAGCGATCGCCCCATCAAGCGATCGCAGTACCAATTTCTCCATCCGGTCAAACGGGAAAAGCTGGTATACTAATTGCTGGTTTGAACCCCTTCAGGCTATTCGACGACAATTATAAAGGATTCATCGATTTAGTTGCGGCTCAAATTGCAGCCAGCATTGCTAACGCCCAAGCTTATGAGGAAGAACGCAAACGCGCTGAAGCATTGGCAGAAATAGATCGCGCTAAAACCGTTTTTTTCAGCAACGTTAGCCACGAGTTTCGCACCCCACTTACCCTAATGTTGGGGCCATTGGAGGAAACCTTAATCAATTGTGCCACTCTGCTGCCAGCCAAAGAACGAGAGCAGCTAGAAATGGTGCAACGTAATGGACTACGCCTACTGAAACTGGTCAACAGCCTGCTAGACTTCTCGCGCATTGAAGCCGGACGGGTTCAAGCCTCTTATGAACCCACTAACCTTGCCACCTTCACCGCAGAACTAGCTAGTGTATTTCGTTCAGCAGTAGAACGGGCAGGGATGCAGTTATCAGTCTATTGTCCTTCCCTGCCAGCACCAGTGTATGTCGATCGAGAGATGTGGGAAAAGATTGTTCTTAACCTGCTCTCAAATGCATTCAAGTTCACGATGGCTGGAGAAATTGCGGTTAGCTTACAGTGGTCAAATGACTATATCGAGTTCGCAGTCCGAGACACAGGAATCGGTATCCCAGCCGAGGAAATCCCCCACCTTTTTGAACGATTCCACCGCGTCAAAGGGGCCCAAGGACGCACTTTTGAAGGGTCAGGAATTGGATTGTCACTGGTGCAAGAATTGGTGCAAATGCATGGTGGAACAGTTCATGTTACCAGTGTTTTAGGAGCAGGCAGTTGCTTTAGGGTATCAATTCCAACGGGATATGCTCATTTACCTCCAGACCGGATTAGTGCCCCTCGAACCTTAGCTTCAACCGCATTAGGTGCAGCACCTTATCTAGAAGAAGCCCTGCGTTGGCTACCGGAAGAAGCAAGAGAGCAGGGGGGCAGGAGAGCAGGGGAGAAGGAAGTATTTTCGCCTCTGCCCCTCTGCCCCTCTGCCCCCTCTGCTCGGATTCTTCTGGCTGACGACAATGCAGATATGCGCGATTATGTCAAGCGGCTGTTAAGTCAAGAGTATGAGGTGGAATCAGTCGCGGACGGTTTAGCTGCTTTGGATTCTGCTCGGGGGCGTGTCCCAGATTTGGTACTAACAGATGTCATGATGCCCGGATTAGATGGCTTTGGATTGCTGCAAAAATTACGAGCTGATCCGCAGACGCAAAAAGTTCCAATCATTCTGTTGTCGGCACGGGCAGGGGAAGAGGCACGGGTAGAAGGGTTAGAAGCGGGAGCCGATGATTATCTGATTAAACCGTTCTCGGCTCGTGAATTGTTGGCGCGGGTAGAGGCAGCTATAAAAATGGCTCGTCTCCGCCAGGAGGCAATGCAACGTGAGCAAGAGTTGCGAATTGAAGCCGAGGTAGCAAAAGCACACCTAGAAACTGTCCTAGCTGGCATCCAAGACCAGTTTTTTGTATTGGATCGAGAGTGGCGTTATACCTTTGTCAATGAGCGGGTAGCAGAAGTTGTTGGTATCCAAAAGGAAGAGTTGCTAGGTAAAATTATTTGGGAAGTGTTTCCCGATATGGCCAAAACCGAGTTTTATACTCAGGTTCATCGGGCGAACGCCCAACAAACTGTTGTTCAGTTTGAATACTTTTATCCTACTTGGCAACGCTGGTTTGAGAATCGCGTCTACCCCTTTGCAGAAGGAGTAAGCATTTTTACTACAGATATTAGCGATCGCAAACAGGCAGAAAAAGCCCTTCGGAAAAGCGAAGAAAAGTTCCGCAACATGGCTGACAATGCCCCCTTCATGGTTTGGGTGACAGATACCAATAGCTACTGTACCTATCTCAGTCAAAGTTGGTACGACTTTACAGGTCAAAACGAGGAAACAGGTCTGGGATTTGGCTGGTTAAATGTTGTACATCCAGAGGATAGCAATGATGTTAGGAATATTTTTCTGGAAGCTAGTAGCAGTTATTCGGCTTTCCGTATGGAGTACCGCTTACGGCGCAAAGACGGCAAGTATCGCTCTTGTATTGATGCCGCTAATCCTTGGTTTGGGGTGGACGGTGAATTTAAAGGTTACATTGGCTCAGTAATTGACATTACCGAACGCAAGACAGCAGAAGCCGAACGCGATCGCCTCCTCGAACTTGAGCAGGCTGCTAGAACTGAAGCCGAAAGAGCCAACCGCGTTAAAGATGAGTTTCTGGCGGTACTTTCCCATGAATTGCGATCGCCTCTCAATCCTATTCTTGGTTGGGCGAGACTTTTGCAGACTCGTGAGTTTGACGCCGCCGGGTTGAAGAAAGCGATCGCAACTATCGAACGAAATGCTAAATTACAAGCTCAATTAATTGAAGATTTGCTCGATGTCTCTCGGATTTTACAAGGCAAACTCAACCTGAAGATGTTTCCTGTCAACCTAGTGTTTGTAATTGAGGGGGGATTGGAAACAGTGCGTTTGGCAGCAGAAGCTAAAAATATTCAAATTCAGACGATGCTGGATGCTTCTTTAGGGAAAGTTTTGGGTGATTCCGGGCGTTTACAACAAGTTGTCTGGAATCTCTTATCGAATGCCGTTAAATTCACTCCTCAAGGAGGAAAAATTGATATTCAACTAGAGCGTGTTGACGCTCAAGCTCAGATTACTGTCAGTGATACAGGTAAGGGAATCAGCCCTGATTTTCTCCCTTATGTGTTTGAATATTTTCGTCAAGCTGATGGCACAACAACCCGAAAATTTGGTGGCTTGGGGTTAGGGTTAGCAATTGTCCGTCATTTGATTGAATTACATGGTGGTACGATTTGGGCAGAAAGTTTAGGTGAAGGACAAGGAGCTATTTTTCGGGTTAGGATACCGCTAATTAAAAAAGATTTAAACCCAAAACAACAGATAAATATTTCTGCATTGAATCCTTCTTCTGCGACTGAAATCCTTGCAGGCATCCATATCTTAGTTGTGGATGACGACGATGATACCCGTGACTTCCACACATTTGTGCTAGAGCAGGCTGGAGCAAGGGTAATTGCTGTCTCATCAGCAAAAGAAGCACTGCAAGTCTTGGCAGAGTCAGAACCAGATATTCTGCTCAGTGATATTGGGATGCCAGAGACAGATGGCTATATGCTGATGCAGCAAATTCAAGTATTGCAGGCAAAACAAGCTAAAAAAATTCCGGCGATCGCTTTAACTGCTTATGCAGGAGAAATCAACCAGCAACAAGCACTCGAATCAGGGTTTCAAAAGCATATATCTAAACCCGTCGAACCAGAGGAGTTAGTCAAGGCAATTGCAACTCTAATTGGTAGAAGTGGGAATGTCTAAGTCTTCGGTTGCGATGCATAAACCGCCTAAATGTCCATACAGGAGGAATTGATGAATTTATTTGTGAAAAAAATACCAACATCAGATATTTCCCCAAAAACCATTTAAGAAACACCCTCGCCTAGCACAGATCCACTAATTGCCCGCAGTTTACAAAAAGAGCAGTATTTTGGTATTGTCTGGCTCGCGATCGCCCTGATTGCTGCTGTGGGATTTTTTAGTCGTAGAGTTGAATTCGCTATTGCGATCGCTATTGTTCTTAGCACCATTTTAATTGCGTTCTTTTTGTTCGTATAATATCAAGTTCGGGTGATTACTTATAATAAAATTTATCAATGTAGCGACTGTCTTAAAAGTCAAGCGATCGTTAACAAAAAAGCGGGACTCTTAACATTGACGCAACTGGGGAACGCTGCGCTAGATTCTGCGGTGGCTGGTACGGGCAAAAAGACTTGTGGCTCTTGGTTAAGATGGTAGCAGCCCGCACCAGCCACTCCGCTTCGCCGCAGAATCTTCCCCAGTTGCTGTATTTCCCGTGGAGATAAAAAAGAGCATAAAAAGTTGACCCAAATGCCGCAATGGGATCATCGGGGGGACTATTCCAAAGTATAAAAACGTTG
>NNBV01001563.1_pt1 | contig 24969 bp, 25 predicted proteins | sample 1173771 | NCBI WGS metagenome assembly NNBV01 (sample SAMN07173938, study PRJNA388173) | plant metagenome | isolation source: symbiotic tissue sample KVS11 | place: Norway: Troms, Kvaloya island | reverse complement strand
CAATTGCCCTGATAGCTTGAAGTGTGTTTTGATATGTGAACAGCCGGTTTCATTTTTCTTTTATTGTGACACAAAGATATACTACTTTTTTTGTTGTTACCTAAAAGGTGACACTATTTTTTTACTTTTGCATTCCTTAACGCGAAAACAGATGTTAAGGTTTTTATGATTGTATCTGTTCGTCATCGTATTTTAAAGAGTCTGTTCGAAAAAGGAACGGCCCCGGGTATTTCGCGGGAGCTGAAAGATTCTTTATTGCTATGGCTTTCGGTGATGCACGCGGCCAAAGATGTTCACGATCTTTCTATCGCGCGCTGTAGCAGACAGGAAAAAAAGAAAAGCAGTTATCGTCTTCATGTGGAAGGCATAGGTACTTTCTCGTTCCGCTTTGCAGATGGTGATATACAGCAGCTCAATTATAAGCAGAACCTAAAGTAAGTAACTATGCCACTTATGCACAGTCCCTCCCGACCCGGTCAGATCCTTGAAGAGCTTTACATCAAACCTCATCAGTTAACGATCACCGAAGTAGCGGAGGCACTGGGTGTAGCGCGCAAAAATCTATATGCCATCATCAGCGGAGAGTATGCCGTCTCCGTTGAGATGGCTTTTAAATTGAGTAAAGCATTTGACACCACACCTGAATTCTGGTTGCAGGCACAGATGAACTATGACCTGGCTAAGGGATATAAAGAAGCAGCGAAGCTGAAAATCAAGAAATTGATAAAGGAATAATTTCTTTATTGATTATGCTCACGGTCGGTCGATTACTCAGGATTATTTTTCGATTCTTGTTGGTTTTAATAATAGGATTGATTCTGTTTATAAACCTTTCGCTTCACTATTCTACCCGGCACGTGCAACAAGAAGTACTCCATGAGTTGCATGGAATAAAAAATGCGTTGAACCATCATGCTGATGTAGATATGCAAAATGTTTATCCGGAAGGATATGTTTTTTTGAATGCAATCTATGGCATTGCCTGGAGTAATTTCTTAAAGGGTGTATCATCTGATAGCGCAAACTATATTGAGGGCCATTCCGAAATCCAGAAGGCATGGAATCGAATTAATTCAGATACGGCCCGCATTACTTTTGAAAAGGATCTGGCGATTCCTTATGGTGCTTTTTATACCGGGTGGAATACCTATTTGCTGGGAAGAAAACTTTCTCTTGAAAATTCAATGGAGCAAGACTCACTTGAGGTATTTCTTTTTAAGAAACAATGTGCCCTTATTGCGGAAGCGCTTAAAAGCACTCTTTATCCATCTTCTTATAGTGGTCAGGCATGGCCTGCAGATGCGATGGTATGCGTGGCAGCATTATCACTTCATGATAAACTTTTTACGGCCGGGTATAATGAAGTGATTTCGAACTGGCTGTACAATGTAAAGCGCACAGTTGATAAGAATAGATTAATCCCTCATTCGGTTAATAAGAGTACAGTAAAAGAGAATGCCCGCGGTTCGTCACTAAGTCTGATGCTCATTTTTCTACGGGACATCGACCCTCCATTTGCCATTGAGCAGTTTACTCTCTACAAAAAACAATTTCTTGATCAGCGATTTGGCTTAACAGGAATACGGGAATATCCTGCTGGTATAAAGGGTGATGGAGACATTGACTCCGGTCCGGTACTTTTGGAGATGGGTGCAGTAGCTACTATTGTGGGAATGCACACATTGAATTTATATGGCGATAGTAATCATGCTAATCTTATCCAGAGTGAAATAGAGACTTTTGGATTCCCACTATCCAACCCGGAGAAAAAGTATTTGTTGGGGCAGCTGCCGATGGCTGATGCGTTTATAGTGTGGGGACATAGTTCCGTCATAGAAGGTGGATCAGATAAATTCTTTGTAGAATTTCATATCTATTCACTAATGGCTACAGCATTCCTGATAGTATTGCTTTGGCTAACACATAATAATAACTATCGCATTATTTTTAACCGTAAAAAGTGAATTCATATCTTGCTGTAATGATTTTGCTTTCATGAAACCGCTGATCAATAAAAAATTCCTGTTGAAGAAATTTCATGGCAAAGGCGGATGGACGTATGTGAGCCTGCCTGAATTGAGGAAAGATAAAAAGACTTTAGCGCGTGGCATAAAAGTAAAAGGCACCATTGATGACTTTGAGATCAGCAAGTACCACCTTATGCCAATGGGTGACGCGAAATTATTTCTGCCTGTAAGAGCAGAGATCAGGAAGAAGATAAAAAAAGAAGAAGGAGATCATGTTCATGTTATCCTTTATCATGATACCGACTTATTAACCATACCCGATGAACTACTCTTATGCCTGGAGGACGAACCTGTAGCATTGACGTTTTTCAATTCATTATCCGAGAGTGAAAAGAAGTATTATATCCAATGGATTTATGCTGCAAAGAAAGAAGAGACGAAAATCAATCGGCTGGCGAAAGCTATCGACCGGCTATCACATAGGCTGAAGATGTATGATAGAGACGGGAATGACTAGAAACAGGTCATAATCCTAAGTCCATTCTGGGAAAATAAGTTTCTTGCTGAGACTTATTTGCCATAAAATCAGGTAAATCTGCTCAATTAGGCAACGGAGTTATTTTTGATTGGAGTGTTGGAAATAGGCAAGCATGAAAGTGGCGATTGTTATTAATACCTCCTGGAACATTTATAATTTCAGGATGAACTTTGTTAAGGCCTTGCTGGCGCAGGGATATGAAGTACACACCATTGCTCCTTTGGACGAGTACACCCACTATCTTACTGATGCGGGCTGCCATCATCATAATGTATACATGGACAGCCGTGGAGCCAATCCGATAAAAGATGTGGCATTGATTGCTGAGTTAGGTGTTCTGTATTTTCGCATCAGGCCCGATGTGATTCTGCATTATACAATTAAACCCAATGTATATGGCACGCTGGCAGCTGCGCTTTTGCGTATACCGGTAATCAATAATGTATGTGGCCTGGGCACCGTATTCCTAAAAGACGGTATCGTATCTTCTGTCGCGAAATTGCTGTATAAGATTTCATTCCGGTTTCCCAGGAAAGTGTTTTTTCAGAATCCGGAAGATCTGCAGTTGTTCACCGAAAATGGATTAGTAGCTCATGAAATAGTTGATTTGCTTCCGGGTTCAGGAATAGATACTGCGGCTTTTACGCCTATTCCATTTAAGGCCAACAGCGTGTTTACTTTTTTATTGGTATCGCGGCTTATTTTAGATAAAGGTATCATCGAATATATTGATGCCATTAAGTTATTAAAGAAGAAGGGCATAAACGCACGCTTCCAGTTATTGGGCGCTAAAGATCCGCTGCACAAGCGTGGCATTTCATTAAAGTTGATTGATGAATGGATTAAAGAAGGATGGGTGGAGTACCTGGGCAGGACAAACGATGTACGTCCTTATGTGAATGATGCCGACTGTATTGTATTGCCTTCTTATCGGGAAGGATCACCTCGTTCGTTGATGGAAGCAGCTTGTCTTGGTAAGCCGATTGTTACTACGGATGTAGCAGGTTGCCGACAGGTAGTACAGGATGGCGTAAATGGTTTCTTATGTAAAGTTCAGGATGCAGAAGATCTTGCCGCCAGCATGCTGAAACTAATGGAGCTGCCTGAAACTTCGCGCCACATAATGGGTGAATACGGACGAAAGAAAATGGAACTGGAATTTAGTGACACGATTGTATTGAATAAATATATTCAGGCTATGAATGAAATCGTGGAGGAAGAAAAGCATCCACGTTTAAGAGTTGCTTACAGGAGAAGTCAACCAGTGACATCGGTAAGCGAAATCCGATTGAATAAAGAAGAATATTTGGCTAATTAATCTTGAACAATCGATGGCACAGAATCTTCTATTGATAATTTATGTTGCCGCTCAAGGAAATACATGTGATTATCATCGCCTAACGAATGTACAGGCAGATTTTTTTATGTACGTTTGCCGCGAATAGAGTAGTTAAAGACACTCTTGTTCATGATTGTTTTATTTCATTCTAATAAATTAACAAAATGTCAAAGGTTCTTAACTACACGGAAGCCAAAGCCGTTTTTAATGATGCAAAAGCCAGGCACTATGCATTGCCTGCTGTTAACGTCACCAATTCAAACACCATCAATGCGAGTCTGGAGACTGCCAAGTCAGTCAACTCTCCAATTATTATCCAATTGTCTAACGGAGGTGCAAGTTTCTTCGTTGGAAAATCAATAGCCAATACCAACCAGCAATCTTCTATATTGGGAGCAATTGCTGCAGCGAAATATGTGCATGAAGTATCTGATCTGTATGAAGTGCCGGTACTTTTAAATACGGATCATGCTGCAAAAAAATTGATTCCATGGGTAGATGGAATGATTGCTGAAGGAGAGAAATTCTTTAAGGCAAACGGAAAGCCGTTGTTCACCTCACACATGCTTGATCTTTCGGAAGAACCGCTTCACGAAAACATCGAGATCAGCAAACGCTACCTTGAAAAACTGACCAAGCTGAACATGTACCTGGAAATTGAACTGGGTGTAACAGGTGGTGAAGAAGATGGTGTGGATAACAGTGATGTAGATAGTTCTAAATTATACACACAACCTGAAGAAGTAGCTTACGCTTACGAAGAGCTGAGCAAAGTAAGTGAGAACTTTGTAATTGCTGCTTCCTTTGGAAACGTGCACGGTGTATACAAGCCGGGTAACGTAAAGCTGGAACCAGCGATCCTTAATAATTCCCAGCAATACATTCAGAAGAAATTCAATACAGGTGCTAACCCGGTAAACTTTGTGTTTCATGGTGGCTCTGGCAGCGAACCTGAAAAAATCGCTGAAGCAATCGGATATGGTACAGTGAAGATGAACATTGATACCGATATTCAATGGGCATACTGGGAGGGAATTCAAAAGTATTACAAGAAGAATCAGCCTTACCTGGAGTCGCAATTGGGTAACCCCGAAGGAAAAGATTCTCCTAACAAGAAATATTACGATCCACGTGTGTGGCTGAGAGAAGGTGAAACTTCCATCAGAGAAAGATTGGCTCTTTCCTTTAAGGAATTGAATGCCATCGATAAGCTGAAGAAATAAGCACTGACCATTCGCGTGGTCAATGTTTGGATAACCAGAGACAGTAAATTGAAATAGAATGCTTGCAAAGCAAACCCATTTCTTCTTCCTGTTCCTGGTTATTCTTTTTTCTAATACCTGTGGTTATACACAAACTGCGCAGTGGGAACTTCAGAAGAAAATCTTATCCATCGCAAATGCCTATCAGGCTACTGTAGGTGTCACGATTAAGAATGCTGAAGGCACAGAAAGTTTTGGGAGCAATGGAGACGCACACTTTGCCATGCAGAGCGTTTATAAATTCCATCTTGCACTTGCTGTACTTCACCTGGCAGATGAAGGCAGGTTGCCGTTAGAAAAAATCATTACGCTCAAAAAAGAAAACATTGATACCGATACACATAGTCCTATGCGTGATGCGCACCCTGGCCAGGACATTGTTATCAGCATCAAAGAGCTATTGCGTTACTCCGTTTCGTTCAGCGATAATAATGCCTGCGATGCATTGTTTGAATTAGCTGGAGGGCCAAAAGCGGTAGACGATTACATTCACTCTATTGATGTGAAGGAGGTATCTATTACTGCCACGGAAGGAGAGATGAAGAAAGACTGGGATGTGCAATTCACCAACTGGTCTACTCCGCGTTCTGCTACACAACTGCTTTGGTTATATGATCATGATGCTCTTCTGAGTAAACCCAGTCACGATTATTTATGGGAGCTGATGGTTGCTTCTGTTAAAGCCGATCGCCTGAAAGGCCAGTTACCTGAGCAGGCTATTGTAGCGCATAAGCCGGGAACATCCCGAAGAAATAAAGAAGGAATAAGAGTAGCATTTAATGATATAGGCATCATTGTTTTACCGAATGGCACTCGTTTCTATATCTCTGTTTTTATCACCGATACGAAAGAACCGGATGAAGTGAATGCAAAAATCATTGCCAGTATTACAAAGCTGTATTACGATTATTGTAACACAAAGTAAACGCAGCTTCTCAAAGCAAAGCAGCTGAAAGTTAGTTCAATCTACTTGTTGTGTTCTACCCAGATTAACTTATCTGTTTTGTAACCTATTGCTCTTGCCTTTTTAAGATAGTCTTGCTTAACATTTTCAGGCATTGTCTTTTCTCTTGACAGCAACCACAGGTAGTCAAGATTCTTTCCCGCTACCAACGCATACTTGTAATCATTATCAATGGCAATTACATTATAGCCGGCATAGAAGGGGCCGAAGAAAGATACTTTCAGCTTCGCTTCATTAGTATCACCGGCAGATTTAGCTTTACCAATACTTTCTTTCCATTTGTCTTTTTTGAAATCGTATCCGCGGTTGTCTACTTTAATAGATCCGTCTTTATTAAGTGAATAAGTAGCGGTTACATTGTTGAGATTTTTTTCAAAGCGATAATCGAAGCGTGCGATTTCATACCACTTGCCTGCATACTTTTCTGCGCTGAAAGGTTTCACCGCCACCGCACCTTTGGGGATAGTTGAACAGGAATTCAAAGCGAGAACGGTAATAGCAGCCACGGCAACAGTTCCAATGATGTATTTCTTTTCCATAGTGTGAAGTATAAAAAAGTGATGCCTGCATAGATAGTGTCACTTTGTGTGTTGCTATAAAAGCATGAGCAGTGCCGCGGTCATGGTCATCGCTATAATAAACCATCGGTAGGTAAAGTCGCTTAGCCGTTTCACAATCCACACTCCCAGAAAGGCACCGAGTACAATCAATGGAAGCATCGTCAAGTCGAGGAGAAAACTATCCCATGTAATGGTCTTCCATATCCAGACATGAAAAGGAATTTTGAACCAGTTGATGACCATGAAAAACCATGCGGTAGTACCGATGAATGAATTTTTGGGAAACCGCATGGAAAGAAAATAGATAGCCATGACAGTACCGGCAAGATTCCCAATCATAGAAGTAAATCCGCCAGCGATACCGCATAACGCAGCAAACCAGAGATAGTCAGGAATATTTTCTTTATTACCACGCTCCATCCAGATCATGATTCCCACACTGATGAAGATGATCACCGCCATGATCATTTTGAATGCGTGATCATCGATAGAGCCCCCCACCAGTGTACCCAGCAAAGTACCTGCCGCAGCCCATGGGAATAATTTCCTGAGATGAATCCATGATGCATGACGATGATAATACCATACTCCCAGCGTATCGGCCAGGCAGAGCATAGGCAACATGATGCCGCTGGAAAGCTGACCCCCAAATACGGTAGCAAGCAAAGGCACGGAAATCATTCCCGTACCATGTACTCCTGTCTTAGACATACCGATGAAAATCGCCACCATCAAAAAGAGCAGCAGCTGAACGACGCTGAAGTGAAAAGAGAACAGTGAAATCATTCCCGAAAGATAAGGTGATGCCTCGCAAAAATTATTTTGTTTATAGGTTTTACCCTTTTGATTGTGTCCCTGCTGTTAATGGATTTTTTTGTTTCTCTGAATGATGGCAAGCCACTTAAATAAGCCTGCCCGTTTCAGGTCGCTCTTGTCCGGTTTCGATACCGTAATAAGCAGAACCGGCAGCGAAGTGTAACCGCGCAACGGTTTATTCCCGTTATTTGTAGCGTGGGAAAGGATCAACAATCAATAACTCGTACTATACTGCTGGTGGCAGGTATAGCAGTGGCTATTTTGCTTTTTGCAACGCGCGGCATGGCTCAGTCTTCTGCCGGATTTATGTACGGCAAAGTATACACCACTTCCACTACCTATGAAGGGCAGATACGCTGGGGAACGGAAGAAGCTTTCTGGACAGATTTTTTTAATGCTTCCAAGAAATCTTCCGGCAATTACAAGAAGCTGGTGAGCCAGGATAAGAAAGAAGAAAGCTCGTGGATGGATTTCGATTGGGACATTCTCAGCATTTGGGAAAACAAAACTACCGTGCACCAGTTCAGTTGCCAGTTTGGCGATATTAAAGAACTGGAAGTATTGAGTAAAAATAATGTACGCCTCCAGTTCAAAAATGGATTGCAGATGGATGTAAATGGTGAAGGATACAATGACATCGGAGCCAAAATACAAGTGTTGGATAAAGAACTGGGATGGACTGCGCTTAACTGGGATAAAGTTCAGAAAGTAGAATTCGCGGCCATTCCGAATGGAAGTATTGTGCAGGCTACAGCTCCGCTATATGGAACAGTGGAAACCAATCGCAGAGAGAAATTTACCGGCTATATACAATGGGATCATGATGAGCGGGTGAGCACCGATAAGCTGGATGGGGAATCTCGCGATGGAAAAATTTCTACTCCCTTCTCTGAGATTGTATCTATCGAAAAAAGAAACAACGGCAGCGATGTAATCTTTAAATCAGGGAAACAACTTTACCTGACAGGTACAAATGATGTCAACGAGGATAACAAAGGCGTGATTGTTATTCAACCGGGTAAAGGAATGGTGGATATTCCCTGGAGCTCATTTAAAAAACTAACGTTCACTTCTGCAGGTAATTCAGGGCCATCGTATGAAAGTTTTGTTGCACCAAAGCAACTGTCGGGAACGGTGTTGCTTTATGATGCAAAAGAAATTTCGGGCAAAATGATTTTTGATCTTGATGAAACATTGGATGTGGAAACCCTGGAAGGAAAAGATAACGATATCCAATACACCATCCCTTTTCGCAACATCAAAAGCATCAAACCCAAAAACCTGGATTACGCATTTGTGGAATTGAAAAACGGAGAAACCCTATTGCTTGGAGATGGCCGCGATGTATCGGGTGATAACGATGGTATTGTCATGATCATCAAAGGAAAAAAAGAACCGGTGCACGTGCGCTGGAAAAATATCGATCAGATTATCTTTGACTGACGTGCGCATTACCAAACGATTTATTCTGATTACACTTTTACTTGCTATTGCAGTGGCAGGCATTGTGTTGTTTGAGATCCGCTTCAATCCCACCTCGCTTATTTATTTCACTGCAGCCTGGGTAGCAGTAGTGCTGCTGCTGCTTTGGGTGGGAAATCGTTTATTGACCAAACTGTTTAATCGTTATCTCTCCTGGTTAAGTTATGGCAACATCCGCTTTTTTGTTCACCTGTTTTGTGGAGTAGTCTACTCGTTGATTGTGATCAATGGTACATATGCCGCTCTGAAATACCTGCTCACGATTGACCCGCCAACCAGGGCGCAGCTCATCGTGATGAATGTGTACGGTGCCATTATTTTTATTCCTGCCTTCTCAATTTACTTTAGCTTGCATTTTCTGCGCAGCTGGCGAAAATCGGAAGTGGAGTCAGAGAAATTTCAGAAGGAAAGCATCCGCTCACAATTAGAATCATTGAAGAGCCATCTTGATCCGCACTTTCTTTTCAACAACCTGAACATTCTTTCTTCTCTTATTGATAAAGACAAAGACCGGTCGAAGGAGTTCCTGGATAAGTTTGCAGAAGTGTATCGTTTATTGCTGAGATCCCGAACGGAAGACCTCATTACACTGCGTGAAGAACTGGATTTTATCGAATCGTATTGCTTCCTTTTGAAGACCCGCTTCGAAGAGTTAATCAATGTTACGATTGCTATTCCCTCATCGTTTCATTCCTTTTATTTACCGCCACTCACATTGCAGATGCTGATTGAGAATGCAATCAAACATACATTAATCACAGAAAAGAGGCCGCTTCATATCGCTGTCACGATGGTTGGTGAAGAAAAATCGATCTTGATCAGTAACACGTTAAATGAAAAAATCAATACCGTTGCTGCTTCCGGAAGTGGATTGGAGAACATACGACTACGCTACAGCCATTTTACTTCAGCAGATATTGTAGTGGAAAAAACAGAAACCGAATTCAGGGTAATGATTCCTTTAATTGAACTCACAAGCCGATGACCATTCTTATTATTGAAGACGAAACACTGGCCGCGGAGAAACTGAAAAATCTTCTGTTGGAAATTGATCCTTCTTTTGAAGTGCTGGCTTCACTTCGCTCAATAGATTCTGCTACAGAATGGCTTTCACAACATACACATCCGGATCTTATTGTTACAGATATTCAACTGCTCGATGGGCTCTCGTTCGAAATCTTTCAGCAGGTGAAAGTGAATATGCCGGTCATCTTTATCACTGCTTATGATCAGTATGCTATTCGCGCATTTGAAGTAAACAGTATTGATTATCTACTTAAACCCGTGCAGAAAGAGAAGCTGACAGCAAGCTTGCAGAAATTAAAGTCACGTGACAAATCACCGGCACCCATTGCTTATGATGAAGTATTGAAACTTCTTCGCTCCAATCAGCCAGAGTATAAGTCACGCTTCATGGTGCGCATTGGCCAGCGTATTGTGGCCATACCCGTTGAGAAGATTGCCTACTTCTTCAGCGAAAGCAAGCTCACCTACATTGTAACGGATGATAATCGGAAATATCCTTTCGATCTTCCTTTAGATGAGATCGATGAGCAAATCAATCCTAAATCATTTTTTAAGATCAATCGTCAGTTCATCATCAGTTTTGCGTCTATTGCAGAAATCCATCCTTACTTTAAAGGAAGAATAAAACTTAAACTTAATCCGGATCAGCCCGAGGAGATCATCGTTAGTTCAGAGCGTACTCCTGAGTTTAAAAAATGGCTGGATCAGTAAAGCGAATTGGGTACCCATTAATCCCGATTCAGTCAGCAGGTGTTCCGCTTGGTCTGCAAACCCCTTAATACATTGTCTGCTCTCTTCATTTTTGCGTTGATAGTTTCAGAAACAGACAACTTAATCACCTACGCAAATGAAAAAAATATACCTGTTATTGATCAGTGCCTTCATCATCACATCCGTGTCGGCACAGGATGGTGGATTCATCTATGGAAAAATTTACATGGATGACCATCGTACTTATGAAGGACCTATCCGCTGGGGAAAAGAAGAAGTGTATTGGATTGATGTGTTCAACGCTTCAAAAGAAGACAATCAACACATCAACTTTCTTACACGTGAAGAAAAAGAGCGCCTGGACGAAAAGCGTACCTGGCGAAACGGAAACTTTTCAGCTTCCTCTACTTTGCGATGGATGGGCCTTGGATCAGGCAGTGATCGTTCTTACGAAGAAGATTACACTCACCAGTTTTCCTGCCAGTTTGGAGAGATCAAATCGCTCACACTGTTAAGCAGCAAAAGAGTAGAGGTAGAGCTGCAAAGTGGGCTGAAAATAAAAGTGAACGGTGAAGGATATAATGATATTGGTACTGATTTGAAAATCATGGATAAAGAAACCGGAGAGATGGAGATTGACTGGCATCGTATCGATAAGATTGAATTTAAAAGTACGCCTGCACGCCTTGCTCAGAAATTCGGCGAGCCGCTTTACGGAGCAGTGCAAACCTTCCAGGGAACATTCACCGGTTATATTCAGTGGGACCATGACGAACGTGTATCAACCGATAAACTGGATGGTGAATCGGAAGATGGTAAAATGAGCCTTCTATTTGATAAGATCGCTTCTATCGAACCACATTTGAACCGTTGCAAAGTGATACTTAAGTCGGGCAGAGAAATTGAGCTGCGCGGTTCCAATGATGTGAATTCTGAAAACAGAGGCATCATCATTACCAACGATAAAGGAATGATTATCGATGTGCCGTGGGATGAATTCAAAAAACTGACATTCACTTCCGCAGCAACCGCACCTTTGCTCCGTTATGAAAATTTTAAAACTCAAAAAGAATTGACAGCAACCGTTACTACGAAAGGAGGCCAGTCATTATCCGGCAGAATCGTTTTCGACCTGGATGAAGAATACGACTTTGAATTGTACCAGGGGAAATCAGATGAAATTGAATTCATTGTACCACTTCGGGATGTAAAGCGGATTGCCGTAACCGGATATAATAGTGCTGATGTTTATCTTAGCAATGGAGAAAAACTTTCTTTACGCGAATCGCAGGACGTAGGCGAACTGAATCAGGGCTTGCTTGTCTTCACCACAGGAAAAGATAAGCCGGTGTACGTTCCGTGGGAAGAAGTGAAAGAAATACAATTGAATTAATTGAAATTAAAAGCGATACGAAGCAGGGCACTCCAATAAATTTCACTCGTTGTCAGTCAGCAAAAGTTCATAAAAGTAAAAGCCTGCTATTTATTAGCGGGCTTTTTTGTTTTAACATAAAGAGGGTAGTAAATGCTTTGATCCAGTAACGTAAGCTGCACATGGAACTGGCCTGTCGATTCCTGAGATCGTAATGCGATGGTGGTGCATACAGTTCCGTTTTGGCCTCATTCCAGGTAGCAGTTTAAAAGTTCAATACGTTAAAAATACAAGGATTGCTTTTGTTCCAACATCGGACACAGGAATGCGTTACCGAACAACATGTGAATGATAAAAGCCGTAATGGTGCCTGAATTGCGTATGGCATGCGCTTTGACTAACAAGAGCTAAACCGGGCCATTATGATTAAGAATTACGTATTGCTCTTTGTTCGTAACCTGCAAAGACAAAAACTGTTTTCAGTGATCAATCTGTTAGGACTTACGGTTAGTCTTGCCAGTACACTCATCATCTACTTGTATGTAGCACATGAATTCAGCTACGACAATTTTCATCCACATAGCAACAGACTCTATCGGGTTAACCAAACCTTCATATGGTCAGAAGATCAAAATACCCTGTTCTCGCGCACAGGTCCGGGTGTGGCACATGCGTTGAAAGAAGAACTTCCCGAGGTAGAGCTGGTATCCAGCTTTCATACTCCGGGTGATTTTATTGTATCGTATGTTGCACCTTCAGGCAAGGTCATTGCCTTTGAAGAAAACAAAGTGCTTGCTGCTGATTCCAATTTCTTTAAGGTATTCAACTTTCCATTGGTACAGGGCAATGAAGCTTCTGCCTTCGCGCAAGCCAATACATTGGTGATGACACAATCAACAGCTTCGAAATACTTTGGTGTTGAAAATCCAATTGGAAGAATGGTGCGATTGGGCGGACTCAACGGAAGTGAAGGACAGACCTATGAAGTAACGGGCGTGCTCGCAGACGTACCTGATAACTCCACGATGGATTTCGAAATCCTGCTGTCCATGAAAAGTTTTCCAAGGATTGAACGAACACATTGGAGCTGGGTGTGGACACAACTGGAAACATTTGTACTACTGAATCCGCAAGCAAACATTGACGTGGTTCGTAAAAAACTTAAAACAATTCCTCGTAAGCGGGCTGAAGAAAGCATCAAGGCCGCAATGGGAATGACCTATGATGAATACATTCAATCTGGAAAGAAGTGGGAATTATTTCTGCAACCTATTACTTCCCTGCATTTGCCTGAACAGCCCGTGACAGGATCTTTTTCGAACGTGGGCAATCGCAAGATTATCTATTCTTTTATTGGGGCGGCCATCTTCATCGTGATGCTATCGTGTATCAATTTCATGAATCTTTCCACTGCACAGTTTACGCGAAGAATTAAGGAAGCCAGCATACGCAAGATTCTCGGGTTAGGTAAAAATGAACTTAGCACCAGTTATTTTATTGAGGCATTGGCTTTTTGTGTTATTGCATTGATAAGTGCATTAGCGCTCGCACAGCTTTCGCTTCCTGGTTTCAACCTGATCACTGGAAAAAACCTGACGATTAATTTAGCCAATGATCACACCCTGGTCGCAGGACTGTTAGCATTAACGGTATTGATGGCATTGCTATCCAGTAGTTATCCTGCTTTATTTCTTACTGCTTTCAATCCGGTAAATGCGTTGAAAGGAAAATCAAAAGCAGGACGCGAAGGAAATACATTCCGGAACGGACTGGTGATTTTTCAGTTCAGTGTTTCGATCATCTTATTGATTTGTACTGCCGTAGTCTTCCAGCAACTAAAATATGTCTCAGAAAAGGATCTTGGATTTGACAGAGAAAACCTGGTGGTACTTTATCATGCAGAAGCCGTGAAGAATGGTGAAAGCCTGGTGAATGCCATGGAATATGTGCCAGGTGCAATCAATGCTTCGTGGTGTACATCTGCTCCTCCAACTGTTTATGGTGGTGATTCCTTTTCCGCTGAAGGTGTGAATGACCTGAAGTTTCCACTTGACTATACAATGGCCGATGAGAATTATATTTCTACACTTGGAATAAAAATGCGCTATGGAAGAAATTTTCAGGCTGGTAATCCAGGCGACTCCATGCGTGTGGTGCTCAATGAAAGTGCCGTTCTTCGCATCGGATGGAAACTTGATGAATCGGTGATTGGAAAAAAACTTACCTATCCCAACAATGGTGATGTAGTGCCTTCCTTTGAGGTGATTGGTGTGATCCCTGATTTTAATTACAGTTCTATCTCCTTGCCGGTGGAGGCAATGGGTATCTTCAATATCAAAAACAAATACCTGGGTGACGGAGATAAAAAATACCTGCTCGTAAAAATTGAACCTCAACGTGCCGAAACCTGGGAAGAAACAATTACTGGTTTAAAAGAGCAATGGAAGCAGCAGGCGGGTGATACTCCTTTTCAATATACGTTTATGGATGAAAGTTTTGCCCAGACATTCTCTACACAACAACAGTTTGGTAAAGTGCTTACCGTGATGGCATCTTTGGCTATCCTCATCGCCAGCCTTGGTTTGCTGGGGATGATCATCTATTCTCTCGAACAGCGCACCAAGGAAATTGGTATTCGTAAAGTATCCGGTGCATCGGTGTATGATATACTCACGCTGATCTCGAAGGGATATACGAAACTCATTCTGATTGCTTTTCTGATCGCATCACCTGTGGCCTATTACCTGATGCATTTCTGGCTCATGGACTTTGCTTATGCGGTCAAACCATCGTTGTGGATCTTCCTGATGGCAGGCGCATGTACTTTGCTGCTGTCAGTACTGATTACCAGTTATCATTCACTCAAAGCTGCTCTTGCAAATCCAGTAGATGTGCTTAAGGATGAATAATCAGGATTGTTTCTTCAACTTGAAACGCAACGCATCCTTGCGTAACTCGGTGTTGTTGGGATTAAATTCTTTAAGTTCAGTTGCAATGCCAGGATTCCTGGATATCTGATCTGCAACTACTTCGTAAGCCATTTCTCGTAGTCGCTCTGTTAACTCATTCTTCTTTCTGTATTCGTGCTTAAGTACTTCAAGAAAAAATTCTTTGTTTTGATCAGACGTATTGCAAGCATGGACGGAAGAGATGTCTTTCCATCGTTGATCAATGTCTTCAACATTTGAAAAATAGGTGCGTAGGCAGTTGGTGGCATCTTTGTTAGTGTTCCAACCCTCCATCAGCAGGTGTTGACCAGCACGAAGGTCATTCATCTTTTCCTTGCACACCAACGATGCTTTCAGGTACTGACTGTTGCCTTTGTAATTAGTAACCACTTTATCATATTGAATCATGGCCTGCTTTCGTTCATTAATTTTGATATACAGATCTCCGGCCTTTTCATGATCGTTAATCTCTTTGTAAAGATCAATGGCCTCACGTGTGAGATTTCCTTTTTCATAACACTGTGCAGCCTTCAGCTTATTTCCTGAATGCTTGATGTGAATCGTTGCCGCTTCCTGATAATACTTGCCCAGTTCCAGCGCATCAGCTGCCTTCCCATAATTTTTAAGCAGCTTCATATAGACAAACGCGGCTTTCTGGTGCTCGTTCTTTTTTAACAGCTCTTCAGCGGTAGCCATGTATTGATTTTGCAGTAAATGGTAATGCTCACCAAGATTGATCGTACCCGAACTACTTTGATTGCCATAATTTTGAAACAGGGAAAAATCAAACCATCTTTTGGACAAGTCCAATTGACTACGTGCTTCTCCCCGTGAAACACCATTATCATCAAGAGGAATAGCATACTTCAGTGCCTCATCCGGATTCTTCTTCAGAAGATCCATTAGCTTGTCGATTTGCTTCTGATTCCTTGCCTCCAGATCTTCGAAATCCTTTTGCAACCCTTCCCACTTCGGACCTTTCTGAAATAGTTTGTCGAATAAATTTTTTATGCCGCTGCCCACCGATGTCGGTTCAACGACCGTAGATGAATTGTTGCCTTTCTTCTGTGAAAACAAGGTGCGGTAGAAACTAAGTTTCATCTTTTCCCAGATGCTAAGCGAGTCGTCCTTTATCTTTTCAGTTTTAGGAAAAACATTTTCCATCAGGTTTTTTAACACCTCTTCCGGTGGGAGGCGATGAACCTGAAAACTGCGCACACTCTTGGGTAAGTACACACCTTCATGCGGTGTATGAACACGGAGGGAAGTTTCGGATGGAATGTTCAATAGCTGGTAAAAGTCGAGCTCTTCTCCTACAGCKACCAGGCCAAATTCCGGATGGATGATATGAAGACAGGAAGCAAACAATTTTTGAAGTTCAGCATCAGCCATAGCGGGTGACAGGATGGATTTTTCAGGTATCAGCAAGTTAGCAGATACCAGCTGACATAATTCGTAACGAAGTCCGGCTATTTTGCCAATAGGTTGTGTGCTTAGGATAAGGCATCCCCATATCGAATTCGGAGTGGCATCCGGCAAAGGATAAATCTTAATCTCATTCAACGAGAGTTTCAATTCCTGGATTCCGCTCACCCATGCAACAACAGAAGCAGATTTGATCAGAAGTCCCTTCAGGGGAAACTGATTTTTTGAATAGGGCTTTATTTTAAACTCCATGCTCCAGAATTTTTTTGATGAAGACTTCGATATACTCTTTATAGAACTGTTCTAGTTCTATGCTTTTCTGAAAAGTGCCAAAATGTTTGTCTATGGCAATCGCATTTAATTTTTCTAATTCCTTCTTGATGCTATGGCCGATCTCAAGAGTCTTTCCATCTAGCGCTATCCAGGACGGTGTGCTGTCAACTAAGTTCTTCGCTTCTGTCAGAGATAAATTTAGTTGCTCTTTTAGGTATTTGACAATTGTAAGTTTATTTGGACCTGAATCAAGGAGTACAAGACCTCGGGTAAAGTCCTTAGAATAATAATTATTTCCTGCAAATTCTTCGCTGGTAGCAACACCTAAAGCATTGTCCAAAGAAGTTGGAATAAAAATGGTTGGTATAGATTGATCAGGCGATTCCAATAAAATAAGTCCAGCTCTTTCCACTTTTAAAATACTTCCATTATCAAAGCGAAAGAGATTTTCGCCAGACGGTGTAGCCTGTTTCAATTTCGATCTGCTTGCATGGTGGGCGAACTTCAATGTCTGATTATTACCATTACCAAAAAAGTACAATACATGAGAGTTCAAGACTAACTGGTGGTTTTCGTTGATAAAGATTTCTTTAATATGTTTTAGCACACCACCACCAATACTGAAATGCCGCTTGGATATTTCTGCCAGTTCTTGACTCCTGTTAAAGAATTTATCGGATGAGAAACTTTTGTGTTCACCTATTATTCCTTCAGGTGTAATACTCCATGCTCCGCTGCTTGTAACATGCCAGAAGTAACCAGCATCAAACACAAAATTTTGATTAATAGAACTACTCCACTGTTTGAAATCAAACTGGTGCTTGTGCCCTGTTGTCAGATTAATCAATGCAACCTCTTTTAAACTAAAATGAAACAAAAGAAGTACGAATTCCCCTTTATCATTTATACCAATTTCACAAATTTCTGTTTTGAAAGGAAGCTTTTTATAAATCACTTCCCATCCTTTTGGGCGTAGCTCCTTAGGATTAGCCAGAAACCATACCATCTGGTCTCTGCTCAGTTTAAAAGCCCCTATGATGGGAGAAGTAAGCAATTTCCTGGTGTCACTTACATCTCTTATTAGTATTGGGTAATTGACCGCAAAGTTACTGACCTCTTTTTCGGGTACACGTTCAGTTGGTCGCTTTTTCCACAGCTCCTCTAGATTCAGTTGCAAATGTTGTATATGTTTCTTACTGTTCTTTTGCTTTTTATAAATATCCACGTTTCCATCCGCATCTGTGAGAAACAGATAGTTAATGCGCTGCGGTTGTTCATTCATCACCTTCAATAAAGCGGGATGTTTTTGAGTGGAAGATTCGGTGATAAACAGAATCTCCTTATTCTTTTCCTTGTCATGCTCTTTCAAAAATAACTCCAGGCTGGTGGCCGCATGAAGGCTACCTTCCACAATTTGCAATGCTTCGATGATGGTGTGGATATTGTCAACCGACACCGGGTAGTAACGTTGAGCGCCCAGCGCAAAGACACTACATTCGATATCTGTCTTGGGATGTTTAACCACAGCCAGCATTAATGCAAACGCGATGGCCTTCGGTGTTCCCCAGTTTTTTAATGAAACGTCAATAAGTATGATACGCTCAAGTCGTTCATCGGAAGGAGGCACTTCACGATGAATGTACAACGCTTCGTTATTGGCCAGGCGCGAAAGAAAAACAAGATCATCATTGGCAAATTCAGAAACCAGTAGCTTGTCATAATCTCCCTTATTGGTAAGATCAGAAATTCCCCCCAATGGCTGCTGACTTGGTAGCGTGCTGTGCACCGGAATATTTAATCCTCCCCATAGCCTGCGTATCAACGAGCCAACCGTAAAAGTTTTTGGTTCATGAATCAACTCATCAACAAAGTCAACCGCAGCGGGCTGCTCACTTTCTGGCGGAACATTTTCGAAATCAATTTTATATTGTGCTACATCTGGAACACCAGCAATCTTTTCAATGATATCATCGACACGTTGGAATTTGTTGGCAAGCAGACTTATTGTTCGGAAGTCAGTGTCGAAGATACGCTTCTGAAATTCCATGCGCTTGGCGGTATGCACATTAGCAGCACCAAGCTTCCGGAAATGTGTGTATATCTCCTTAGAGTCATCGATGGATAGTATATAATGACACCGTTCAAATAATGCCTGAATAAGCATCACACGAAGATCTCCCTTTTTGTATTGCTCAGGAACTTCTGCTACCAGCTTAAGAAATGCAATTGCTTTGGAAAGGGTAGCGTCATCAGTAGTTCGTAATGTGCGGCCCATAATACTGTACACCGCATCCAGCGAATTTACACTGCCCGGGTTGGTGGCAATAATCACCAGCAGTAATGACCCGAAAGGAGGAAGGCCTTGGGGGTGGATTTTTTCTAATACCTGCTCGGTGAAAACTTTATAGGCAATGGTCATTTCATGCGGAATCGCCACTACCTCTTCCTCATCTTCCTTTTCCCACACCCAGAAGTAATCCTCGTAAGATTGAAAATAATCGCTCGCAGTCATCCCAATCTTAGTTAAGGTAATTCATGGTGAGCTGGAACGAACTTCGTGACAATGCAATAAGATTTGTTTTGGGCAGCAAAGAATAACTGCCATCCGTATTCCATAGCACCCAATTGGATCGCTCCGGACTAATACGTTTATGCAGCGCATCGGTCAGCAGCGGCAAATCAAAATCATAACCCGCAGGCAACAGGAAATCTTTGCGTTGCCAGTATATTTTTCCCGGTAAGGGAAGAAAAGGTTTTCCCACCAGCAGTACCTGCCCGCTGTTAAGTATACACCAGCGTAAGTTTTGCAGGCGTAAGGTAGGGGCGGAAGGGATGTAGTTTTGGAGAAGTATAAGTGAGGTAATCATTGCCAACCCCTCCGTCTCTTCTTGCACTTCCACCAGACGGACAGTAAGTTTTTCTTCGATGCCAAAGAAATTGTGATTGAGTGAAGGAAGTTGTATAGTCAGTGCCCGCTCAATAGGTGTCCAGAGTACAGAAGGGACAGCACGCTCTGAAAGCAAATGATCAAGCAGGATAAGTTTTCCTTCCTTCTCGTAATAGATACTTTTGAATGGAATGGATTTTACTTCCACCGAATGCGCCTGCGCATAGTCGAAGTCTTTTATCCAGCACAACCCCTCTTCGAATCCCACCTTCAGGTTGCCCCACTGTCGTACCTGCGCTAGGTCGTCCAGATGATCTTTGCTTATAGAGAGATAGTACTTCACACTGACTGCAACATAGTTTGCCATAGCGCCTCAATTTCTTGCTGTATCTGCTGCTTGTGATCTTCTTTCTTAATCCAGTTACAACGCGTTTGCACATAACGCAGTTTGTCTTTGATGACGTTCTGCTCTTCAAAAGAGAGTTGGCCTTCCGTCCATCGTGTGGAAAGCAGTCTTACCTCTTTGATCAGCTCTTCCGGGTTAGGGGTCTTGTTATAACGTGCCTGCGGATGGGCATCTGGTGCCGTATCTTTTTCGATAATAGCATCGATGATGCCGGATAATATTTCGATCTGCTCTTCCGTGTCCCAGATGTATTTCAATACCCACAGGTCAGACTTGATAGCTACAGTACGGTTGCACATCAGGGCGCTGGCAGCAAGCAGGTTTTGAATTTTCACGGCCCTGCGGTCAGAAACTTTTATCCCTGTATTTCTAAGATTGTGCACCAGGTCAACAAACTGCTTGCGGATAGGCGAAAGATCTACCTTACGGCTTTGCTGCTGGAGTTCGATGATCTCAGCAGGAGTAATGGCAGGCGCAGTAACAGTGCTATTATCCAGTCGCCATCCCGCCAGCAGAACTTCTTCCAGCAAGTCCGTGTCCACATAGTCACACCGTATGCGGATAAGAAAGCGGTCGAGTAACGCATTGAGTGCATCGTCTTCAGGTAACTGGTTACTTGCCCCGATGAATATCAGCGCAGGAAGTTTTTTTGTTTCCTTACCACGTCTGAAGATGCGCTCATTCAGCGCCATCAGCAAACTGTTTAGGATAGCACTGTTTGCATTGAAGATCTCGTCTAGGAATACCAGCGAAGCTTCCGGCATCATCCCTTCCGTGTTTGTCACCAGCTCTCCTTCTTTGAGCCGGCGTATATCAAAAGGCCCGAAGATTTCATTTGGCTCCGTAAAACGCGTAAGCAGGTACTCGAAATTATTTCCTCCTTCAACACAACGTGAAAGCTGCCGGACGATGGCACTCTTCGCTGTACCCGGAGGACCTAACAGGAATGCATTCTCTTTGGCAATAAGGCTGATACCAAGTAAGTCTATGATCTCATTTTTTCCTACAAACGAGTCTTTGACAAACTGTAATACACTGTTAAATTTTTCAATGGTGTTCATGCAGAGGTAGTAGTCATTTTAAAGTCCTTCCAGAATTCATTCCCATACATACCCAGTTGGGAGGTAATCGTTTCCCGGAATACAGGATGTTGCGCTAAAATAAGTTTTTTGTTTTCGAAAATCCGTTCGCAGTACATCTCGAAGAGTGCAGTATCAGACTGTGACGTAGTAAAATCCAGCACACTTGTGTCGAGGGAATAAGCAACGCCTGAATAATGCCATTGCACAAGTATTTTCTCCAGCAACTCAATCAAAGGATCTTCCGTGTCAATCAGCTTGAGTTGTATGAGCATGTCCGGAAGAAATCGCAGGCACAGGTCAGCTGATAATACAGCGGCCGCATTGTGCTCCTGTTCATACACAGGTAAAAGTAGTGCGAGGTCTCTCTGTTTATTTTCGCGGTACAGTAAAAGTTGTGCCGACACGTAAACGATTCGTGCTGCCCATAATGCAGCTTCTGCATTGAATACAGGTGAAAGAAGTGGATAGCCGGATAATTCTTTCTCGTACTCTGCTTTCAGAAACTGAGCGGCAGCAACAGATTCTTCCGGAGAAATGGTAATGATATTTCCATATAGCATGACCTCTTCCTTCTCTCGAAGATGTTGGATCATTTTCAGAAAATAGTCAGGACGTACTGTTTCCATGCTGCAATTTGGGTTGTGAAGATCAGCTAAACAAGAAAGTAGAAACGTATGAATGAGCCGTGTACCTTTTTAAATTAAATCAATTAAAATCACCCTTGGCTTAAGTGAAACCTACCTCATTCAAATAGGACATTTTTAATTAACCATAGACCCCTTGCGCGGCCTCTGAGATTTTTAAAGTTGTACTTCCTGCTAACTGCCTGCTCTTCAAGGTGATAGTTTTTAGCCCTCCACTTTCATAGATGACCCATTCATTTGTGTCGACCGTGTGACATAAGCAGGCGATCTGTACTGTTCATCATTACATATGCTGTTCCTGAAGAGTTGTAGATTCAACTGCCCTTACAGTCCTGAAATCAATGACAGAAGAAAAAAGATTTTGAGGCTTATGACTAACCTCTCAGTTGATTGGTACAAAGTGTGAAGGGACCGTGAAAAATGACCTGCTCATAACAAAGCCCATAATTCAGTTGCATCCTTTGCTTATTTTTGTTTTGGTGAAGCAACGCCTTACAGCGAACGTGTACTTTTTTGTACTTAGGACAATGACGTTTTACAGATAAGGCAATAGACTCAATTCATCCTACCGGACAAGTTAAACATTTAAGGCAAATGAGTAATGAACAGACTGATCTGATAACAAGGAAAGAAGGTTATGAGGCAATGTTATATGCGATAAAAGCATACTGGGAGAATAGCGGATCAAATGACTTAACTGACATTTTGAGCGGTGGAGAGTATTGGCCAGGGACGGACAAACCTGCCGACTCCGCATTCTGGAGCTATTGGACAGAAGGAATTGAAAAAGTAAAAAAAGATGGACCGATGTTCAAAGTTCTAACTAAATAAACTTTGCACCAAATAACACGAACCACCAATTTATAGAGCCGATTAATTATTTTAAAAGCAAAGCAACGGATCAAAGCCGAATGTTGCCAGCTAAGTTCTAAAATGAAAGAATACGTCACCCATATCGAATTAGACGGAGAAGTCCTTGTTGACGTAGATCCATTAACCAACGACTTTTATATTGGCATCACTAACTTTGGGACTGTAATTTTTCCCTTTCAAAGACTTAAAATTATCCAGCCTTTTAAATTCCCTATTGTTCGACAGTTCAGTAAGAACTCTTTTTTGATTGCAGATGCCCGAACAACAAAGGAGACTGATAATGGTTTTATTTATGATCTTAAAGGAAATTTGCTTAGACAGTTTTATGCAGGTGACGGAATTCAAGACGTTGAAATAGTCAATGGCAAAATCATTATTACCTATTTTGACGAAGGAGTTTTTGGAACTGATGGGCCTAACAACGAAGGCCTGGTAATATTTAATGATACAGGCAAACCCTTGTTCAACTTCAACTCCAATTATCCCGAGCAACAAATTGTGGATTGTTACTGTATATGCAAACATGAACTGACCGGGTGCTTTTTTTGCCATACACTAAATTTCCTCTGATCGATTTGAATGTGAACACAGGGAAACAACGGCAGTTTGAAATACCGGAAGAATTGCAAGGAAGTAATGCGATGACATCGATCTCTGATAGTATGATATTTCATTCTCCATACGACGACAAGAGAGGACTGTATAAATGGAAAGTCGGTAATAAGAAAGCGGAAAAGATCGGTGAATATTATGAAGGACTAAGAGGATTGGGTGGATGGAAATTTTTGACAAAGGGTGATAAAGGATTTGCCATTTTAGATTTAAACTGAAAACAAAGCCAAATGCCATTTCTCTATAATTTGATGACCAAAGCAGCGGCATGTAGGCAGACACTATAAGTAAGAAGTACTTTCCTATGAAAAAGAATTATCCTGACATGCATGTTCTTGATGAAACGGATACCTATTTCATTGGGCATATTTTTGAAGAAGCGTATTTAATCGAAAAGAGAAATGGAGAAGAAATTGTTCGTGACTCATTTTATGGAGATCCTACTTGCGGATTGATCAGTATCCAGAATGACTGGGCTATCATTGCCGGAGAGCATATCACCATTTGGAAGGCAGGTAAGAAGACCTGGTTGAATGGAATTGGAAAGGGAAAGATAACGATTGTCGCTGACGAGAATCTAAAGTGGATTCATTCTATTCGAACAGCGGATAACCGGACGGTGGAAATATTAATTCAGCCTTGGGAAGACCACTCAGCCATCTGGACATTAGATATGGAGAGTCTTCAGTTTAAGAAGAAGAGGGATTTCGATGATTATAAAGAAAAAGAATATACAGACGAAATCGTTTGGTAATAGCCACTATCTATACATACTACCATTGACATCATTCCAGACAAAAAGAAGCGGAGTAAGCGCTGCAGCCACCACCAACGTCTGTAATCCGTTTACTTTCTTTTGTTTATAACCAAACGTTGGTGGTAATTAGGCCACACAATTTAAAATGAGGTTTTAAAAACGTGGAATACAAACACAGAACAATGAAATCAAAAACCAATTATTTTTGACAGTATTGTTTTTAGGTTACTTAACGTTTTCTTTTTGTAGCGATAAGAAACCGGATGCTAATGATAAAGAGAAGATCCTTTTGGAATTACTTCAGCTAACGACTCTAAACAAACAGAAAATTATGGCATATATTATGGTGGACGTAGAAAGTGATGGACCAATTCCTGGTGACTTTTCTATGATTTCATTTGGAGCAGTTCTGGTGAACGACCAACTTGACAAGACATTTTACGGACAACTGAAACCAATTTCAGAGAAATTTATTCCAGAAGCACTTGCGGTGTCAAGGCATTCAAGAGAAGAAACTTTGACCTTTGAAGAACCGGGTAAAGTAATGACTGACTTTGCGAATTGGATTAACGAAACTTGCAAAGACCGACCTATTTTCATCAGCGACAATAATGGATTTGACTGGATGTTTATTTGTTGGTATTTCCATCACTTCATTGGGACAAACCCTTTTGGATTTAGTTCGCAAAATTTAGGAAGCCTTTACAAAGGAATTGAAAAGGATACTTTTAAAACTTTTAAACATTTGCGGGAAACCAAACACACACATAATCCGGTGGACGATGCAAAAGGAAACGCAGAAGCATTACTTACTATGAAAAGACAGTTCGGTCTAAAAATTAAGTTTTGAATGCCACATTTAAGTTTAACATTTATCTTCGTTCACGTTCAGTCAAAATGATATGCTATGATTCATCGATTGCTTTTCCTCCTTCTGCTTGTAAACACCGCCACCTTTGCGCAAGAAGGATACCGGCTTGATTTTAAAGTTAAAGGAATCAATGACACCACAATATATCTTGGTT
>NNBV01002700.1_pt1 | contig 24983 bp, 25 predicted proteins | sample 1173771 | NCBI WGS metagenome assembly NNBV01 (sample SAMN07173938, study PRJNA388173) | plant metagenome | isolation source: symbiotic tissue sample KVS11 | place: Norway: Troms, Kvaloya island | reverse complement strand
ACCTTCTACATAATTGTCTTGTGGCTTACTCCAGTTGTGCTCCAGAATTTTATAGAAGATCCACGCAAAGACCAAACCGAGTGGTATTGAAATCAAGCCTAAAACGAGATCGTTCATCGACTCCACGTCTTCCGGAGACATAATAAGAAGGGCAAGAATAATTCCTGAAACAAAGGTGCCGGCATAGAACGAAACTACACCCAGTATGCCAAACCCCCATTTGCTTTTGTTATTCAGTTCGGCCAGGTCATAAAATTGCTTGCCAATATAATAGAGAAATAAAATGCTGAGCATGGTTGGTGGGGTTAAGTAATCTAAAGTAGTTTTTTTATCTCAAATTTGAAACAGCAAGCTAAAGTCAAAGCAAATAAGTATAAAACATACCTGTAAATCGGTAATTTGACTGCATGTTTCGTCCTCTTTATTTATTGCTGTTTCGTTTGTGCGGATGGAAAGTATCAGGTCATATTCCTCAAGAATTAAAAAAGTACATTATCGCCATTGGCCCGCATACCAGCAATTGGGATTTTGTGGTGGGCATTGCAGCACGGAGTATTCTTAAAATCACGAACGCAAAGTTTTTTGGCAAGAGCCAGTTATTCCGACCACCTTATGGATGGATCTTCAGGTTATCCGGAGGTATACCTGTGCAACGAAAAGAGCGTCATGATGTCACCGATCAGGTAGCTGCGATTTTTAATCAGCACGATTCATTCATTCTTGCCGTAGCACCTGAAGGTACCCGAAGAAAAGTGCAAAAAATGAAAACGTGTTTTTATTATATCGCATTGAAAGCCAATGTTCCCATCATCCCGGCAGGATTTGATTTTGACAAGCGGGAAGTACGACTGGCACCTCCGTTTTACCCCACCGGAAATCAGGAAAAAGACATTGAACTACTGATGGAATTTTATCGCTCCATCGTTGGTAAAAATCCAGAACTGGGAATCAGTTAAACCGATGATATCGACCGCTTATCTGGTATAAAAACATTAATTCTTTACCGGAGTTTTGTATGCCGCTCTTTTGCTATTTTCGCCGTCATAAAACTTAATCCCCAATGAAAAAAGTAATTTTGATCGCATTAACAGTTTTAACCTTTTCAGGTATTTCGTTTGCTCAGTTTGAGCAGGGTCGCATTCTTGCCGGTGGAAGTATTGGTCTGAAGACCAATACAAACAAAACCAAAAATAACAACACCACTTCTACCAATTCAAAGTCCGTTGATATCAGCGTTAACCCTAAAGCTGGGTATTTCATTATTGACAATCTGGCTATCGGAGCAGGATTAAACATTACCAGTACCACTCAAAAAGCGGATGGCTCTACAGAAAAAGAAACCTATACTTCTACGTCGATCGAGCCGTTTGTAAGGTATTATATCAAGCCAGGCATTTTCTTTCAGGGTGCTTTTGGTGTAGGGCCAGGTAAGTACAAGGAAACTAACGGAAATACAACAACCACAACTAAATTTAACACCTCTAACTGGTCATTAGCAGCAGGATATGCTATTTTCCTGAATAATAATGTTGCGATTGAACCAACCATAGGGTATGGATCATCCACAATGAAGCTTAAGGCAAATGACAATAAAAACATTGACTCTGGACTTTTTATCAATGTGGGTTTCCAGATTTATCTTGGCTCTAAGAAGTAACACTATTCAGGCATTAAATTTTATATGTATTGAACTAACTAAATGAAACCATTTATGAACAAGTTAAAAATTACAATTCTTACTATTGCTTTGGTTGGAGCAGCCAACTTCGCTATGGCCCAGGCACAATTTGCTGTGGGTATAAAAGGAGGTCTTAACTTTGCTAAACTTGATGTAAGCCAATCGGCAGGTACTAATTATGAAGGTCGCACAGGATATCATGCGGGTGCATTCGCATTGATTAAGGTAGGTGCATTCGGTATTCAGCCTGAATTGATCTTCTCCCGTCAGGGATCTAAAATTCAACAACCCAATACCCAGGATCTGGAAGCTAACTTTGATTACATCAATATTCCAATCATTGCTAAATTTTATCTTCCGTTAGGATTAAATCTTCAGGCAGGACCTCAGTTTGGTTTTTTGACTAAAGCCCAGGTTGAACAAACTGCTGGTAATTTTACAAGCGTGAAAGATGCAAGCAAGAGTTCAGATGTAAGTATAGCGATGGGTGCCGGTTGGGATCTTCCTTTTGGATTAACTGTTGACGCTCGTTATAATTTAGGAGTTTCAAAAGTGAATGATACATCAGGTTCAGGAGATGTAAAGAACCGTGTATTCCAGGTTTCTGTAGGATATAAGCTCTTTAAGTTCGGTAAATAATACCTTTATCTTTTAATTATTAAAGCTGCTCCATTATTTTTGGGGCAGCTTTTTTTTGTGCGTACACATCCGGATTATTCCGCCACACTCAAGTAGGTTTTTCAGTATAAGGTATGGTATGCCTTTTGGATTAACAATAGACACTCGTTATAATCTAGGAGTTTCAAAATTGAATGATACTTCAGGTTCAGGAGATGTAAAGAACCGTGTCTTCCAGGTTTCAGTAGGGTTACAAGCTCTGCAAGTTTGGAAAATAGAGCGCATTTAGTTTTTTTTAGGGTAATAATTTAACCCCAAATACCACATGAAAAAACTAATCATTATTGCATTAGGAGTAATTTGCTTTTCTTATATCCAGGCCCAGGTATCTTTTGGTATCAAAGGAGGATTGAATTTAGCTTCTCAAAGTGTAAGCGGCTCCGGAATTTCGCTGGACGAAAAACTTAAACCAGGTATTCACTTTGGCGTTTACAGTACCATTATGTTTTCCGAACATTTAGGACTACAGCCAGAGCTATTGTATTCTATACAGGGTACAAAATTTGATGCTCAGGACGATGCCTCCTTTAATTTTAACTATGTTAACGTTCCTATATTGTTGAGGTATGATATTAATAAGTTTATAAATATTCATGCAGGCCCTCAATTGGGTATTTTAACTTCTGCGAAGAGCGATGACGGCACAAACGAGGAAGATGTAAAGGATTACATTAAAAGTGCTGATGTAGCGGCCGCTTTTGGTCTTGGTGTTGATTTGCCTTTTGGATTGAACTTCTCATTGCGTTATAATTTAGGACTTCTGGATGTTGAATCGGAGGAGGATGATTTTGAAATAAAAAACAGAAATATCCAGATTTCGGTAGGATACAAACTGTTCGGAAAGAAAAATTAACAAAGAATAGTATTAGTTAATAGCTGCTCCATTAATTTTGGGGCAGCTTTTTTTGTGCGTACACATCCGGATTATCCCGCCACACTCAAGTACCTCTACGAAGTACTTCCCGTCTTTCAGCGCGTAGGAGCGGTGGCGTATAAAGCTGACTTAACCAATACGTTGTTACTGTGTGAAGAGCTTGGGAATCCGCAGCATCAGTTTAAGTCGGTGCATGTTGCAGGCACCAACGGAAAGGGAAGTTCATCTCACATGATAGCAGCCATCCTGCAAAGTGCAGGATATAAAACCGGCTTATATACTTCACCTCATTTAAAGGATTTCACAGAACGCATCCGCATCGATGGAAAAGAAATGGATCAGGCATCGGTGGTCGATTTTGTTCAGCGCATTAAACCCTCCATTGAAAAAATACAACCTTCTTTTTTTGAGATCACGGTAGCCATGGCGTTTGATTATTTTGTCAAAGAGAACGTAGATATCGCGGTCATTGAAGTAGGGCTTGGAGGGCGACTGGACTCTACCAACGTCATCACACCACTGGTTTCGCTCATCACCAATATCAGTTACGATCACAAAGATTTATTGGGTAATACATTGCAGGCTATTGCATCAGAAAAGGCAGGCATTATCAAAACTCATGTTCCGGCAGTAGTAAGTGAATACCAGCAGGAAGTGATGGATGTTTTTACAGACAAAGCACTAAAGGAAAATACAACGGTGGATATTGCCTCCTCACGTTTTCGCTTTGATGGAAGGCAGGTGTATGATGGAGAGTTACTTCGTTTTACTGATTTGAATCCTGAATTGAAAGGAGGATATCAGACAAAGAATATCCCTGGAGTTTTATTGACGATTGAAAAACTGAAACAAAATGGTTTTACAATCACCGATGATCATATTCGTCAGGGTATTGAACATGTCTCTACCTTAACGGGATTAAAAGGCAGATGGCAAAAACTGGGCGAGCATCCACTCATAATATGTGATACCGGCCACAATGAGGCGGGCATCCGCGAAGTAGTAAAGCAGATCAATACGCTTTCGTTTAATCAGCTTCACATAGTCGTGGGTATGGTAAAAGATAAAGACATCACCAGCGTACTGCAGCTTTTGCCTGAAAATGCGTTGTACTATTTTTGTCAGGCCAAAATTCCGCGTGCGATGGAGGCAGCTGAACTTTCACAACGGGCATCCGAAGCAGGTTTGACGGGTGAAGTAATCGACGACGTAAATGAGGCCATTGCAAAAGCGAAGGACGTAGCGAAAACGGACGACCTGATCTTCATAGGAGGAAGTACGTTTGTGGTAGCGGAAATAGAAGGACTTTGATTCAATCATTTTTAACAATCATTCTACATTGAAGAGTAAGCTAAAGCGATTTGCGGTTATTGCCCAAAGAGATAATGTACTGGAGCCGGGTAAAGAGATTTACCACCAGATCAAAGGAAAATGGGATACTGATTATTTTAAGAATGAGAATCCGATCACGGCTGAGTTTGCCTGTGGAAGAGGAGAGTATTCCATCCATCTTGCTAAGCTGTTTCCTGAACGTAACTATGTGGGTGTAGATGTAAAAGGTGATCGTTTGTGGAAAGGAAGTAGCATTGCAGTAGAACAAAAAATTGATAACGTTGCCTTTCTGCGTACCCAGATCTTAATGATCGAAGCCTTCTTTGCAACGGCTGAGCTGGATGAAATATGGCTCACGTTTCCTGATCCCCGCCATCGCAAGCGTGACATCAAGCGAAGACTTACTAACTCCCGCTTCCTGGATATGTATAAAAAAATACTGAAGCCGGAGGGTGTGTTTCGTTTCAAAACGGACAATACACCCTTGTTTGATTACACCCTGGAAGAGCTGCTGTCACGTAACGATATCAAAGAACTGGAAGTCACTTACGATCTCTACCAGTCGCCACTTCGGGCAGAGTGCTTCGATATCAAAACCCGCTTTGAAGAAATGTTCACCGCCAAAGGAGAGATCATCAAGTACCTGCGTTTCAAATTCATACATGAGTAACTCGAAATTCGATGTTCGAAGTTGGAGATTCGAGCTTCGAACCTCCAGCATCCAGCATCGTTTTCCAATTAACATTTTGATAATGTATTTATCGCTATCAATCTGTACATTATAGGTACTTTTGTAAAACCTATTCCCAGTGCAGATAACCCCGTTCTATGGGTAAACGAAGAAAAAGAGAGATTGAACTGGTTGTTATCTCGGATATTCACCTGGGCACTTACGGCTGCCATGCGGAGGAGTTGCTTCGCTATCTGAAGTCGATCAAGCCGAATCGTATTATTCTCAATGGCGACATCATTGACATGTGGCAATTCAGCAAGCGCTACTGGCCACAGTCGCACATGCAGATTGTAAAACATATTACAGGATTACTGGCCAAAGGCACGAAGATCACGTACCTCACCGGCAATCACGATGAGATGCTGCGCAAGTTTGCCGGGCTGCGATTAGGTGCCTTTCAACTGGATAACAAGAAGACGATCTCATTGAATGGAAAACGTGCCTGGATATTTCATGGCGATGTATTTGATGTAACCATGCAGCACTCCAAGTGGCTGGCCAAGCTGGGAGCAGTGGGTTATGATACACTGATTATCATCAACACATTCGTCAATTTTATATTGCGATTGTTCGGAAGAGGAAAAATCTCCTTGAGCAAAAGAGTGAAAGACAGTGTAAAACAGGCGGTAAAATTCATTAACAATTTCGAACAGACGGCTGCTGATATTGCCATATCCAATGGTTACGATTATGTGGTATGTGGTCATATCCATCATCCGGAAATGAGAAAAATTACTACCGATAAAGGAGAGGTGATGTACCTTAATTCGGGTGACTGGATTGAGAATCTGACTTCATTGGAATACAACCAGGGTGAATGGCGCATTTACCGCTATGCCGATGACCTGTATGCACAATCGCTTAAAATTTCCAAACGGTTTCATAACAACCTCAATAATGAGGAGATATTCAAAGGCCTGGTGAATGAATTCATGACTGTGAAGAAAACAGGCCCACCTCTGTAAATCCAATTACACAAAGAACGCAGAGTGATCACAGCGAATCATGAAGTGTTTTTTCTTTGTGAAACTTGGTGAATTCCTTTGCGAAACTCCATGACACTGCATTTTGCATGTTATATTAGCGAATCACAAAATTGATCTTGTGATACATCCGGATTATGAAAATACTTTACGCTATACAAGGAACAGGTAACGGTCATCTGAGCCGCGCTGTGGACATCATTCCTGAACTGAAAAAATACGGGGAACTTGATCTGTTTGTAAGCGGAGCGCAGGCAGAAATTGCTTTGCCATACCCGGTAAAGTATAAATCAAAAGGGCTGAGTTTTTATTTTGGCAAAACAGGCGGAATCAATTTTTATAAGACGTTTCATAACAACAGCTCGCGCGATGTGATGAAAGAAATCAGTCACTTCCCTGTGCAGAAGTATGATCTCATCGTAAATGACTTTGAACCCATCACCGCCTGGGCGGCACGAAAGAAAGATGTGCGCATAGTGGGGTTGAGCCATCAGTCGGCCTTGTTATCCAAAAAGTCGCCACGTCCTAAATTTGTTGATCCTTTCGGAGAATGGATGCTGAAAAACTATGCACCCATCAAGAAGTATGTCGGCTTCCATTTTGAAGAATACGACAAAAACATATTTACACCCGTTATCCGATCTGCTATACGCGAGGCACGTGTGCGTGATGACGGGCATTATACCGTGTATCTTCCTGCGTATGATGATAAAAAACTGGTGGCTTTATTTATGAAGCTGCCAAAGGTGAAGTGGCATATCTTTTCAAAGCATGCCACCAGCCCGTATCACATTGGTCGCATTTCCGTTTATCCGATCAGCGGTCAGGATTTTGTTGAGAGCGTGGTGTCATGCACGGGCGTTCTTTGTGGTGCCGGGTTTGAAACTCCAGCTGAAGTATTACATCTCAATAAGAAATTACTGGTAGTACCCATGAAGAGCCAATATGAGCAACATTGCAACGCGGCTTCATTGAAGAATCTGGGCGTGCCGGTGTTGAAGAAAGTAAAGAAGAAATACCTCAAGAAGATAGAGAAGTGGATTGAGAGCAGTAAGGTTTTGAATATCGAGTTTCCTGACATCGCTGGCAAAGCAGTAGAACGCTTGATTGATAAGTTTGGGGGCGAGTAATCATGAATAGATAATTTGCCAGTAAACTTAAAATAACATCGTGTTTCTATTTTACACCTGTGCGCATGGTGAAGAAACACAGAGTACTGGTAGTAGATGATGATCGTGATATACTTGAACTGCTAAAGTATAATCTGGAGAAAGAAAACTTCCAGGTAAAAAGTATAGAAGACAGTGCCAAGGCCATTGATGCTGTTGTCGACTTCAATCCGGAATTAATTATCCTGGATATTATGATGCCTCACGTCAACGGCATCGAACTATGCAGGCTCATTCGCCAGCTTCCCGGTTTCAAAGATACCTACATCTTTTTCCTCACTGCCCGATCAGAGTATTATTATCAGCAGGCAGCAATTGAGACCGGTGGTGATGACTTTATTGAAAAAGTAGTTGGCCTGCGCGCGTTGACCAATAAAGTGACTGCCGTTCTCAAACGAAACTTCGTGATCCGTAAACGTGACCTGGTTATTCATGCCGGTAAGTTGTACCTGAACAGAAGGAGTGGAGTGGCGAAAATAGGAACGGAAGAAATTAAACTATCGCCACCCGAAGTAGACCTGCTTTTCTTCTTTGTACAAAATCCGGGAAAAGTAATCACCGCTGAAAACCTGCTGGGCAATATCTGGGGTTCAGAGATTTATTCTGTATCCAAATCCATTGAAGTGTACATCGAAAACCTGTCGCGAAAATTGGGAAAGAACTGGATCATTCCTCTTGGTGAAGGAAGATACCGTCTAAGAAAACATTAGTCTGTTGCTTCCAGCTTCTCTAATACCGAAGATATCTGGTCGTATTCTTTCAGACCTGGCTTCAGTTCGTTACCACCTATCAGTGCTAAGCCTGTCATTGGTAAATCCAGAAGATCTTCCAGTTCGGCTTTGCCATCGTATTCCAAGAGAAGATCATAATGCTGCGCTGCTTCTTTCAATGTTTTGATCGAAGTATCCAGCACATCTTTGATCAGCAGGAATTTTATCTGATCCTTGAAAGGAAGAAGCTGTTCTGAAATCTTTCTCCAGTTATCCAGTTCCACCCGTATGATGAGTGTGCGGTCTTTCAGATTAGTCAGGGTAGAAAGTAATGAAAGATCCAGCTCCACGTGGTTTCCATAAAACTGATCTATCAATGCTTCGGCATTTTCCGCTGCATCTACTTCTATAACTAATTCAGGGCCAGTGATCCAGCCATTTATTTCTTTAAACTTCTCTAATGATATTCCATCTGGTCCGCTTACTGAAAACCCGAGAAGATCCACACCCATGCCTGCACAATACCGCGCTTCACTCAGGTTCGTAATGCTACCTACCTTTACTTTCGTTTTTAATGCCATGGCGCAAATATAGGACGTGATTTCTCACTTTTTTGTGATTATTGATCAAAAAGAAGAAATACCTTTACAGATAATACGTTTTAGAAAAAGTTTATTAAAAGGATGCGCAGGTTAGTTGGGTTATTGCTGGTGTTGATTGCTGTTTCCTGCCATGAGCAGGAAGAGGTGATTGCCACGGATGCGTTTTCCGGATTCTTTCCTTTACAGGTGGGATCTTTTTCGATCTATGATGTGAATGAGATTCAGTACCAGCAAAATGTACAGACACATTTCGTATACGAACTCAAAACGATAGTGATCGATTCTTTCGTGAACGAAGAAGGAGGTTATACCTTTACCATCAATCGGTTAAAGCGATTGGATAGCACTAAACCCTGGTCGGCATTGGAAACCTGGTCGGCACGTGTGAACGGGAGACAGGTAATCGTGAACGAAGGAAATATCTCGTATGTGCGAATCACTTTGCCATTGCAGAAAGGACAGAAGTGGAATGGTAATGAATTGAATTCAACAGGCGGACCCGATCGCTGCGGAACAGGAACGACTTATTCGTGTGATACTTATGAAATCACTGCCGTGAATGAACCCTTTACTGAAACAGCCACTGCCTATGAAGATGCGCTCACCGTGACCGAGCACAATGATCCTGACTTGCTGGTAAAGAATGACGTTCGCAAACAAGTATATGCCGCTGGTATCGGGTTAGTGTATGTGAGCAATACGGTGTTGAACTATTGCACCACACCGCCCGCCTGCTATGGAACACAGTATGTAGATACCGGATATAAGTACACACAAACGCTGAAGCAGAGTGGAGTGGAAAAGTAAATTAACCTGCTTTCTGTGTTTTCTTTTTATTGCCCTGGCACTGCCGGCTCAAACGATTAATCGTTATATCGTTTTCTTTAAAGACAAAGCAGCCACCTCATACACAGTTACCAATCCACAACAATTCTTATCAGCCAAAGCCATTGAGCGCAGAACAAAGCAGGGCATTGCCATTACGGAAGAAGATTTTCCTGTCAACAGTTCGTATATCAGCCAGGTAAAAGCTACGGGTGCTAAAACGTATTTCTCATCACGATGGATGAATTGTGTATTGGTGGAAACCACAGCCAATGTTATTGATCAGATAAGAATATTGCCCACGGTAGGAAGTATTGAGTTTGTTGCTCCTAACAAAAAATTATCATCGGCACGTGTGCGGAAAGTCAGGAGTAAAAAAGAAATGACATTAGCTACAGCCACGATCAACCAATTGCAACAAATCGGGTTGAATGAAATGCAGGCCGATGGATACCGGGGAGAAGGAATTAACATAGCAGTGCTCGATAGTGGTTTCCCGGGAGTAAATACGGCATCTGCTTTTCAGCATATCTTCCAGGAGAACCGATTGATCGATTCGTACGACTTCATTGCTAAATCAGGAAACGTATATGGCTATGATGATCATGGCACAGAAGTGCTTTCTGTAATCGGCGCATACAGTGAAAATAGTTTCAATGGCGGGGCATACAAGGCCAACTTTCATTTATATGTAACCGAAGATGCAGGCAGTGAATACCGCATTGAAGAATACAACTGGCTCTTTGCTGCCGAGCGTGCTGACAGTGCAGGTGTTGATGTCATTAACTCGTCATTGGGCTACAATACGTTCGATGATGAATCGATGGACTACAACAAAACTCAACTTGATGGAAAGACAGCAGTCATATCCCGTGCAGCAGCGAAAGCGATAGCAAAAGGTATTGTGGTGGTTTGTAGCGCTGGTAATGAAGGTAGTAATTCATGGAGGCAGGTAACACCACCAGCAGATGTAAACGGGATACTCGCCATTGGCGCAGTGACTGCGGCAGGAGCGAGGAGTTCATTCAGTTCTGTTGGCCCCACCGCAGATAACCGCATCAAACCCGATGTAATGGCATTGGGCTCAGGCACTTCTGTTATTCGCCCCAGCGGAACATCAGGTACTGAGAGCGGTACTTCTGTAGCCAGTCCGTTAATAGCCAGTATGGCTGCCGGTGTATTGCAGGCTCATCCCGGTATCACCGTGCAGGATGTGTATCGCTCCATTATCCGATCCTCCAGCCAGTCAGCGAACCCGGATAACCTGAATGGATATGGCATACCCAACTATGAAGGTATCAATGAATACTTTGCGATTGAGGGTTATGATGATGAAATCACCATCTATCCAAATCCAGTAACAAGCTCATCCGTTTCCATTGCTATTAAGCATCCATCAACGGAAGCCATTCAAGTGGTGATCTACAATGCTCAAGGCAAGCTGATGATGGAAACCTCTACGGTTATCTACTGGCTTACTAATCCGGTGAGATATGATATCTCATCGTTTGGTCCGGGAGTTTACATTGTGAAGGTAAAATCAGGTGAGCAGGTGAAGACCATGCGGCTGGTGAAGTAGCCCGCCTGATCTGTATGGAATGCGTTGCCAGAAGTTGTTTCTGCTTTATATTTGAACTTATGAATTCTCTTATTGCTCCTTCCATCCTTGCTTCCGATTTCGCCAACCTGGAACGTGAAATCAAAATGATCAATGAAAGTCAGGCCGACTGGATACACGTGGATGTTATGGATGGTGTATTCGTTCCTAATATCTCCTTTGGGTTTCCTGTAGTAGAAGCTGTGAAGCGCCATGCTACCAAGCCACTGGATGTACATTTGATGATCGTGCAGCCGGAGCGCTATGTGGAAACTTTTTGCCATGCGGGTGCTTCTTCCATCACCATACATGCCGAAGCGTGCCCTCATCTTCATCGTAATATTCAACAGATAAAAGCATTGGGTTGCAAAGCAGGAGTGGCCCTCAATCCGCATACGCCTGTATCTGTGCTAGAGAACATCATTGGTGATCTTGACATGGTGCTGATCATGTCTGTCAATCCAGGCTTTGGCGGACAGAAATTTATTCCGAACACCTACCGAAAAATTGAACATACACGCAAACTGATTGACGATCACAATTCAAAAGCGTTGATTGAAATTGATGGCGGTGTAAACCAGGATAACGCCAAAGCATTGCTTGACGCTGGCGCCAATGTATTGGTTGCTGGTAACTTTGTATTCTCTTCACCAGATCCTAAAGGAGTGATTGCCCGGTTAAAGGCTATAAATTGAATTATTGATTTCGGGTTTAAAATTTCGGATTTGTATCTTCGATCTTCTAACATCGAATATCCAACATCAAAAGTCTATGAAGCATTTCGTACTATCGTTCATCTTACTTCTGCTTATCGCTTCGTGTGCGAGGAAAGTAGCTCGTGTTAATCCTGATCAGGCATATGACTTGAGTGGAAGATGGAATGATACCGACTCGCGCTCAGTGGCCGATGCGATGATTACTGATTTGCTCGGTAGTGAGCGCTTTAAAGAATATTCCAAAGAGAAAGGGAGAAAACCCACCATTATTGTAGGATTGATCAGTAATAAAACCAGCGAACATATCGATGCCGCGAATTACATCAAGAAGCTTGAGTTGGCAATCTTCAATTCCAATGTGGCTGATGTGGTAGAGTCGGATGCGTTTCGCGATAAGCTGAGGGAAGAGCGTGCACAGCAGCAGGATTTTTCCAACCCCGCCACCATGGCAAAATGGGGAGAAGAGACAGGCGCGAACCTGATGTTATTTGGTGAGATGACTTCAGAAACGGATACATATAATAAGAAGCGGGTAGTGAATTACATCACCACACTTTTTCTTACCGATACGGAAACCAACAAGCGTGTGTGGTACGGACAGAAAGAGATCAAGAAATTCATTAAGAATTAATTTGCCTCAGGCATGAATGATGAATTCATTACGGATTCGATATTCTAAAAAAACTACGCTGCCTTTTATCAGCAAGGTGGTAGGGTTACTTCCCTTGCTGTTTGCCTTTTATTCCTGCGCTACCTATTATCAAACCAACACTACGTTCAACAAAGAGTTTGAAGGTGGTGATCTCGAGAAGGCATTATCGACACTGCAAAGCAAAGAGAGTAGTCGTAAGAATGAGTTTTTGAATTATGTGAACAACGGCCTGGTGCTAAGTATGATGGGGCGCTATGAAGAAAGCAACGACTATTTTGAAAAGGCTTTTCTTTTTGGTGAAGATTATCGGAAGAACTATCTCTATGAAGCTGCCTCTTATCTCACTAATCCAGCCTTTACACCTTATCGTGGTGAAGATCATGAGCACCTGATTGTGCTTTATTACAAAGCCATGAATTTTCTGAAAATGAAAAAGACGGAAGAGGCATTGATAGAGTGCCGGAGATTAAACATCCGCTTACAACAATTAAGTGATCGTTACGACTCAGAAAACAAATACCGCGAAGATGCTTTCATCCATAACCTGATGGGCATCATTTACGATTATGACAAAGATTATAACAATGCATTTATCGCTTACCGCAATGCGTACACCATTTATGTTAATGACTATTCAAAGTTGTTTGGTGTGCAGGCACCTGATCAATTGAAGAAAGATTTACTGCGCACCGCATGGCTCAATGGATTTACCGATGAGTTGACAAAATATAAGACAGAGTTGGGCATGGAAGACTATAGTTATCAACCTAATGAAGGTGGTGAACTGGTCTTCTTCTGGCACAATGGATTGAGTCCGATCAAAGCCGAGTGGGGCATTAATTTTATCATATCGCGCAGCAGCGATAGGGTGACCTTTACCAACACCGATCTGGGTCTTAGCTTTCCTTTCTATGTGGAAAATGAAAAAGATCGTAACGGGCTCGCTGGTCTTGAACTGTTTAGGGTGGCATTCCCCAAGTACATCGAGCGGCCTGTTCATTTTGGTACTGCCGAAATAAAGTACGAAGGGGGTTCGTTACCCTTACAGCTGGCAGAAGATATCAATAAGGTAGCCTTTAAAGTTTTAAATGAACGCATGACGGTGGAAATGAGCAAGGCGCTGGTGAGAGCTGCACTGAAGAAAGTAACAGAGTATGAATTGAAGAAGACGGACAAAACACTGGGCTCTGTATTAGGCGTGCTCAACGCAATTACTGAAAAGGCAGATACACGCACCTGGCAAACGCTGCCGCATAGCATTTACTACAGTCGCGTGCCTTTGCGGGAAGGAGCAAATACAGTAGCGCTTTCACTGCATCCGGCTGAAGGTGGTGATGCAAATCATCCTTTCACATTCCAGGTAAAGAAAGGGGAGATGATCTTCCATACCTTCACCTCATTGGAAAGCGGATACCCGGATTACAGCAGTTTCTATAATCCCGAGTAATTACTTAATTTTATCGGTTGAAAGGGCTTATTAAGACTTACCTGAAAATACTCCGCCTCATATCGTTTGCTCTGGCAGTTGCATTTGCAATTCCTTTTGCCGCTTCTGCCCAGGATAAACCCGAGGAAAAGAAGGACGAAGACAAGCCTACCTTCCCCCTGGATAACTTCTATGCGAAGCGAAAGCCCTGGCCGATCAGGACATTTATATCCAAATTCAAATTCAGCCTGAGTACCGGCTATGGATCTACCTTTCTTAACCACAAGTTAACCGGCTTTGATATCTATCAGCAAAACGGTGTAGCACCGGGAATACTTCCTACCAAACTAGGAGTACCCCGATACTCAAACTGGGTGAACACAGTAACCAATGATTCCACTTCACTGCCTGACGTATTTCGGGTGAGCTCTGATACGGCTAAACTTGGATTTAAAGGAAGAGCTTTCAATATTCCATTAAAGGCCACACTTCACTTTGAATTTCTGCAGCGTTATCGTGTAGGCATCGGTTATTCCTATGAACTAATGTCGATGGGTGATTATCATTCCATTTCGTATACCGATAAGATCAGCGGGTTCAGGCCTTCAAGCCCCACTGGTTTTATGAACAAGTACTTCGTGATGTTGGGCGGATCATTCTATCGGTTAGGAGATTATCTGTTTACAGGTGATCTTAACATTGGAGGATATAGCCCGGGAACGAACTTCAACAAGAGCCTGATCAAGAAGGGTATCTATGGAAATATCGGAGTTACTATTGAGCGCGATTTCTCTGAATACCTTCGTGGCTTTGTACGGCCCTCTTTCGAAATGAAAGGCTATACCATGTCTGTTACCGGAAGCGACCAGAGTATCAAGCATAAGCTGAATGCGATGTATATCAATGTCGGGTTCACCTATTCATTGCCTCAGTTGCCGAGGTGCTATGCCAAAGAATGCCATGCACAAATCAATCACGCTCATGGTGACAGGGAATACCGAAGCCGTATGCACAAAATATGGAAATGGCAGAACCCTAACTATGGTCAGAACAATCCAAAGCTGATTCGCTACAAGGGGAAGAACAAGAAGAAGCTCAATCCTTACTAATCTACTTTCTACAAATTCCGTTGCCAGGAATGCACGAATAATCAGGGAAATTATACTTGCTTTTATTTCCTTTTTTGACTGCGAAAAATATTCGTGCATTCATGGCTATGATACGTCTGAAACTTTACTTCTTTCTATCAAAATTTGGTGATGTAAAAGTGTTCGTGTCAGGCATTTTTGATTAACTTGCCCAGTCTTATTTAAAGACTTAAAATACATAACTAAGAATCATTTAAATCTCATTCAGTGGCAGAAGATACAGGCACCCCGCTTCCAGGCAGACAGAGTATAATTCCAATCAATATTGAAGATGAAATGCGGGGAGCGTACATCGATTATTCGATGTCAGTTATTGTCTCCCGTGCCCTTCCTGATGTGCGCGATGGTTTGAAGCCCGTTCACCGCAGAGTGCTGTTCGGTATGCTGGAGTTGGGTGTGAACTATAACAAGGCCCATAAGAAATCCGCCAGAATTGTTGGGGAAGTACTTGGTAAGTATCACCCGCACGGAGATTCATCGGTATATGATACCATGGTGCGTATGGCCCAGGATTGGTCGCTACGCTACACATTGGTCGATGGACAGGGAAACTTCGGTTCTATCGACGGAGACTCTCCTGCAGCGATGCGTTACACCGAGGCACGCCTTAAAAGAATAGCAGAAGAATTGCTTTCCGATATCAACAAAGAAACGGTTGACTTTCAACCTAACTTTGACGATTCCTTACAGGAGCCAACCGTGCTTCCTGCCAAGATCCCTAACCTGCTCATCAACGGATCATCCGGTATTGCCGTAGGTATGGCCACCAACATGGCACCGCACAACCTTACGGAAGTGGTGAATGGTATCAACGCCTACATCGACAATCGTGAGATCACTATACCGGAGCTGATGAAGTTCATCACCGCTCCTGATTTTCCTACCGGTGCTACCATCTATGGTTATGCAGGTGTGCAGCAGGCTTTCCTTACGGGAAGAGGAAGAATATTAGTGCGTGCCAAAGCAGAGATTGTAACCAATGCCAATGGCAAAGACCAGATCATTGTAACGGAAGTTCCCTACATGGTGAACAAGGCCATGATGATTGAGAAGACTGCTGCGCTGGTCAACGAAAAGAAAATTGAAGGTATCTCCGACATACGCGATGAATCGGATCGTGACGGATATCGTGTGGTATACGATCTGAAGCGCGATGCTATTCCTAATATCGTACTCAACAACCTGTATAAATATACCCAGCTACAGTCGTCTTTCGGGGTGAATAACGTGGCGCTGGTAAAGGGTCGTCCTCAGACACTTAACCTGAAGGACATGATTGTTTACTTCGTGGAGCATCGCCATGAAGTAATCGTGCGCAGAACCAAGTTTGATCTGGCTGAAGCAGAACGCAGAGCGCATATTCTTGAAGGATACCTGATTGCTTTGGATCACCTTGATGAAGTGATTTCATTGATCCGTAATTCGAAAGATCCGGAAGTGGCTAAGACAGGATTGATGGAACGCTTTGGTCTTTCCGAGATTCAGTCCAAGGCTATTTTGGAAATGCGTTTGCAACGTCTTACCGGCCTGGAAAGAGATAAGATCCTGAACGAATACAAGGAAGTAAAAGAACTGATCGATCGCCTGAAAGAAATACTGGCGAGCGAACCGCTTCGTATGAGCATCATCAAAGATGAGCTGAACGAGATGAAGGAACGCTATGGTGATGAACGCAGAACCATGGTGGTGCACAGCGATGAAGACTTCACGCTGGAAGACATGATTCCGAATGAAGAGATGGTGATCACCTTCTCGAACCAGGGATATGTAAAACGCACTTCATTATCCGAGTACCGCACACAGGGAAGAGGAGGAGTAGGGTCAAAAGCAGTAAGCACCAAAGAAGACGATTTCACGCAACATCTGTTTATTGCACAGGCGCATAATTACCTGCTCATCTTCACGGAGTTAGGCCAGGTGTATTGGAAGAAAGCATACGAGATTCCGGAAGGCAATAAGACCTCAAAGGGAAGAGCCATTCAGAACCTGCTCAACATCCAGCCGGGCGACAGCGTGCGTGCCGTGTTGAATGTAAAGAGCCTGGATGATGTGGAATATATCAACAACAACTATGTAATTCTTTGCACAGAAAAGGGGATCATCAAGAAGACTTCACTGGAAGCGTACTCCAGACCTCGTGCCAATGGTATTACCGCCATCACCGTTCACGAAGGTGATCGCCTGCTGGAAGTAGCCATGACCAATGGAAACAACCACATTGTCATTGCCAAGAGCGATGGTAAAGCCGTTCACTTCAATGAGAATGATGTACGTCCAATGGGCCGTACAGCAGCCGGAGTGCGTGGAGTAACGCTGGAACAGGAAGCTGACAAGGTAGTTGGCATGGTATGTATTACCAGTGCTGATGCTAACCTGCTGGTGGTTTCTGAAAAAGGATACGGAAAGCGATCAGACATGGGTGACTACCGCATCACGCGAAGAGGTGGTAAAGGAGTGAAGACCATCAATGTTACTGACAAAACTGGCAAGCTTGTTGCAATCAAGGAAGTCGGAGATAAGGATGACCTGATGATTATTAATAAATCGGGCATCAGTATCCGCATCAAGATCGATCAACTGAGGGTAATGGGACGTGCTACACAGGGAGTGCGATTGATCAAGCTAAATGAAGATGACTCCATTTCTTCGGTAGCTAAAATCAAGAACCTGGATGAGCCGGGTGTAGTGAGCAATGAAGGATTACCTCCTGTTACACCTATCGAATCGTTGGAACCATTGGTAGATGAAACTGACATTGACGAAACAGAAGAAGAACCAGAGGACGAAAGCGAAGAGGACGATACTCAGGAAGAAACTCCTGAAAACGAATAACAAACTAAATTTGTGTATTACTAACTAAACTATACTTAATACGATGAAAAGAATACTGATTCTGCTCGTTCTTTTTGCACCGGTGGTTTTGCTGGCGCAGAAAGAAATCAAACCCAGCGTACCTAAGGCTGAAAAAGCCCTGAAAGATAAGAAGCTGGATGAAGCAAAGGCCATCATTGATGTGACCGTTGCTGATCAGGCAACCATGGTGGATAAAAAGGGTGGTCCTTCAAAGAGTGCTGCTAAAGCATGGTACCTGAAAGGGTTAATCTATGCTTCCATTGATACATCGAAGAATGAAAAATTCAAGGCATTGGAAGCGAATCCATTCCCTATAGCTACCGAAGCATTCCAGAAGTCAGAAGAAATCAATAAAGGAAAAGAAGCTTCTTTCTATTCCGATGCAATCGGCCTTCCTATCCTTGATACTCAGGTGAAAGCCAATTTGGCAAACGCTTATTATACACAAGCGGCTGCTGCTTTCCAGGAAGAAAAAGATTACAAGAAAGCATTTAAGTATGTTGATCAGACTATCCAGCTTTATCCTGATACGGTATTCTTGAATCCTGCCGGTGTATTCTTTGCACCACAGGCAAAAGAGTTTGACAAGTCAATTGAGTGGTTGAATCTGTACCTGCAAAAAGGAGGTACATCTTCAGATGCCTATGTCATGCTCTTCAGCGCTTACCGCGATGAAAAGAAAGACAATGATAAAGCACTTAAGATCATCAAGGAAGCAAGAGTAAAGTTTCCTAACAATGCTGACTTTCCTAAGTATGAATTGAACGTATATGTTACTGCCAAGCAATATGATCTGGCTAAGCAAATGATTGAGACTGAATTGAAAGCAGATCCTAACAACAAGGAAAGTTATTTCATGCTGGGCGAGCTAAACCGTGAGTTGAAAAACGAACCGGAAGCGATCAAGGCGTTTGAGAAAGCAATGCAAATCGATCCTACTTACTATGATCCGATTGCAAGTATGGCCGATATTACTTTCAGGGATGTGAATAACATCAGAACCCAACGTAATGGATTAAATCCAAACAAGGACATTGCAAAGAGAAGAGAATTGTATCTTCAGATTGAAAAGGAATTGAAGGAAACCGTGGGCTATTGGGAAAAACTGGAAACCATCAAGCCGGAAGAAGATGCTGTTTTGTATGGTCTTCTGAGTATCTATGGTGACTTGTCTACCTATGATGAGGCTACTTATAATCCGAAGATTGATAAGTTGAAGAAGAAAATGAAGGGACTTGGTCTGGAAGTTGATTAACAGATCAAACCCATTTAACAAAGTAAAAAGGTGCTCTAATAAAGCACCTTTTTTGTTTTATATGAATCCGTTTGTACCTTCATTTGAACTTGAATTGTGAAACAGATATTGTATGAAAGCTCTTGTATTGATTGCTACCGGAAAGCTGGAATGGAAAGAACTGGATAAGCCTGTGCTTACACCCGGAAAAGCACTGGTGAAGATTAAAGCTATTTCTTTAAACCGCAGAGACGAATGGATTAAAGAAGGCAAGTATCCAAATATCCGGTATGGTGGTATACTGGGCTCTGACGGTGCAGGCATTGTTGAATCGGTAGCCGATGAAAAGGACAACGCCTGGGTAGGTCAGGAAGTAGTCATCAATCCCAACATCGGCTGGGGGCCTGATGCCGAAGTTCAGTCAAAGAACTATACCATTTTGGGTATGCCCGTGAATGGTACGTTTGCTGAATATATTCTGGTGGATGTGGATCGTCTTCAACATAAACCATTTCATCTGGATTTTCTTCAGACCGCTGCTCTTCCTCTGGGTGGACTCACCGCGTTCAGAGCGTTATTCCGCAGAGGCGGATTACGTCATGGCCAAAATGTATTGATCTCTGGTTTTGGTGGAGGTGTGGCACAGTTTGCATTCCTGTTCGCGCAAGCGGCCGGGGCCAATGTATATGTTACATCAGGTAGTGATGAGAAAATAGCGCGTGCCTTGAAGATGGGAGCGAAAGGCGCCTATAACTACAAGAAAGAATCGACCTATAGCGAACTCTGGAAAACCAAAGGCGGCTTTGACCTGGTGATTGATAGTGCCGGTGGTGATCAGTTGAATAACTTCATTAAGATATTAAAGCCTTGTGGCAAAATTGTGTTCTATGGTGCTACCAACGGACTTCCTGCCAAAGTAGATTTATACCGTATGTTCTGGAATCAACTTTCATTGCTGGGAACAACCATGGGTAACGATCACGAGTTCAGCGAGATGCTTGACTTTGTGAGCAAACACCAGATACGGCCGATGATTGATTCCATCCGCCCGTTCTCCAAGCTGGCGGATTCTTTTGCGGATATTACTTTACCTAATAAAGTAGGTAAGATTGTTTTTCAAGTGTAACTTTTTATAAAATTCTCCTTTCATGTCACTGTTTATCCGATATGCTTTTGTAAGTCTTGCCCTGCAATGTATAGTGGTTAGTTCTTTCGCTCAGGATGAAAAGCTGAACGATAAGTTACTGCAGCCAGTGTTAAGTAGTGCGGACAAAAGTAAGATCAGGGAACGCATCATTTACCTGTCGGATGATAAGTTGAAAGGCCGGTTGCCTGGAACAGAAGGTTACCAGATGGCGGTAGATTTTGTAATCAATGAACTGAAAACACTCGGTGTTAAGCCGAAGGGAGATCAGGGTTTCCTTCAAAGTGTGACCCTACGAAAGGGTATTATCGATACTGCTCAATCAGCCATGAGCGTGAATGGTATTGCGTTGCGATATGGTAAGGACTATGCATTGCTACCCGACCTGAGTAAGTCTTCCTCCATAGAGTCGGAAGTTGTTTATGCAGGCTATGGAATTGTGGCACCTCATCTTCAGCACGATGATTATAAAGACATTGATGTAAAAGGGAAAATCGTAGTGGTCAGTGAAGGAGCACCGCAGGAGTTTCCTGCCGGAGAACGAGCGCATTTTAACCTGGCCGTAACCAAATGTGAAGCAGCCAGCAAACGGGGTGCTGTAGGAGTGTTGATCCTGGCTTCAGGTAATGAAACGCTTCGCTTAGGTGTAATGACGGGATTAAGCAGGGATGGAATTAATGGTTACGTAAATCCGGATGGCAAAGCATTTTCTTTGCGTACCAATGTTTTTGATAACATAAAATTTCTGGCTTACAGTAAAGCTTCTTTATTCACGGAATGGATTACAGACAAGAAACCTCAAGCTGTAAATTTCAAAATCAGTGTGAAGTCAACCACCAAAACATCAGACATCAAAAGCGAAAACATCGTTGGGCTTATATCGGGCACGGATCCTAAACTAAAAGACGAGTATGTGGTGCACACCGCCCATCTTGATCATGTAGGCATTGGAACACCCGTGAAAGGAGATTCCATTTACAATGGCGCACATGATAACGCATCGGGAGTAGCATGCCTGCTGGAGATTGCTAAGATGTATATGAAAGTAAAACTGAAGCGCTCTGTGCTGGTTGTATTTGTTACCTCTGAAGAGAAAGGACTTATCGGCTCCGGATATTTTGCAGCTAATCCCACCGTTTCTAAGGACAAGATCGTGGCTGATATTAATACCGATATGCCAACGATAATCGCTCCATTATTATCCATCGAGCCGTTAGGAGCTGCGCACTCGTCTTTGATGAATGAGGTAAAGAAAGCAGCTGATTATTTGCATCTCGATGTAATGGAAGATCATATGCCGGAGCAGGTGCGCTTTGTTCGGAGTGATCAGTATAGTTTTATCCGCCAGGGCATTCCAGCCTTGCATATCAAGTATGGTTTAAAGACCGATGATCCTTCTATTGACCTGCGAAAGAAAATTGATGAATGGACCGAAGCGCATTATCACAAACCATCCGATGAATTTTCTGATGCCGCTTTCAACTTCGAGGCTGCCATCACTTATGTGAAACTGAACTTCCTTATCGGCTGGCAAGTAGCTAACACAGTGAAACGACCAGCATGGAATACAGGAGATTTCTTTGGGGAAACGTTTGGGAAGAGATAGAAGAACAAAGAATCTCTAAAGCATCAAATATCTATTGTTGTCCAGCATCTAACATCCAGTATCCAGTATCCAGTATCTACTCCTGATCCATCTGCCACATACCATAGGCCGATTGTAGCTCCATCAGTGCTTTCTTATTGTTCTGTGCTTTTGCCAGGTCAATGCCTTTTAGGAACAGTGATTCCACTTGCTGTTGATTTCCTGACTCCATCAGGAAATGAGCCGCTGCATAGTAGGTAGGTAAATAATCCGGATGTTGTGAGGTCAATTGTTCGAAAGTAGCCCTGGCTTTATTCACATCCGACTTCTGATATTCCAGCGCTAACGCATACAACGTAAAGGCATCGTTAGGATCTTCTTCGAGGAATTGTAAAAGCTGATTTATTCTGTCGAGCATACTATTATACATGAATTCAAATAACAGCTAAAAGTGCACACTAAATATCATTCCTACCCGAAATTTGTATCGTTTTTGGCTTTCGCAATAGCGGAATTATTATCTTGCTGACCATTTACAGAATGAATTGATTAATGAATTGATTATGAAGATTTTAGTTTGCATTACCAACGTACCCGATACTACCTCCAGGATTAATTTCACTGATAACAACACAAAGTTTGATACTACTGGTGTTCAGTTTATTATAGGCCCATATGACGATTATGCTTTAGCAAGAGCAATTGAACTTAAAGAATCATCCGGAGCTACCGTTACGGTGCTCAATGTAGGCCTCGCAGAAACTGAGCCTACTATCCGCAAAGCATTGGCGATTGGTGCCGATGATGCTATTCGCGTCAACGCTGATCCTACGGATTCGTTTTTCGTGGCCAGCCAGATTGCCGAACATGCCAAAGGATATGACCTGGTATTGATGGGCCGTGAGTCGATTGACTTCAATGGTGGTGTAGTACACGCTATGGTAGGTGAGCTGTTAGGTCTTCCGTCGTTCTCACCGGTGATGAAACTGGAGATTGAAGGAACAACCGTAAATATGTCGCGCGAGATAGAAGGAGGGAAGGAAACGCTGGAAGCAAGTCTTCCATTGATAGCGGGATGCCAGGAGCCGATTGCAGAATGGAAGATTCCAAACATGCGAGGTATCATGAGCGCCAGAACCAAACCCCTGAAAGTAGCAGAGCCTGTTGCAGTAAACGGATCAGTAAAACTTCAGAAGTTTGAATTGCCTGCACCAAAAGGAGCAGTGAAAATGATCTCTGCAGATAACGTAGCCGAACTGGTTACCCTTTTAAAATCAGAAGCAAAAGTATTGTAATCTTAACTTTAAACCTGAACAGGTGTCGCACACCTTCATGATAAATAATATGGCAGCAACATTAGTATTTGTAGAAAGCGCAGAAGGAAAAATAAGATCCACTTCACTAGAGGCCGTAGCCTATGCGCATGCATTGGGCAACGGAGTTACTGCTGTTGCTTTAGGCACAGTTGATCAGGCTGAGTTGGAGTCATTGGCAAAATACGGAGCACAGAAAGTGCTTCACGCTTCCGATGCACGTCTGGACCAGGGCATTGTGCAGGCTTATTCGGCTGTTATTCTGAAAGCCATGCAGGATGAAAATGCAGATGTATTGGTACTTGCCAACTCTTCATTGGGTACACCCATCGCTGCTAAAGTAGCCATCAAATCAGGAGCAAGCCTGGCTTCTAACGTGGTAGAACTTCCATCAACAGCCAACGGAGCCTTCACAGTAAAACGTAGTATCTATACAGGAAAAGCTTTTTCTGTAGTTGAGTTAACCAATGCAAAGAAGGTAATTGCTATAAAAAAGAACGCAGCCGAGTTAAAAGAAGTAGGAGGTACAGCGCAAGTTGTTCCGTTCACTCCTGCATTGACCGATGCTGATTTCAATGCGAAGATCACCTCTACCGAGAAGGCAACAGGCGAAGTATTACTTCCGGAAGCCAACATCGTGGTGTCGGGCGGACGTGGCATGAAAGGTCCTGAGCACTGGGGAATACTGGAAGAGCTGGCGAAAACACTTCACGCAGCTACAGGTTGCAGCAAGCCAGTGTCAGACATGGGCTGGAGACCTCATCATGAGCACGTTGGACAAACCGGGGTAAAAGTGGCACCACAATTATACATTGCCATTGGCATTTCGGGAGCTATTCAACATCTGGCGGGTGTGAATTCATCCAAGTGCATCGTGGTGATTAATAAGGATGCCGATGCTCCTTTTTTCAAGGCGGCAGACTACGGAATTGTAGGAGATGCCTTTGATGTATTGCCCAAACTTACCGCAGCGATCAAGGCGTCTAAATAAATATGACCAATGTGACACGTTGTCGGCATTTTTTTATAATATCGTAATTCAGAACAGAGATTTTTTAAACGCGTGGCGCAACAGAAAAAGATCAAATTAGAAATACTCGGATTGTCCTCCAGCCAGTCACAAACTGGTTCGTTTGCCTTAGTATTAGGCGAAACAGAAGGTAATCGCAGACTCCCGATCATCATTGGTATGTTCGAGGCGCAAGCCATCGCCATTGAGATTGAAAAAATCATTCCCAACCGGCCGATGACGCATGACCTGTTCAAGTCATTTGCCAACTCCTTTCATTTCCATGTGGATGAGATTGTGATCTCTGACCTGAAGGAAGGCGTATTCTTTGCAAAAGTAGTATGCACTGATGGGCTGAAGAAAAGTGAGATTGATGCGCGTCCTTCTGATGCGATTGCCATCGGATTACGTTTCGATGCTCCGATCTACACCTATGAAACCATACTTGCCGAAGCAGGTATTGTGCTCACTGATGAGGAAGAAGAGGAAGAAAAAGCAGAGACCAAACCGGAGTCGAAGCCCAAAGTAAAGAAAGACGCTGCCAAGAAAACGGTAGATGATTATAAGAACTACGCGATCGAAAAACTCAATGACTTGCTCAAAGATGCGATCGATAAGGAAGACTATGAGCGGGCCGCCAAATTAAGGGACGAGCTCAGCAAAAGAAACTAACCAGCAGGGCCTTTTTAACCAGAGGGCCCTGTTATGTTTTCTATACATTC
>NNBV01000739.1_pt1 | contig 25001 bp, 24 predicted proteins | sample 1173771 | NCBI WGS metagenome assembly NNBV01 (sample SAMN07173938, study PRJNA388173) | plant metagenome | isolation source: symbiotic tissue sample KVS11 | place: Norway: Troms, Kvaloya island | reverse complement strand
GAAGTGCACACGCGCACCTGGCGCGACACGCAGGCCGCCACGCTCGTCGTGCCCGGCGGCTTGGGCGCGCGCAAACCCGGCGCCGCCACGCCCGCGCTCCAGCAGCACCTGCGCGTCGCGCTCGATGCCAGGCGGCGCGTGGCCAGCGTGTGCACGGGCGCTTTCCTGCTGGCCGAGGCGGGCCTGCTCGACGGCCGCCGCGTCACCACGCATTGGCGGCACGCCACGCGGCTGCAACGCGACTACCCGGCAGTTACCGTCGACAGCGACCGCATCTTCTTGCGCGACGGCAACGTGTGGAGTTCGGCCGGCATCACCGCGGGCATCGACCTTGCGCTGGCCATGGTCGAGGCCGATCTGGGCGCGGACATTGCGGGCAAGGTGGCGCGCGAGATGGTCGTGTACCACCGGCGCACGGGCGGGCAGTCGCAGTTTTCCGCGCTTCAAGACCTTGCGCCGCAGAGCGAGCGCATGCGCGCCGTGCTGGCGTACATCGGCGAACACCTCACGGCTGACCTTGGCATCGGACGGCTCGCCGACGTGGCCTGCGTGAGCCCGCGCCAGTTCATGCGCGCCTTCAAGGCCGAAACGGGGCAGACGCCGGCCAAGGCCGTGGAGCGCATCCGCGCTGAAGTCGCACGCGCGCACATCGAGGGCGGCGACAGCAGCATCGAGGCGGTCGCGCGGCTTGCCGGCTTCGAGGACACGGAGCGCATGCGGCGTGCGTTCGTGCGTGTGTATGGCCAACCGCCGCAGGCCTTGCGGCGCGTGGCGCGGGCTGCTGCCTCGGCTGCTTCCTAGCCTTTGCGCTGACCGTCAACCGACTTTCTCAGCGTGTTCACCGACCTCACTCCGCCCCCGACCTCCAAACCCGCCCCAGCGCAGCCATCTTCCCCCTGAACCCCAGCCTGTCGTTCGACAGCGCATCGATGAAGTCCGACAAGCGCTGCGACTTCACCATCGTGTAAATGGTGAGCCACGTCGTCGCCACGAACACCACCCCGAACCAGAGCGCCTTGCGCCACAGCGGCGCGTCGGCCTCGGCCAGCAGGTTCATGCCCAGAAAGCCGGTGGTGATGGTGCCGATGAGGCCGAACAGCGTGACCACGGTGAGCCGCACCACGGTGCTGGCCTGGCGGCGCAAGCTGTCGGCGTCCAGGTAGGTGTTCATGTCGGCGATGCGGGCCTTGACCTCGTCGTACAGCGCGTCCAGCCCCAGGTGCGTGGCGCACATGTGCGACAGCGCGCGCACCTGCGCCTGCTCCGAAATCTCGTGGAACCAGTAGCGGTGCGTGAAGCGCAGAAAGCGCTCGAAGCTCGCGCGAATGGCGCGCTTGAACTGCTTCACGCTGGGCGTGCTGCGAATGTCGAGCCGCTTGAGTGCCTCCACCAATTGGTCGGAGAACATCAGCAGCGACGCCTTCTGAAAGTGCGCAATGAGAAACAGCAAGAAGTGCTGGTGCCTGAACTGCGCGAGCACGCCGCGGTCGCGGCAGCAGAAGAACTCGGACTGCGCGTCGCCCACCACCACCAGCGCATGGCCGTTGCACAGGTAGCGCGTGTGGGGCGCCGCGCCGGCGTTCACCCAGAAGCGGTCATAGCAGTACTTGTGCTCGAAGTCGGCGAGATGGTGGTCCGCATAGGGCAGGTGCGCGTCGGGCGTACCGGCGCCAGTGACCAGCGCGAGCCGCACGAAGTCGTCGCGCGTCAGGCGGCGCGGATCGTCCAGCGACAGGTAGGCCATCACCGGCATGCGGTAGTACTCGATCTGCCGGTAGCGCAGCACGCCGGGCTCGTCGGAGTAGTCGGTCACCAGCGGCTGCATCAGGTAGGCCCAGTGCGAGGAGATGCGCGGCGCGCGGTACTGGGCCACGTGCGACAGAAAGGCGTCGCGCTGTTGCGCGTCGGAGCGCGCGAGCACGCGGCCGTCGGCGGCCAGCCACTCCACGCTGGCCATGCAGTGCAGGGCGGTGCCGTCGGGCTCCCAGCCGGCGGGGTAGGCGCGCCCGAAGCGGTAGAGAATTTCCTGCGCCTGCGCAAGGCTCAGGTGGTCCGCGCCCACCTCCAGGTTGAGCAGCACCACGTCGATGTCGAAGAAGAAGTACAGGTCGCAGTGAATCACCTGCAGCGTGACGGGCGCGTCGCCCGGCTGCGCGACCAGTCGCACCGCCGCGATGTCGTGGCGGCGAAAGATGCGCATGGGCGAATCGCCGTTGCCCGCGGCACCGTCGGTGGCGCCGCGCGCACGTCCCTCGCCATACAGAAAGCGCTGCACGTAGGGCAGGAAGCTCACGAATTCGTTGTAGTGCCGCTCGTGAAAGCGGCTGCTGTCGCCGGTGTATTCGTCGACCTCCTCGCGCCAGGGAGAGGCCTCGCCCATGTCGCGCAGCACCTGCCAGGGGCCGTGGTGCGCGGACTTGGCGTCCGGTGCGGTAGGCGTGGGCATCAGCCGCAAAGGCCACAGCAGCGCCTGCCTGAAATGCTGCACCGCAGGTGGGCCGGCATGGACTGCATTCGCCTCTGCGGTCGTGGGGGCGGAAGGTGAGTTCGGCATCGCTCAGTGTAGGCAGCGCCTTGGACAAAACGACCACCTAGGGGAATCCCTAGGGCGCTCTGAAACCGGTTTCATATAAGCTGCAAGCCTTGCTTTGAAGGCATGCATGCGCCCACCCGGCGCCCACTCGGCCCACACACGGGGCATATCCGGGGCATATACGGGGCCAGCCCACCATGAACTACCAGTTTCAATTCGACGCCGTCTTCGCCGCCTGGCCGTTGCTGCTCAAGGGCACGCTGATCACGGTGCAGCTCTCGCTCATCGCCACGGTGCTGGGGTTGATCGTGGCCATCTTCTGCGCCTGGGGCAAAACCTCGGGGCCGGGCTGGCTGCGCTTCATCGTCAACGCGTACATCGAGGTGATCCGCAACACGCCGTTTCTGGTGCAGTTGTTCTTTTTCTTCTTTGCGCTGCCGGCCATCGGGCTGCGCTGGTCGCCGCAAACGGCCGCGCTGGTGGCCATGGTGGTGAACCTGGGCGCCTACGCCACGGAAATCATTCGCGCGGGCATCGAGTCCATTCCCAAGGGGCAGATCGAGGCGGGCCGCGCGCTCAACCTCAAGCCCTGGGAAATCTTTCGCTTCGTGATCATCAAGCCCGCGCTGAAGGCCATCTACCCGGCGCTCACCAGCCAGTTCATTCTGCTGATGCTGAGCTCCGCGGTGGTGTCGGTCATCTCGGCCGACGACCTGACCTCGGTGGCCGCCAACCTGCAGTCGCAGACCTTCCGCAGCTTCGAGATCTACATCGTGGTCGCGGGCATCTACCTGGCGCTGGCACTGGCCTTCTCGGGCATGTTCAAGCTGATCTACAAGCGCACGCTCAACTACCCGGACCGCCGGTAACAGGCCCGGAACGGAGCAACACACATCATGCGTACCTTCGGCTTTCCCGAATTTCTTTTCATCCTCGAAGCGGCCAAGTGGACGCTGGCGCTGTCGGCCATCGCCTTCGTGGGCGGCGCCATTCTGGGGCTCGTCATTGCGCTGATGCGCACGTCGCAGTCGGGCTGGGCGCGCGGCATTTCGACCACCTTCATCCAGATCTTCCAGGGCACGCCGCTGCTGCTGCAGCTCTTTCTGGTGTTCTTCGGCGCGCCGGTGCTGGGGCTGGACATCAACCCGTGGGTGGCCGCCGGCGTGGCGCTCATCCTGAACAGCGCCGCTTTCCTGGGCGAAATCTGGCGCGGCTGCATCGAGGCCATTCCGCGCGGCCAGTGGGAAGCGGCCGAGGCGCTGAGCCTGAAGTACACGGCCCGCATGCGCGACGTGGTGCTGCCGCAGGCCTTCAAGATTGCACTGGCGCCCACGGTGGGCTACGTGGTGCAGATCATCAAGGGCACGTCGCTGGCGGCCATCATCGGCTTCGTGGAAGTCACGCGCGCCGGGCAGATCGTCAACAACGCGACCTTTCAGCCGCTCATCGTGTTCTCGGTGGTGGCGGCCATCTACTTTGCGATCTGCTGGCCGCTGTCGCTGCTGGCGTCGCACATGGAGCGCAAGCGCGCCAGGGCGCTTGCCCGCTGATGCGGGCTTGTGCTTGCTCGCTGACGCGCTGACGCGCTGACGTGCTGATGCGCCCCGCCCGTTGATTCAGGTTTCTTCTTTCTCGTCGTTCCTTTCTTTCTTCAGGAGACAAATTCCATGACCCGTACCACCACCCGCCGCGTCGCCCTCGCAGCCCTGGGCCTCGGCGCCGCGCTGACCGTGTTCGCACCGTTCGCATCGGCCCAGTCCGTGGCCGACATCAAGAAGAAGGGCGAGATCACCATCGGCATGCTGGTCGACTTTCCGCCCTACGGCACCACGGACGCCAAGAACCAGCCCGACGGCTACGACGCCGACGTGGCCAAGCTGCTGGCCAAGGACTGGGGCGTCAAGGCCAACATCGTGCCCGTCACCGGCCCCAACCGCATTCCCTTCCTGCTGACCAACAAGGTCGACGTGCTGGTGGCTTCGCTGGCCATCACGCCGGAGCGTTCGAAGCAGGTGCAGTTCTCGCAGCCCTACGCGGCCGCCACCATCGTGCTGTACGGCGCCACCAAGACCCCCATCAAGGCCGCGGGCGACCTGAAGGGCCTGCGCGTGGGCGTGGCCCGTGCATCCACGCAAGACGTGGCCGTGACCAAGGCCGCACCGGAAGGCACCGAAATCCGCCGCTTCGACGACGACGCATCGGCCATGCAGGCGCTGATCTCGGGCCAGGTCGACGCCATCGGCTGCTCGGTGACCGTGGCCGCGCAGATCGCCAAGCGCGTGCCTGCCAACACCTTCGAAAACAAGTTCACGCTGGTGCAGCAATCGATGGGCATCGCGATGCGCCCCGGCCAAGAGGAGCTGGCCAAGGCGGTGAATGAATTCGTGCAGAAGAACACCGCCAACGGCGAGCTGAACAAGCTCTACCAAAAGTGGCTGCAGGCCGACCTGCCCAAGATGCAATAAGAGCGCAAGCGCGCGCAGCAAGGAGTCTCTGGCATGACGACGGAATCGATCATCCGCATGGAAGCGGTCAACAAGTGGTACGGTGAATTCCAGGTGTTGACCGGCATCGACCTGTCGGTGCGCCAGGGCGAGCGCATCGTGATCTGCGGGCCTTCGGGCTCCGGCAAATCGACGCTCATCCGCTGCATCAACCGGCTGGAAACGGTGCAGAAGGGCCGCATCGTGGTCGACGGCATCGACCTCACCGCAGGCGGCAAGAACGTGGACGCGGTGCGTGCCGAAGTGGGCATGGTGTTTCAGCAGTTCAACCTGTTTCCGCACCTCACCATTCTGGAGAACTGCACGCTCGCACCCATGCGCTCGCGTGGCATGACCAAGGCGCAGGCCGAGGAAGTGGCCATGAAATACCTCACGCGCGTGCGCATTCCCGAGCAGGCCCAGAAGTACCCGAGCCAGCTTTCGGGCGGCCAGCAACAGCGCGTGGCCATTGCGCGCGCGCTGTGCATGTCGCCCAAGATCATGCTGTTCGACGAGCCCACGTCCGCGCTCGACCCGGAGATGGTGAAGGAGGTGCTCGACACCATGATCGGCCTGGCCGAAGACGGCATGACCATGCTGTGCGTCACGCACGAAATGGGCTTTGCCCGCAGCGTGGCCGACCGCGTGATCTTCATGGCCGAAGGCAGGATCGTGGAGCAGGCGCCACCCGAAGAATTCTTCGGCAACCCCAAGGACGAGCGCACGCGCCAGTTCCTGGGCCAAATTCTCAGCTCCCACCAAGGCCACTGATGTCCTTCGAGGTCTTGATTTCTCTGTCGTCCTTCGGTGCGGCCGAGGTGGGCCGGCACGGCCAACTGTGGTGCGCGCAACTGGCCCGCGCGGCTGGTGCCGATTCGGTGGAGGTGCGAGGCGAAATGCTGCGCGATGCCGCTGCGGAACTGCCCGCGCTCAACGGCCTTGCGTCTGTCTATTCCAGCCCTGAAGGCCTGTGGGCCGAAGGCGGCTGGCTCGACAGCGCCGCGCTCAAGCGCGGCATTGCCGCTGCCACGCGCGTGGGCGCCAAGCGGCTGAAGATGTCCATCGGCGACTTCCAGGCGTCGTCGCACGGCTCGCTGTGGGGGCTGAAGGTGGAGCTGGCCGAAACCCGCGTCGAACTGCTGATCGAGAACGACCAGACGGTGCGCGCCGGCACGCTGGCCGCGCTGCAGACCTTCTTCGAGGTGGCCGAGCGCGCCGGTGTGTCGCTGGGCATGACCTTCGACATGGGCAACTGGCACTGGGTGGGCGAGTGCCCGCTGCAGGCCGCGCAGGCGCTGGGCAAGCGCGTGCGCTATGTGCATTGCAAGGGCGCGCAACGCCTGCCCCACAAGTGGGTGGCGGTGCCGCTGGCCGACTCGGTCGCGCCGTGGCGCGCGGTACTGCGTGCGCTGCCGGCCGACGTGCCGCACGCCATCGAATATCCGCTGGTGGGCGACGACCTGCCGGCCGTGACCCGCGCGCAGATCGACTTCATCCGCGCCGCGCGGGCCTAGCCGTTGCGCTCGCAGATTCTGAGAACCCACCACAACATGACAGAACCCACTGCTTTCGATGTCGCTCTCTTTGGCGAGGCGATGCTGCTGCTCGTGGCCGACCGACCAGGGCCGCTGGAAAACGCAGAGTCGTTCTTCAAGCGCACGGCCGGCGCCGAGACCAACGTGGCCATCGGCCTGTCGCGCCTGGGCCTGAAGGTGGGCTGGGCCAGCCGCCTGGGCACCGACTCCATGGGCCGCGCGCTGCTGGCCGCCATGCGCGCCGAAGGCATCGACTGCTCGCACGTGATCACCGACGCCGCGCAGCGCACCGGCTTTCAGTTCAAGGGCCGCGTCACCGACGGCAGCGACCCGCCCATCGAATACCACCGCAAGGGCTCGGCCGCGAGCCACATGGGCCCGGGCGATGTCGACGAGGCCTGGCTGCGCTCCGCGCGCCACCTGCATGCCACCGGCGTGTTCGCCGCCATCTCCGAGACCAGCCTGCAGGCCGCGCTGAAAACGATGGACGTGATGCGCGCCGCCGGCCGCACCATTTCCTTCGACACCAACCTGCGCCCCACGCTGTGGTCGTCCACCGACACCATGCGCCACTGGGTCAACGAGCTGGCCTCGCGCGCCGACTGGGTGCTGCCCGGCATCGAAGAGGGCCTGCTGCTCACCGGCCATGACAAGCCCGAGGACGTGGCCCGCTTCTACCGCGAACGCGGCGCCAGGTTGGTGGTGGTGAAGCTGGGCGCCGCGGGCGCCTACTACGACAGCGACGTGGCCGGCACCGGCCATGTCGACGGCTTCCCGGTGAAGGAAGTGATCGACACCGTGGGCGCGGGCGACGGCTTTGCCGCCGGCGTGGTGAGCGCCCTGCTCGAAGGCAGGAGCGTGCCGGACGCCGTGCGCCGCGGCGCCTGGATCGGCGCGCGCGCCGTGCAGGTGCTGGGCGATACCGAAGGCCTGCCGACGCGGGCCCAACTTGAAGAAGCGGGACTCTGATGACCACGACGCAGAAAAATGTTCTTGTCTTTCGGCCCTTGCCTGAAGACCAACTGGCGCGCCTGCAGGCGAAGCACCATGTGAGCGTGGTCGACCCGCGCAAGGAGCCCGAGGCCTTTGCCGCCGCGCTGCGCACCGCCCACGGCCTGATCGGCGCGAGCCACACGGTCGATGCCGCGCTGCTCGACGCGGCGCCGCAGCTCCAGGTGATTTCGAGCGTGTCGGTCGGCGTCGACAACTATGCACTGGCCGAGTTGCACAAGCGCGGCATCGTGCTGTGCCACACGCCCGACGTGCTGACCGAGACGGTGGCCGACACGGTGTTTGCGATTCTCATGGCCACGCAGCGCCGCGTGGTGGAGCTGTCGAACCTGGTGCGCGAAGGCCGCTGGACGAAGAACATCGGCGAAGAACTCTTCGGCACCGACGTGCATGGCAAGACGCTGGGCATTCTGGGTTTCGGGCGCATCGGCCAGGCCGTGGCGCGCCGTGCCGCGCTGGGCTTCGGTATGCCGGTGCTGTACCACTCGCGCCGCGCGGTCGACCTGGCCACGCAGGCACCCGAGCTGCAAGGCCGCGCCACGCACACGCCGCTGAACGACCTGCTCGCGAGCGCCGACATCGTGCTGGCCATGCTGCCGCTGACCGACGCCACGCGCGGCATGATCGACGCCGACTTCTTCGCACGCATGAAGCCGGGTGCTTCTTTCATCAACGGTGGGCGTGGCGCCACGGTGAACGAAGAGGCGCTGCTGCACGCGCTGGACCACGGCACGCTGCGCGCCGCGGGGCTCGACGTGTTCGCCAAGGAGCCGCTGCCGGCCGGCTCCGCGCTGCGCACGCATTCGCGCGTGACGCCGCTGCCGCACATCGGCTCGGCCACCATCGAAACGCGCCACGCGATGGCGGAACTGGCCACGACCAACCTGCTGCAGGTGCTGGCGGGCGAGAAGCCGACGGCGCCGTACGACACAGCTTCGGCATGACCTCGCCGAGGCTTTTCTCCCTCCCCTCCCGGGGGAGGGCAGGGGTGGGGGCCAGCGGCGTACCCATCGGGCGCTCTGCCTGCCCCCATCCCAGCCTTCCCCCAGAGGGGGAAGGAGCAATGCGGAGCCGCCGTTTGCGAACGTCCCTGATGTCTTTCTCCCTCCCCTCCCGGGGGAGGGCAGGGGTGGGGGCCAGCGGCGTACCCATCGCGCGCTCTGCCTGCCCCCATCCCAGCCTTCCCCCAGAGGGGGAAGGAGCAACACCATGAAACCGACCGGGCGCGCCACCATCGGCGACGTGGCTGAAGAGGCCGGTGTTTCCAAAGCCACCGTCTCCCGCTTTCTCAACCACCGCGAACGCCTGCTCAGCCCCGACATCGCCGCGCGTGTCGAGGTGGCCATCGCCAAGCTGGCCTATTCGCCCAGCCCGATGGCGCAGGCGCTCAGCCATGGCCGCTCGCGGCTCATCGGGCTGATCGTGGCCGACATCACCAACCCGTATTCGGTGGCCGTGCTGCGCGGCGCCGAGAAGGCCTGCCAGGACGCAGGCTACCTGGTGATGCTGTTCAACCTGGGCAATGAGAGCGAGCGCGAGCGCGAGGCCATCAATGCACTCGCGGGCTACCAGGTCGACGGCTTCATCCTCAACACGCTGGGCCGCGGCAGCAACGTGGTCGACGCGGTCACGCTGCACGGCAAGCCGGCCGTGCTGGTCGACCGTCGCCACACCGGCATGCACACCGACTTCGTCTCGCTCGACAACCATGCCGCCATGACGGCCACCTGCGGCCACCTGGTCGAAGGCGGCTTTCGCGAGCTGCTCTACGTGACCGAGCCGCAGAAGGGCGTGAGCTCGCGGCGCGAGCGCACGGCCGCATTCGGCGCCTGCGTGGCCGCGCACGAGCCGCGCGTGGCGGGCGAGATCTTCGAATGTGTCGAAGGCGGGCACGACGACCTCGACCAGGCCTTGCGCGCGCTGCGACAGCGCGCCAAGCGCGGCCGCCGCGCGGCCGTGGTGGCCGGCAATGCGGTGGTCACGCTGCGCGTGGCGCAGGCCATGGCGCGGCTGGGCTGGCAGTTCGGCGACGACCTGGGCTTTGTCGGCTTCGACGATCCCGAATGGGCCTCGCTCATCGGCCCCGGCCTGAGCACCGTGGCGCAGCCGACCGACGCCATCGGGCGCACTGCCGCCACCTGCCTGATCGAGCGGCTGCGCGGGCTCGACGTGCCGCCGCGCCAGTTGCTGCTGCCGGGCGAGCTGGTGGTCAGGGGCTCGTCGCAGGCGCGCTAGCGTCTGGCACTGCAAGCTCCGCGCGGCACGTTGCCGGGGGAAAATCAGCGCTGGCCCCGCATGGCCCTCTGCCTCCCTCTTTCCCCCGACCCATCACGCGCCCGTGGCATCCACCGAACTCGAGGGCTTCATCCTCACCCGCCACTGGCGCGATACACCCACCGGCACCGACATCACGTACTGGGTGGCGACGGACGCCGGTCCGATGAAGGTCGTGCTGACCTCGCGGCGCTCCGTCGCGTTCGTCGCCACCCGGCACCAGGCCGCGGTGCAGGCGCAGATTGCAGCCATGCCCGGTCTGGAACTGCGCGAGCTGGCGCTGAAGACCTTTCAGCAGGACACCGTGGTCGGCGTGTACGCCAGGCACTTTCGCCAGCTCGGCCGGTTGGCGCGTGCGCTGCAGCCACAGGGCATCCCCCTGCTCGAAGCCGACGTGCGCCCGCACGACCGCTACCTGATGGAGCGGTTCATCACCGCCGGTGTGCGGGTCGAAGGAGGGCGCGCGGACCCGGCAGGCCGCAACACCCTCGTCGACTGCAAGCTCAAGCCCGCGCCGGAGTTCCGCCCGGCGCTGAAGGTGGTGTCTCTGGACATCGAGACGAGCCAGCACGAGGCGCTCTATTCGATAGCGCTCGACGGCTTGCCAGAGCGCGTCGTCTTCATGCTGGGCGACCCGCCGGCCGAACCAGAGGAGCCCACGGACTTCGCTCTCATCTATTGCCCCACCCGCAAAGCCCTGATCGAGTCGCTGAACGACTGGTTCGAGCGCAACGACCCCGACGTGCTCATCGGCTGGAACGTCATTCAGTTCGACCTGCGCGTGCTGCAGAAAACAGCCGACGACTGCGGCGCGCAACTGCTGCTGGGCCGCGAGCGCAGCCGCATCGAATGGCGCACCCACCCCGGCAAGCAGGGCTACCTGTTCGCGCCCACACCGGGGCGCGTGGTGATCGACGGCATCGACGCGCTCAAGGCCGCGGTGTGGAGCTTTCCGTCCTTCAGCCTGGAGACCGTGTCGCAAACGCTGCTGGGCGAGGGCAAGTCGATCGGCGACGAGTACGACAAGATGGCCGAGATCGAACGGCGCTACCAGCACGACAAGCCCGCGCTCGCGCACTACAACATCCGTGACTGCGAGCTGGTGCTGCGCATCTTCGACAAGGCGAAGCTGCTGCAGTTCGTGCTGGAGCGGGCCCACGCCACCGGCCTGCAGGCCGACCACTTCGGCGGCTCCATTGCCGCGTTCAGCCACCACTACCTGCCGCGCATGCACAGAATGGGCTACGTGGCGCCCAGCGTGGGCGACATTGCCAGCAAGGCCTATCCCGGCGGCTACGTGATGGACTCGGTGCCCGGCTTCTACGACTCCGTGGTGGTGCTCGACTACAAGAGCCTGTACCCCTCGATCATTCGCACCTTTCTGGTCGACCCCGTGGGCTTTGCGGAAGGCTCGCACGCCAGCGACCCGGGCCGGGTGGTGATGGGGCCGGACGACACCGCCTTCTCGCGCGAGAAGCACTGCCTGCCCGAGATCGTGACCACGCTCTGGCGCGCGCGCGACGAAGCCAAGCGGGTGAAGAACGAGCCGCTGTCCCAGGCGCTGAAGCTGCTCATGAACTCGTTCGCCGGCGTGCTGGGCGCGTCCGAATGCCGCTTCTTCAACCCCCAACTGGTGTCGGCCGTCACCCTGCGCGGGCACGAAATGATGAAGCTGACGCGCGAATTCGTGGAGCAGCGCGGCTACCAGGTGATCTACGGCGACACCGACTCCATCTTCGTGTGGCTGCGCCGCACCCACACCAACGACGAAGCACACGCCGTCGCTGCCAGCCTCGTGAAAGACATCAATGCGTGGTGGACGCGCACCCTGCGCGAAGAGCAGGACCTGAACAACCTGCTGGAGATCGAGTTCGACACCCACTACAGCAAGTTCTTCATGCCCACCATCCGCGGCTCCGACGTGGGCAGCAAGAAGCGCTACGCGGGCCTGAGCACGGACGCCGCGGGCAAGCAGGAGATGGTGTACCGCGGCCTGGAGATGGCGCGCAGCGACTGGACCCCGCTGGCGCGCCAGTTTCAGCAGGGGCTGCTGTCGCGCATCTTCCAGGGCGAGCCCTACAAGGCCTTCGTTGCGGAGTACGCGCGCTCCACGCTGGCCGGCGCCAAGGACGACCTGCTCATCTACCGCAAGCGCCTGCGCCACCGGCTCGACGACTACCTGGTCAACGTGCCGCCGCAGGTGCGTGCCGCGCGCATGGCCGATGCGTACAACGCCAGCGTGCACCGGCCCATGCAGTACCAGAACGGCGGCTGGATTCAATACGTCATGACCCGCAACGGGCCCGAGCCGCTGGAAACGCTGGAACCACGCCACTCCCGCATCGACTACGAGCACTACCTGAGCAAGCAGCTCCAGCCGATTGCCGACGCCATCCTGCAGCCGATGGGCGAGAGCTTCATCGCGCTCACGACCTCGCAGCAAGGCCTGTTCTAGCGCGCCGAAAAAAAGGGGCGAGGCCCCGCACGCCGCCCACCGGGATTCACGTTTTCCCGCATGTGGTGCGTGCCGATGCGCCACGTGCACCGCAATGTCATTGGGGGCGAGAACCGAGGAAGGGGAGGGACCTATTTTTTAGTTCACCCGTTGCGAAAAACGGTGCTTGGTGCGCTCGCCGCGCGCTCCTAGCATTCGTTCACCTCATCGCATCCCAAAGGAATTCGCCATGGCCCAGCTCCGCGACCCCGGTCGCCGAAGTCTCCTGAAGACGTCCCTCATCGCCGGTGGACTCTCCGCCGGCGGCCTGCTCAGCGTGGACGCTTTTGCACAGGGCAAGGCGCGCATCAACATGCAGCTGGGCTGGATCGTCGGGGGCAACCAGATCGGCGAGGTGGTGGCCAAGCGCATGGGCTTCTACGAGCAGGAAGGCATCGACTTCGCCATTCAGCCCGGCGGCCCCAACATCGACGGCGTGGCCATCATCGCCTCGGGCCGCTACGAGGTGGGGCAGGTGTCGTCGAGCCCGTCGATCATGCTGGCCGTGTCTCAGGGCCTGCCCATCAAGTGCTTTGCGGTGGGCGCGCAGAAGCACCCTTACACCTACTTCTCGCTGGCCAAGAACCCGGTGCGCAAGCCGGCCGACCTGGTGGGCAAGCGCGTGGGCATTCCGTCGACCGCGGCCATTCTGCTGCGCGCCTTGCTGGCCAGGAACAAGATCGCCGAGAAGGACGTGAAGATCGTCTCCATCGGCGCCGACATGTCGCCGCTGCTCACCGGCCAGGTCGACGTGGTGACGGGCTGGCTCACCAACACCACCGCCATCAAGGTGCTGGGCCCCGACATTGCCACGCTCACGCAGTGGGACGCGGGCGTGCGCCTGTATGCGCTGCCCTACTACGCATCGACCAAGACGCTGGAGACGCAGCCCAAGGTCATCGAGGCCTTTCTGCGCGCCACGGCCAAGGGCTGGCACCACGTGCGCGCCCACCGCGACGAGGCGGTCGACATGCTGGTGAAGGAGTACCCCAACCTGAAGCGCGAAGACGAGCGCGTGGCGGTCGACGTGATGCTCGAATACGCCTTTGGCGGCGCCGCGCAGACGCAGGGCTGGGGCGCGATGGACCCGGCCGTGTGGCAGGAGCAGATCGCCACCTACGCGGAGCTGGGCCAGTTCACCGCACGCACGCCGAAGGTGGAAGACGTGATCTCGCTCGAGCCGCTGAAGGCCACCGCCGCCGCGCGGGCGATGAAGGGCTGACGCGATGGCCGCCGTTCTCAACGCGCCACCCGCATCCGCACCCGCGTCTGCAATCACCGCACCGGCCATCACTTGCCGCGACATCGGCGTGCGCTTTTTCACCGAGCGCCGCGACGTCACCGCCATCAAGAGCCTCGACCTCGACGTGGCGCAGGGCGAGTTCCTCACGCTGCTCGGCCCCTCGGGCTGCGGCAAGTCGACCTTTCTGCGCGTGGTGGCCGACCTGCTGCAACCCAGCCGCGGCCACATCCAGGTGCTGTCGTCCACGCCGCAGGCCGCGCGCAAGAACCGCGACATCGGCTTCGTGTTTCAGGACGCGGCGCTGCTGCCCTGGCGCACCGCGCTGCAGAACGTGGAGCTGCCGCTGCAGGTGGGCGGTGGCGCAAGCCGAAGGGGCCGCCGCACGCCGCTGGAACTGCTCGACCTGGTGGGCCTGAAGGACCGCGCGGGCGCCTTTCCGCACGAGCTGTCGGGCGGCCAGCGCCAGCGTGTGTCGATTGCCCGCGCACTGGCCAGCGACCCCAAGATTCTGTTGATGGACGAGCCCTTCGGCGCGCTCGACGAGATCACGCGCGACCGGCTCAATGAAGAAATCTTGCGCGTGTGGCGCGAGACCGGCGTGACGATTCTCTTCGTCACCCACAGCATCCACGAGGCCGCGTTCCTCGGCCAGCGCGTGCTGATGCTGGCGGCCAACCCGGGGCGCGTGCGCGAGATCGTGCCCGTCGAATTGCCCGCGGTGCGCACGCTCGAGATGCGCGAAACCCCCGAATTCATTCGCCTCACAAGCCATCTGCGGCGTGTGCTGGAAACCTGCTGAGGCCGATGCCATGAATACACGCTCCATCGATACCGGCGTACCGGGTGCATCAGGCGTAGCGGGCCCTGCCAGCGCCCCGGCCGACCCCGAATACCAGGCCTGGGCCACCGCGCGGCAAAAACGCCTGTGGCGCCGGCGCATCCTTCCTGCGCTGGGCATCGCGGGCCTGCTCTTTCTGTGGTGGGCCGTGATTGCCGTGTTCGACGTCAAGCCCTTCATCGCGCCCACGCCCTGGGCCGTGCTGGAGACGCTCTACGCCAAGCGCGCCGTGCTGCTCGACAACCTGCTGCCCACCGCCATGGAGGCCGCCGGCGGCTTCTTGCTGGGCAACCTGGCCGCGATTGCGGTGGCCACGGTGTTCGTGCACAACAAGACCCTGCAGGACATCTTCTTTCCGGTGGTGCTGATGTTCAACGCCGTGCCGCTGGTGGCCAAGGCGCCGGTGCTGGTGCTGATCATGGGCAACGGCATGGAGCCGAAGATCACCATCGCCGCGCTGGTGTGTTTCTTTCCGACGCTGGTGAACATGGTGCGCGGGCTGGAGTCGGTCAACCCGCAGGCCATGGAGCTGATGCGGGTGCTGTCGGCCAGCAAGACCGAGATCTTCTTTCGCCTGCGGCTGCTGAACGCGCTGCCTTACCTGTTCTCTGCCCTGCGCATTGCGGCGTCGATGTGCGTCATTGGCGCGGTGGTGGGCGAGTGGGTGGGTGCCACGGTGGGCATCGGCGCCATGATTCTGCAGGCCACCTTCAACTTCGATTCGCCGCTGCTCTACGCCGCCATCGTGATGAGCGCCACGCTCTCCGGGCTCTTCTTTCTGCTGGTGACGCTGGCGGAGAAGTGGGTCATTCGCTGGCAACCCGAAAACGCACAGTGACGCGCGAAATTACCCGCGCCGTGCACTTCAAACCCATCCCGACATTTCAACAGGAGACAGTTCTATGAGCCGTATTGGCGACTGGATGCAAGAGAGCGCGCACGACGTGCGCGTGGCAGCCGAATCGGACGTGGTGGTGGTCGGTGGCGGCCCCGCGGGGCAGGCCGCGGCGCTGGCCGCGGCGCGCAACGGCGCGAGCGTGACGCTGCTGGAGCGCTACAACCACCTGGGCGGCCTGGCATCGGGCGGCATGGTGCTGGTGCTGGACGACATGTGGGACAGCCACCAGCAGGAGATTTCGGTGCGCGGCATCTGCATGGAAATGATCGAGCGCATGTCCGCGCTGGGCCTGGCCGAGTACCCGCGCCAGCAGGACTGGGGCACGCTGCCCGAGTCGGTGCGGCGCTGGAAGCGCTGGGGCACCTACGACTTTCACAGCAAGGAAAAGCCGCACCCCATCTGCTTTGCCGCCGCCTTCGACCCCGACGCATGGAAGCGCACCTCGCTGGAGATGGTGTCGCAGGCCGGCATCGAGCTGCGGCTGCACTCGTGGTTCTCGCGCACGCTGGTGGAAGACGGCAAGGTCAAGGGCGTGGTCTGCGAGACCAAGGGCGGGCGCGAGGCCATCCTGGGCAAGGTGGTGATCGACACCACCGGCGACCTCGACGTGGCCGCCTCTGCCGGCGCGCCGCACATCAGCGGCAGCTACATCGTGACGACCGTGTTCCGCCTGGGTGCGGTCGACACCGAAGAGGCCGAGCGCTTCGAGCGCGAAGACCCCGTGGCCTGGCAAGCGTTGGACCGCGAAATCAAGCACATGCTGGGCGGCGCCTGGGAGGCCTGGTGGCTGAAGACGCCGCTGCCGGGCGTGGTGTGGTGCAACTGCCCGCACATGCCGGGGCTGGACGGCCTGAAGGTGAGCGACCTGACGCGCGCCGAAGTGCAGGGCCGCAACACCATCCACAAGGTGATCGAGTTCGTGCGCGCCAGGCTGCCGGGCTTTGCGAAGTGCACGTTGATCGACATGGCGCCGCAGACCGGCATTCGCCAGACCCGCCTGCTCGAAGGCGCCTACGTGATGACCAAGGAAGACGTGGCCCAGCGCACGCGCTTCGAAGACAGCGTGGCGCGCGGGCGCGACTACTACTACCCGTACCGCACGCTGCTGCCGCGCAGCGTGGAGAACCTGCTGGTGGCCGGGCGCCACTACTCGGCCACCTCGGCCGCGCAGAAAATTTCGCGCGAGATCCCGCCCTGCATGGCCATGGGCGAGGCCACCGGCACGGCCGCGGCGCTGGCGCTGAACGCGGGCGTGTCGGTGCGCGAAGTCGACATTGCCAAGCTGCAGAAAACACTGCGCGCGCAGGGCGCCGACCCCGGCGACCAGAAGGGGCCCAACGCCGACGTGCCCGCCATCGCACGCTCTTTCACCCAGGAGGCCGCATGAGCACCGGTGCGCTGCCGCTGGACGGCATTCGCGTGATCGACTTCACGCAAGTGATGATGGGCCCGGTCTGCACGCAGATGCTGGCCGACCACGGCGCCGACGTGATCAAGATCGAACGCAAGGGCGCGGGCGACCTGAGCCGCTCCACCTTTGCGCCGGTGGCGGGGCAGGACAACCCGATCTTCTGCAGCCTGAACCGCAACAAGCGCAGCGTGGAAATCGACCTGCGCGACGCGGCGCAAATGGAGCTGGTGAAGGCGCTGATTGCCGGTGCCGACGTGGTCACCAACAACTTTCGCGCCGGCGTGATGGAGCGGCTGGGCCTGGGCTACGAAGACTGCAAGCGGCTGAACCCGCGCATCGTCTACGCGGTGGGCACCGGCTTTGGCGAGACCGGCCCGTATGCCCACAAGGGCGGGCAGGACGTGCTGGCGCAGGCGCTCACCGGCGTGATGGCGCGCCGCGCCGATGCGTCGGTGCCGGTGTCGATCTACCCCACGGCGCTGGCCGACTACACGGCCGGCATGCACATGGTGCAGGGCATTCTGCTGGCGTTGCTGCAGCGCGAACGCACGGGCGAGGGCCAGAAGATTGCGGTGTCTCTCTACAACTCCATGCTGGCCATGCAGATGCAGGAAGCGGCCATGGTGATGATGGAAGACTCCGAGGTCAACTGGGCCGCCATGCCGCTGTCGGGTGTGTTCGACACGCAAACCGGCCCGCTGGTGCTGGTGGGCGCCTTCAAGGCCAACCCGCTGCGCGACATCTGCACCGCGCTGGGCCTGGAAGACCTGTCGCTGGACGAACGCTACGCCACGCTGAAGGCGCAGTTCGCCAACAAGACGGCGCTGCACGCAATTTTTCATGAGCGCTTTGCGAGCGGCACGCGCGAACATTGGCTCGCGAAGCTCGAAGAACAAGACTTGCTCTCTGCCCCCGTGCGCGACATGCGCGAGGCGCTGGTCGATCCGCAGACGCTGCACAACGCGATGATTCTGGAGGCCGGTTCTTCTTCAGGCCGACCGCTGAAATTCATTGCCAGCCCCATCCACATGTCGGGCGCCAAGGCCGGCCTGCGCCGCGAGCCGCCCCGGCTGGGGCAGCACACGGCCGAGGTGCTGGCCGAGGCGCGCGCGCTGATCGAGGAGGCCGACGCATGAGCGTTCTGTTCGAAGTGGCAGACCATGTCGCCACCGTCACCATCGACCGGCCCGAGGTGCTGAACGCCGTCGACCTGCCGACCGAGGCCGAGCTGCAGCGCATCTGGTGCGAAATCGAGTCGCGCAACGACATTCGCGCGGTGGTGCTCACCGGCGCCGGCGAGCGCTCCTTCTGCGCGGGCGCGGACCTGAAGAACACCTCGAACCTGAAGGGCGTCGAGTACTGGGCCGCGGCGCGCCCCGGCGGCTTTGGCGGCATCGCGCTGCGCGAGACGCTCGACGTGCCGGTGATCGCGCGCGTCAACGGCTTTGCGCTGGGCGGCGGCTTCGAGATGGTGCTGGGCTGCGACATCGTCGTGGCCTGCGAGGAGGCCAGCTTCGGCCTGCCGGAGCCGCTGGTCGGGCGCCTGCCGCTGGACGGCGGCATGCTGCTGCTGCAGCGCCAGATTCCCTACCGCCAGGCCATGGGCATGATGCTCACCGGCCAGCGCGTGAAGGCACAGCGCGCGCTGGAGATGGGCCTGGTCAACGAGGTGGTGCCGCGCGCGGAGCTGGACACGGCCGTCGGCCGCTGGGTGCAGCAGCTGCTGGCCTGCGCGCCGCTGTCGCTCAAGGCCATCAAGCAGGTGGTGCGCCGCACCGGCACGCTGTCGCCGGCCGAGGCGCACCGCATGCGGCTGCCGGCGCTGGTGGACGCGCTGCAGTCCGAAGACGCGAACGAGGGCGTGCTGGCGTTCCAGCAAAAACGCAAGCCGCAGTGGCAGGGCCGCTAGGCCGCCGCTGGATGCCATGCCCCACGTCATCACCGGTGCCTGCATCGACATCAAGGACGGCGCGTGCGTCAAGTGCTGTCCGGTCGATTGCATCTACGAAGGCGAGCGCACTCTGTACATTCACCCGGATGAATGCATCGACTGCGGCGTTTGCGTGTCCGCCTGCCCCACCCAGGCCATTTACGAAGACCTTCGGCTGCCGCCCGAAATGGCCCATTTCACGGCCATCAACCGCGACTTTTTCGCGGCCCACATCAGCGGCCTGGGCTCGCCCGGCGGCGCGGCCGACGCCGGCCGCGTGGCCTGCGACCACCCCGACATCGCAAGGCTGGCCGGCTGAGCCAGCGCATGGCGGGAGGGCCGGCTGATGCACGCCAGCATTCTCAAATACTTCATCGAGGTGGCGAGCTGCGGCTCGGTGCGCAAGGCGTCCGAACGGCTCTTCGTGGCGGCCAGCGCGGTGAACCGGCAGATCCACAAGCTGGAGGACGAACTGGGCGTGGAGCTGTTCGACCGCATGCCCAACGGCCTGCGGCTCAACGCCGCCGGTGAGCGCCTGCTGAAGCACGCGCAGGAAACGCTGCACCAGTACCAGGTGATGCGCACCGAGCTCGACGCGCTCAAGGGCGAGCGCACCGGCCATGTGAAGGTCGCGGCCATGGACTCGTTCTTCGAGGAGATGCTGCCCTCGGCGGTGGAAGACTTTCTGCAGGTGTTCCCGGCCGTGACGTACACCATCACCGCGGTGCAGCCGATGGATGTGGCGCAGATGGTGATGTCGGGCCAGGTCGACGTGGGCATGACCTTTGTCAGCCGCTTGCCGGGCGGCGTGGCGGCCGTGGCGCTGGCCAACCTGCCCATCGGCGTGGTGGTGCCGCCGGGCCATCCGCTGGCCAACCATGCGAGCGTGTCGCTGAAGGAGTGTGCGCGCTACCCTTTCCTGCGGTCCAGTTCGCACCCGGTGATCAGCGCGGCGCTGTCGCCCGAATTTGCCGCGTTCTGGGACGACATGGAGCCGGCCGCCACCTGCAACTCGACGCCCATGCTCAAGCGGTTGATCATGGCGGGCAAGGGCGTCTCGTGCTTCTCCAAGATTGCCTTCATCGAAGACCTGAAGCGCGGCGACCTGATCTGGCGCCCGTTCGCGCTGCCCGCGCTGCAGCAATTGCAGGTCGGCATCGTGGTGCCGTCGCAGCGCGTGCTGCCGCACGTGACGCAGAACTTCGTCGGCCGCATGGCGCGGCGACTGACGCAGCTGGAGATTGCGGCTGCGGCCGTGTGAGGCAACAGGCCCGGCGTGCGCCGCAAAGAGGCGCTGGCGCCCCGCTTCGGCGTGCCGGTGATCGCGCCGATTGCTGCGGCGATGCGTCAGCTATGCGGGCAGCTCGACATCGCGCGCACGGCTTCGGGCGCGGCGCCGCGGTGATGAAGCGCCGGATGCGCTAGAGGTCGGTAGCGCGCACCGGCATGCCCACAGGCACCAGCGCGCCATCGGCGCCTCTTTCGAACAGGCGGTGATCGCGCGGATGACCGGACGCCCAGCCCGCCGCCTTGGCCGCCTCGATCGTTTCGCGCACCGTGCGCGGCGTGACGGGCGCCAGCTGAAATACGTCACCGCGGCTTGCCGGCGGGGCCACGAGGATCTCGCCGAAGTTCAGCCACGGATCGTCGAAGCGCAGCCGCACTTCGAGCGGAAAGTCCTTGCGCGTGCGCTCGCCGGGCCACACGCGCAAGACCAGGTGCTGCGCATCGACGCGCCGCACGACCCACGCGTAGCGCGTGTTGTCGATGACGATCTTGCGCGGGGTCATGGCTCAACTGTGGTCCACATACCCACCCAGCTTGCCGCAATGCAAACAGCCGAACACGAACACAGCCATGCCGCGCTTGCGCGACGGCGTGTCCAGCAGCCATTGCCAATCAGTGTCGCCGCCAAGGTGCGCTTCGTCGCAGGTGCTGCGCATCAATTCCGTGCCTGAGTCGGACGCCAGCAATGCGCGGTCGACGTGCTCGATCTCGCCCAGAAAACGCGCCGCGTCGTTGCAGTGCGCCCACCACTGTTCCTGCTGGTAGCTGAAGAAGCCGGGCGTGCGTTGCGCGACCTCGTCGATGACGTGCGCGGGCAGCGCGACCTCGTTCATGCCCACGCCGGCGGCGTCGTTGAATTCGCCGTCGAACTTTGCGGCGGCCGAGCCGTCGGCAATGCACCAGGGGCAGAAATGCGATGCGTCGCTCACCGCATAGAAGCCGCCGTCGTAGATGTAGCCGGTGGCCTTGCCGCAGCACTCGCAGGTTTCGCCGGAGGTGCGCATCACGCCGGACTGGAACGGGTCGGCGTAGTACCGGAACGCGGGCAGCGCGCGGGCCGGGTCGGGTTGCACGGCCTCGGGCACGCGCGCCTGGTCGATCGCTGCCTGCAGGTGCGCGGCGTAGGGCGCGCACCACTGCGAGGTGTACACGTCGAACAAGAAGATCTCTTCGCCGATGACACCGCTCGCCTCGTCACGCAGCACCAGCAGCTGCTCGTGCAGCGAGAAGTTGTGCGCAATGCTGATGCCGTTGCGCGGAAAGCGCTGGTCCTGCAATGCGTGCCGGGTGTAGTGCGCGATGTCTTCGGCGGTGCGCTTCATCTGCTTGCGGTCGCTGGCATCGAAGACCGGATGCAGCTGCCATTCGCGATCGCGGTTGCGCGGGTCGCCGAAGCTGCCGCCGTTCGAGGCGGCGTAGCGGCCCTTGAGCACGGGCGGCAGCGGCGCCTGAAGCTTGTCTTCTAGCGCACTGAAAGCGCTCTGCGGCGCGGGCGGGGGTGGAACGTGGCGGGACATGGCGGTGGGGGTTTGGCAGGGTGAATCGATGGAATGCGTGCAGCGACAAACATGGAGAAGCCACGTGTTTGTACACGCCTTCTAGAATCCGGCGCCGCGCGGTTGCACGCAGCGCGCTCGGAGTGCAACGCTCCATTTTTTTTCGTTCTGCCTTCTTCTTTTTTTCGATGCCTTCCAGATTTCGTTTTGCCTTTTCCTTTTCGGCTGGCCTCGTGCTGTCGCTTCCCACTTTCTGCACCGCCTTTGCTGCCAGCCCCGTGCTGGTTCTGAACACCGACAGCGAGTCGCAAGACGCACAAGCGCCCGCGCTGGACCGCGCGGTGGCGCGCTTCGCGGGCGTGGCTTCGGGCTCCTACTTCTGGTCGGAAGGCCTGGTGGCCGAGCAGTTGATCGCGGGGCTGTCGGCATCGTTGCATCGACAACAACTGGCCTTGCCCGGCAACGTGCGCCTGCTGTCGTCGTACCGCTCGACCGGCGGCGGCGGTGAGCGCGCAGCAGTGATGCTCGACGCGCGCGGCGACGTGCTGGCCGCGGCGCTGGCGCACCGCGGCTGCGGGGCCGATGGCAAGGCGGCCTGCCGTGGCGACGACCAGCGCGCGGAGCTTGTCGTGTTCTTGCGCCCCGGCTTCGACCGCGCCAACGCGCAGCCGCTGCTGGCGTGGAGCACGCGAGTGCCGAAGGAAGACTTGCAGTCGGGCGAGGCCGAGAAGATCGTGCGTACCGACTACATCACGCTGGACGCCGCGCACACTGCGGCGGTGCCGGTGACGCGGCCGAAGGGCTTCTCGGCGAAGGTGCCGCTGTACCCGCGCGCGGTGGTCTACCGCAACGGCCAAGACGCGCTGAGCGACGAGAAAGCGAAGCGCGTGCTGCGCCTGCAGACGACGGACAGCATTGCCCAGGTGCTCGCCTTTTACAAGCAGCTGACGCCACCGCTGGCGGGCATGGAGTCGGGCGCGGACGGCCGCACGGGCTATGTGCTGGGCACGCGCAATGGCGTGAGCTTTTCCGTCAACGCACAGCAGCCGCGCGACATGCCTGTGGTCACCAACATCGAGATCGAGATTTCCGAATGAAAGCCATCACCCGTCCCGCGTTCGCATCGCTGATGCTGGCCTGTGCGCTCGCCGCAACGGCCCAAGCCGCGCAGCCTGACCCGTCTGAAGTGTCCGGCGCACCCGTCACCACCGAGCTGCCCGCGCCGCCGCTTCGGCTCAGCGAGCAGCCGAAGATCCGCGCCGCGGTGATCGACATGGTCGGCTATGCACGCGGCAGCTTCACCGAGGGCGACAGCCTGATCGCCGAGCAGGTGCTCAATGGCATGCGCTCGCGCCACGACATCACGCGCACCGTGTGGCCCGACGGCCGCCGCGTGATCGCGTCGGTGAGCGGCGAAGGGCATGGCGAGGAGCGCGCGGCCCTGATGCTCGACGCGCAGGGTCGGCTGCTCGCGCTGGGCCTGGTCAACGGCCACTGCCGCAAGTCGACCGAGCGCGACGCGCCCAAGGTGTGCAACCCGGAGCCGAAGTCGGTGCTGTCCGTGTTCCAGCCGGCCGGTGCGCAGCAGGCCGAGGCCGCGCCGCTGATCGCATGGGCCAGGCAGTTGCCCAGTTATCACGCGCGCATGGCCGAAAGCGACGACCCGGCGCAAGTGGCACAGGCACAGCAGATTGCCACCGTCGAATACATCACCGGTCAGCCGAAGGTGCCCGGTTGGCACGACGCGCAACTGCCCGCGGGCTTTCCGGCGTCGCTCAAGCCCTTTCTCATTCAACAGGGCGAGGTGAACAGCAGCGCGAGCGGCGGCAAGGTCGTGCTGCCCAAGGGCCTGGCCGGCATGCCGATGCGCACCGACTACGAGCAGGCCCAGCTCAAGGAGCCGCGCTGGCCCGACGCCGAGGTCACGCTGCGCAGCTATGCCGCGTTCGACACGGTGCTCGAGCAGTACCGCGCACTGGCCAAAGACGCCAGCGTGGAAGTGGGGCGCGCCAGCGCCGTGATCAACGGCAACGACGGCGCGGGCCGCTACACCGTTCGCCTTCGCGATGCGAAGGAGACCGGCGTGTTCATCACGGTGTCGAGCTGGAAGCGGAAGTAGCCGCCACGGCCATGGGCTCGATGGTGAGCCAGGGCCAGCGCGCGCGGTAGTCCGCGGCCTTCTTCAGGAACATGGCCGGCATCGGCAACAGCGGATTCACCCGCAGGATGCCGGCCGCCAGGTCGGCGAGCCCGTCGGGCGCATACAGCGAGCCGTCCGACAGGTCGATGCCCACGCGGGTGCAGGCGATCAGGTAGCGGTCGATGCCGTCGCGCGCCGAGCGCAGGCGCGGGTAGCTTGTCTTGAAGCGCTTTTCGTACCAGAGGTGCACGCGCGCCTGGTTCTTCACTTCGACGGTCACGTCGAGGTCGGCCACGGCTTCATGCACGCGGCGGATGACGGCGTCTTCCGCCTCCCACGACAGGTCGGTGTCGTCGAAGTAGAAGACGTCGTAGTCCTTCACGCCCCAGCCGGGTGGCCGGCCGGCGGTGTGGTTCCACACGGCCTGGAACAGGCAGCCCGCCGTGAGGTGGCCCTGCGGCAGGCCCATGCCGGGGAGGCGGGCAGCCAGTGCCGCGTTGACGGGGTCCTGCATCGCCTGCGCGATGAGGCTGTCGGGCGTCAGTTGCAAGGCGCTGCCGCGGTCAGCCGACTTCGGCGATCAGTTCGATCTCGACGCAGGCACCCATCGGGATCTGCGCCACGCCAAAGGCGCTGCGGGCATGCGCGCCCTTTTCGGGGCCGAACACTTCGGCGAAGAATTCGCTCGCGCCGTTGGTCACCAGGTGCTGCTCGGTGAAGGTGCCGACCGAGTTGACCAGGCTCATCACCTTGACGATGCGCGTGACCTTGTTCAGGTCGCCCACGGCCGCGTGCAGCGTGCCGAGCAGGTCGATGGCGATGGCGCGCGCGGCCTGCTTGCCTTCGTCGGTGCCGATGCCGGCGCCCAGCTGGCCGGCCCAGACCTTGCCGTCCTTCTTGGCGATGTGGCCCGACAGAAACACGAGGTTGCCGGTTCGCACGAAGGGCACGTAGGCCGCGGCGGGCGCCGAGACCGGGGGCAGGGTGATGCCGAGGCTGGAAAGTTTGTCGTAAACGCTCATGGAAATTCCTTGTCTTGGGACAGCGATTGTGTCCGGGTTTGCTGGGGTGCTTCGGCCTCTTCTCCCACGGGTTGCACGGTCACGCCCACGCTCAGCGTGTGCCGCGCGCCGCCATGGAGTACACCGCGCATCGGTGACACGTCGGAGTAGTCGCGACCGATGGCCAGCGTGACGTAGTCCTCGCCGGGCTGGCGGCCGTTGGTGGGGTCGAAGTCGGCCCAGCCGCCGGGGCTGCCGATGTCTTCGCCGGGCAGGTACACCGACACCCATGCATGCGAGGCGTCGGCGCCCACCAGCCTGGGCTGGCCGGGCGGCGGCTGGGTGAGCAGGAAGCCGCTCACGTAGCGCGCGGGTAGGCCCATGGTGCGAAAGCACGCGGGCAGGATGGGCGGGAAGGCCTGGCTCG
>NNBV01001612.1_pt1 | contig 25003 bp, 24 predicted proteins | sample 1173771 | NCBI WGS metagenome assembly NNBV01 (sample SAMN07173938, study PRJNA388173) | plant metagenome | isolation source: symbiotic tissue sample KVS11 | place: Norway: Troms, Kvaloya island | reverse complement strand
TTGCCTTTCAGTCGCATCAATTGCCTTCCGTCCTAAGCAAAAACTTCTGAACGTGCTCAGATGCAACATCAAATTTCTGCACGGCCATATGATGCTCTCAGTCAAAACAGACGACGAATAATACGCTAGCAGCATTATGGCGATAAGCTAGAGGCGACCTACCTCCGCCCCCTCCGTTTTGTCACCCCCTCCCCAGCCCCCTTCGGCCGCGACTCCGTCCGTGGCCGCATCTCATCCAGCGTCGGCACGCAAAGCACGAGGAACCCCTCTCCTGTAAGGAGAGGGGCAGGGGAGAGGTGACGGCCATCGGACCAGTGGAGCGCTGACCTCACCGCTGCCGACGTGAGACACATGCGGAGAACGGCCGACACCTCTCCCTGCCCTCTCCTTACAGGAGAGGGTTCTCTGTCGAGGTTCCCGCCGCCTTTCGGATGGCGGCAATGACGGCGTCGCGGTCGTTCAAGACAAGCTCATTCCGAAACCGGATCACCATGAAGCCGTGGCGCTCGATCTCCCGCGTGCGTGTCGCGTCGTAGTCGCGCTCGGCGTCATGCTGCGCGCCGTCGAGTTCGATGACGAGCTTGCGCTGGAAGCAGAGGAAATCGACGGTGTAGCCGAGCAGCGGCACCTGGCGCTGGAACTTCAGCCCGTCGAGGCGATGGGCGCGCAGGAGGCTCCAGAGGATGTCCTCGGGGGCGGTGGATTGGCGGCGGAGTTTTCGGGCGAAATCCTGTCGCTCGGTTGCCATCGCGCCTCACTGGTCGAGGGGCCGACACCTCTCCCCTGCCCCTCTCCTTACAGGAGAGGGGTTCCTCGTGCCCGACTTCCCGAGGGTGAGGACGGCATGGGTTACCCCCGCCGCCGCCCACCCCGCTGCTCCCCGGCCCCCTTCGGCCGCGACTCCGTGCGCGGGCCCATCTCGTCGAGCGTCGGCTTGCGCGGGCGGGCGCCGGGCTTCGCCACCGGCCTGCCCTCGCCGCCGCCGAAATTATGCGGCCCCATATCCGCATCCGTCGGCTTGCGCGCCCGCGTCGGCAGGTTGGCGCTCGCCCCATAGGACCGCTCGCCCTTGTATTTCCCGGCGCTCGCCTCGATGTCGCTCTGCCGCGCCAGCGGATCGTCCGAGATCGCCAGCTCCGTCGCCTGCAGGCGCTTGATCTCGTCGCGCAACCGCGCGGCGGTTTCGAATTCGAGGTCGGCGGCGGCTTCGCGCATGCGCTTTTCGAGGTCGGCCAGCGCCGCCTTGAAGTTGTGCCCGGCGACCGGCGTGCCCATGCCGGCATCGACCGTGACATGGTCGCGCTCATAGACCGAGCCGAGGATGTCGCCGATGGCGCGCTTGATCGATTGCGGCGTGATGCCGTGTTCGAGGTTGTAGGCCTCCTGCTTCTCGCGGCGGCGCGCGGTCTCGGCGAGCGCCCGCTCCATCGAGCCGGTGATGTGGTCAGCATAGAGGATGACGCGGCCGTCGACGTTGCGGGCGGCGCGGCCGATGGTCTGGATCAATGAGGTCTCGGAGCGCAGGAAGCCCTCCTTGTCGGCGTCGAGAATGGCGACAAGCCCGCATTCGGGAATGTCGAGGCCCTCGCGCAGCAGGTTGATGCCGACCAGCACGTCGAACGCGCCGAGCCGCAGATCGCGCAGGATCTCGATGCGCTCGATCGTGTCGATGTCGGAGTGCATGTAGCGCACCCGCATGCCGTTCTCGTGCAGATACTCGGTCAGATCCTCGGCCATGCGCTTGGTCAGCACCGTGACCAGCGTGCGATAGCCGGCGGCCGTGACCTCCTTGATCTCGTCGAGCAGGTCCGCGACCTGGTGCTTGGCGGGGCGGATCTCGACCGGCGGGTCGATCAGCCCGGTCGGGCGGATGACCTGCTCGGTGAAGACGCCGCCGGTCTGCTCCATCTCCCAGGAGCCGGGCGTCGCCGAGACATGCACCGATTGCGGGCGCATCGCGTCCCATTCCTCGAAGCGCAGCGGCCGGTTGTCCATGCAGGAGGGCAAACGGAAGCCGTATTCGGCCAGCGTCGCCTTGCGCCGAAAGTCGCCGCGATACATGCCGCCGATCTGCGGCACGGTGACATGACTCTCATCGGTGAAAACGAGGGCATTGTCGGGCAGGTATTCGAACAGCGTCGGCGGCGGCTCGCCCGGCTTGCGGCCGGTGAGATAGCGCGAATAGTTCTCGATGCCGTTGCAGGAGCCGGTCGACTCGATCATCTCGATGTCGAAGGTGCAGCGCTGGTCGAGCCGCTGCGCCTCGAGATAGCGCCCGTCGCGGTTGAGCTCGTCGAGCCGGGCCTTGAGCTCTTGCTTGATCGACTTGACGGCCTGGGTCAGCGTCGGGCGCGGCGTGGTGTAGTGCGAATTGCCGTAGACCTTGACGAATTCGAGGTCCGCCGTCTTCTGCCCGGTCAGCGGATCGAACTCCGAGATCTGCTCGATCTCGTCGCCGAACAGCCCGATGCGCCAGGCGCGATCTTCATAGTGGGCCGGGAACAGCTCGATGACGTCGCCGCGCACCCGGAACGAGCCGCGCGTGAAGTCGTGCTGGGTGCGCTTGTATTGCAGCGCCACCAGATCGGCGATGAGCTGGCGCTGCTCGACGCGCTCGCCCAGCTTGATGCCGAAGGTCATCGCCGTATAGGTCTCGACCGAGCCGATGCCGTAAATGCAGGACACCGAGGCGACGATGATGACGTCGTCGCGCTCGATCAGCGAGCGCGTCGCGGAGTGGCGCATCCGGTCGATCTGCTCGTTGATGGAGGACTCCTTCTCGATGAAGGTGTCCGAGCGCGGCACATAGGCTTCGGGCTGGTAATAGTCGTAATAGGAGACGAAATACTCGACCGCGTTGTCGGGGAAGAAGCTCTTGAACTCGCCATAGAGCTGCGCCGCCAGCGTCTTGTTCGGCGCCAGGATCAGCGCCGGGCGCTGCGTCTTCTGGATCACCTGCGCCATGGTGAAGGTCTTGCCCGAGCCGGTGACGCCGAGCAGCACCTGGTCGCGCTCCTGCCGCTGGATGCCCTCGACGAGATCGGCGATCGCGGTCGGCTGGTCGCCGGCCGGCTCGTATTCGGAGTTCATCCGGAAGCGGATACCGCCCTCCGACTTGTCGGGACGCGGCGGCCGATGCGGCGTCCAGGCCCGGCCGGGCTCGATGAAGGGATTGCCGGTCTCCAGCAGCGTCTGCAGCGAGGTCGCCGTCGCGGCCGCCGCGCCTTCCGCGCCGATGAAGGCGGAATCGGCCTTTTTCGAGAGCTTGCGCTTGGGCCTGTCCTCGCCGCCGGGCCGTTCCGTGGCGTAGCTCGGCTTCGCCTCGTAGCCGGCCTGCGGCTTGTCGGAAAACCCCGACGCACCGCCGGGCACCGCATTGCCGCGATTGATCGCCGGATTGAGCAGATCGGCGAGATACCCCTCCAGCGGCTTCAGCTCCTGGCGCGAGGCCTTGGAATTGGGCGTGCGCGAGGAGGCCGGCTTTTTCGCGGGCTTGGGCTTGGCGTCGGCGACTTTGGGCGTCGCGGAGGTCGTGTCGGAGGTCTTGGCCATGGCAGCAATATGGGGCGACTCCGCGCCGGGCGCGAGAGGCGCCGACGCATGACAGGGCGGATTGGTGACAGGAGTTGACAGGAGTGGCGGGCGCCTTCACCCGTCCACCGTCACCTCGCTGTGCGATTTCAGCGCGTAGCCCCCACGCGCCTGCGTCACCAGATAGGCGGGGTTCTCGAGGCTGGCGTTGCGGCGGATCTCCGTGCCCTTGATCGTGCGGGTGACCGGCTGCGTGAAGACCTGCTCGACCCGGCCCCTGGCGACATGCGCGCCCCAGCGCCAGGTGACGTCGGTTCCGGGCGAGAGGGGCTTGGGCATGGCGGGCTCCGCAATGGCGATGCGGCTTGAACGCACGAGGACCGGGTCCGGATCACCTCGGGGAGAGATTTTGCCGGGCGTTTCACCGACCGGCCAGCCACGCCTCCATCCCGGCCGCCGCCGCGACGCCGGTCGCGAGGCAGCCCTGCATCAGGTAGCCGCCGGTCGGCGCTTCCCAGTCCAGCATCTCGCCGGCGACGAAGACGCCCGGCAGGCGCTTCAGCATGAAATGCGCGTCGATCTCGGAGGCCTGGATGCCGCCCGCGCTGGAGATGGCGCGCGCGATCGGCATCGGTCCGAGCAGCCGCAGGGGCGCGCTCTTGATCGCCGCAGCCAACGCATCGGGCGCCTCGTCCAGCCGCCCACCGACGCTGTCGCGCAGCACCGCGACCGCGGCCGGCGATAGCCCGGCCGCCTTGCGCAGATGGTTGCTCAGGGTCTCCCCCTGGCGGCGCTTGCCGAGTTTCTCCGTCAGCCGCGCCAGTTCGAGATCGGGCCGCAGGTCGATGACGATCGTGGCGGAGCCCTTGGCTTCGATCGTCTCGCGCAGCGGCCCCGACAGCGCATAGATCGCGCCGCCCTCGATGCCGTCCCGGTCGATCATCGCCTCGCCGGCGACTTGTTTGCCGGCAAATCGGATCACGATGCGCTTCAGCGGCGCGCCTGCGAAACGCTCCCGCAAGGTCGGCGACCAGTCGACCGCGAAGCCGCCATTGGCCGGCCGCAGGGCCGAGACCGCGACGCCCTTCTCCGACAGCAGCGGCACCCAGCCGCCATCCGAGCCCAGCCGCGGCCAGCTCGCGCCACCGAGCGCCAGCAGGGTCGCATCGGCCGCGACCGTGACGGCCCCGCCCGCGCCGGTCTCGAAGGTCAACGCGCCCTGCGCGTTCCAGCCGGTCCAGCGCCGGCCGGCTTCGAGCTTAACGCCGAGCCCGTCGAGCCGTCGCAGCCAGGCCCGCAGCAGCGGCGAGGCCTTCATCGCCTTGGGGAAGACGCGCCCGCTCGTTCCCGTGAAGCTCTCGGCGCCCAGCCCGTCGGCCCAGTCGCGCAGGGCTTGCGGCGGAAAGGCGCGGATCGCCGGCTCCAGCCAGGGCATCGCCGCACCATAGCGCGGCAGCACATCCTCCAGCGGCTCGGAATGGGTCAGGTTCAGCCCACCGCGCCCCGCCAGCAGGAATTTCCGCGCCGGCGACGGCATCCGCTCATGGATCGTGACCCGGTGGCCAGCCTGGGCCAGCCGTTCGGCCGCGATCAGCCCCGCAGGGCCCGCGCCGATGATGGCGATGTCTTTGGTTTGCATGCGCCGGGCTTGCGCCGTTGGGCGCTGCAGGTCAAGCAATCAGGCGCTTGTCGACGGAACCTCGTCATTCTCGGGCTTGATCCGAGAATCTCCGGCGGGACAAGCACGGGAGCCTCTGCGTCACGAGATGCTCGGGTCAAGCCCGAGCATGACGCCCCCCTTCACACCCGCGCGAACGTCTCGTCGAAGGCGTAGCCGGCGCCGCGCACCGTGCGTAAGGGGTCCTTGGCATCGCCGGGCGTGATCGCCTTGCGCAGGCGCCCGACATGCACATCGACCGTGCGCTCGTCGATATAGACGTCGCGGCCCCAGACCGCGTCGAGCAGTTGCGCGCGCGAATAGACCCGGCCGGGCGCCTGCATCAGGAATTCGAGCAGGCGGAACTCGGTCGGCCCCAGATGCAGCTCCTCGCCGGCGCGGCGCACGCGGCGCGTGGTCCGGTCGAGTTCGAGATCGCCGGCGGTCAGCAGTCCTGCAACGTGGCCGGGCTTGGCCCGGCGCAGCAGAGCCTGGATGCGCGCGATCAGCTCCGGCAGCGAGAATGGCTTGACGACATAATCGTCGGCGCCGGTGGCGAGCCCGCGCACCCGCTCGGTCTCCTCGCCGCGCGCGGTGAGCATGATGATCGGCACGCGCTCGGTGTCGCGACGGGCGCGCAGGCGGCGGCATAGTTCGATGCCCGACAGGCCCGGCAGCATCCAGTCGAGCAGCACGAGATCGGGTGTGTTGTCGCGAAGATGGATTTCCGCGTCGTCGCCGCGCGCGACCGAGTCGACCTCGAAGCCCTCGGCCTCGAGATTGTAGCGCAGGAGCAGCGTCAGCGGCTCCTCGTCCTCGACGATCAGGATGCGTGCGGGCATGGCGCGGTTCCAAAAACAGGTCGGTCCAAGGCACCATTCTCGGGCTTGACCCGAGAATCTCTAAGACCAGAGGGCTCTGGTTTCGAGATGGTCGGGTCAAGCCCAACCATGACGCCACAGCATCCTAGCTTCCCGTCACCGCCTCGACGCTGATGTCGGTGGTGTCGAGCTTGGGGCGGTTCAGGTCGAGCGATTCGCCGGTGACGAGATAATGGATCGTCTCGGCGATGTTGGTGGTGTGGTCGCCGATGCGCTCGACGTTCTTGGCGCAGAACAGGAGATGCGTGCAGAAGGTTATGTTGCGCGGATCTTCCATCATATAGGTCAAAAGCTCGCGGAACAGCGAGGTGTAGAGCGCGTCGATCTCGCCGTCGCGATGCCAGACCTCGAGCGCCTTCTGCTCGTTGTTGGCCGCGTAGGCGTCGAGCACGTCCTTGAGCTGGGCCTGGACGAGCCGGCTCATATGCTCCAGCCCGACCACGGCGCGATGCGGCGGAGAGAACTGGCCGGAGATCGCCACCGCGCGCTTGGCAATGTTCTTCGCGAGGTCACCGACGCGCTCGATATCGGCAGCGATGCGGATCGCCGAGATCAGCTCGCGCAGGTCGTTGGCGAGCGGCTGGCGACGCGCGATCGTCAGGACCGCGCGCTCCTCGACGTCGCGCTGCAGGTTGTCGAGGCGCTGGTCGGCCGAGATCACCTTCTGGGCGAGCGTGGTGTCGCGGCGCACGAGCGCCACGGTGGAATCGCCGAGCATGCGCTCGGACATGCCGCCCATCTCGGCAAGGCTGCGGCGTAAGCCCTCGAGTTCGGCGTCGTAGGAGCGGACGATATGGTCGGTCATCGCGGCATGGTCCTTTGAGTGCGGGGCGGAAGCGGCGGACAGTCAGCCGAAGCGGCCGGTAACATAGTCCTGCGTCTGCTTCTTGCTCGGGTTCATAAAGATCGTGTTGGTCGCGGCGAACTCGATCACCTCGCCCAGATACATGAAGGCGGTGTACTGCGAGATGCGCGCCGCCTGCTGCATGTTGTGCGTGACGATGACGATGGTGAAGTCGGTCTTGAGCTGCTCCAGCAGATCCTCGATCTTGCCGGTCGAGATCGGGTCGAGCGCCGAGGTCGGCTCGTCGAACAGGATGACCTCCGGCTTTTGCGCGATGGTGCGCGCAATGCAGAGGCGCTGCTGCTGGCCGCCCGACAGTCCCATGCCGGAAGCCTTGAGCTTGTCCTTGACCTCGTCCCACAAGGCCGCGCGACGCAGCGCGCCCTCGATGCGGTCATCGAGTTCCGACTTCGGCGGCTTCTCATAGAGACGGATGCCGAAGGCAACGTTGTCGTAGATCGACATCGGGAACGGCGTCGGCTTCTGGAAGACCATGCCGATGCGCGAGCGCAACTCGTTGACGTCGACGTCGTTGGAGATGACGTTACGCCCGTCGAGCATCACCTCGCCGGTCGCCTTCTGCTCGGGATAGAGCGAGTAGATCCGGTTGAAGATGCGCAGCAAAGTGGACTTGCCGCAGCCCGACGGACCGATCAGCGCCGTGACGTGGCGGTCGCGGAAGTCGAGATTGATGTTCTTCAGCGCCTTGTGCTCGCCATAGTAGAAATCGAGGTTCTTGACCGCGATCCGGACGGGGGCGTCGGCGTCGAGCGTCTGCGGGCTGAGTTCGAGGGTCGAAAGCATCGAAGGGTTCCTTCGGGTCGGAAGCGTAAGGACTACTTGGCGCCGCGCACGATGCGCCGCGCAATGATCGAGAGAAGCAGGATCGACATGGTGATGATCAACGAGCCGGCCCAGGCGAGCTGCTGCCAGTTCTCGTAAGGGGCCGAGGCGAACTGGTAGATCGTCACCGGCAGGTTGGACACGCCGCCGAGAAGAGTCGGCGAGAACCAGAACGAGTTGTTCAGCGCGGTGAAGATCAGCGGCGCGGTCTCGCCGGCGATACGGGCCAGCGCCAGCAGGATGCCGGTGACCATGCCGGACTTCGCGGCTTTCCAGGTGATCGAGGTGATCACGACCGAGGTCGGCGCGCCGAGCGCCGAGCCCGCTTCGCGCAGCGGGCCGGGAACGAGCCGCAGCATGTCCTCGGTGGTCCGCACGATGACCGGGATGGCGATGATGCCGAGCGCGACGCCGCCGGCCCAGCCGGAATAGCCGCCGAGCGGCTCGACCAGGATGACGTAGACGAACAGACCGATCAGGATCGAGGGTGCCGAGAGCAGGATGTCGTTGATGAAGCGGATCAGGTCGGCAAGCTTGGAGCCCTTGCCGTATTCGGCGAGATAGGTGCCCGCGAGCACGCCGATCGGCGTCGCCACGACGATGCCGAGAAACGTCAGCACGATCGAGCCGACGATGGCGTTGGCAAGGCCGCCGCCCTCGGAGCCCGGGCCCGGCATCGTCTGGGTGAAGGTCGCGACGGACAGGCCGCCGACGCCCTTCACGATCAGCATTCCGAGGATCCAGAACAAAACCGTGATCGCCAGCATCGTGAAGCCGGTCGCGATGACCTTCATAGCCTTGTCGGCGGTGCGGCGCGACTGGCGGACACGACCCCAGGTCGAGGGAGGCAGCGCGCGGACAGTGGAGGATGTCGCCATGCTCATGATCTTCAATCCGCTCAGAAGGCTTTGACGCGCGAGACGAGGATACGCGCAATGACCAGGACGACGAAGGTAACGAAGAACAGGATGCAGCCCAGCGCGATCAGCGCGTTGAGCTGCAGGCCGATCGCCTCGTTGAATTCGTTGGCGATGCGCGATGCGATCGTCGAGCCCGGATCCATGATCGAGGCCGAGAGCCGGTTGGCGTTGCCGACCACGAAGGTCACCGCCATGGTCTCGCCGAGCGCACGGCCAAGCCCCAGCATGCAGGCGCCGATGATCGAGACGCCGGCCTGCGGCACCAGCACATGACGCACGACCTCCCAGGTCGTCGCCCCGATGCCATAGGCGCTCTCGCGCAGCACCGAAGGGATCTGATCGAGCATGTCGCGCACGATCGAGGCGATGAAGGGAATGATCATGAAGGCGAGAATGATACCCGCCGACAGGATGCCCAACCCCGAGGGTGAGGCCGCATAGAAGATCGTGCCGATGATTGGCATGCCCTCGACGACGCGCGAGACCGGCTGCTGCACATAGGCTGCAAACAGCGGCACGAAGACGAACAGGCCCCACATGCCGTAGATGATCGAGGGAACGGCGGCGAGCAGCTCGATCGCGGTCGAAACCGGCTGCTTGAACCAGGGCGGGGCGAGCTGCGTCAGAAAGACGGCAATGCCCAGCGACAGCGGAACGCCGATCAGGAGCGCCAGGAAGGCGGTCGAGAGGGTGCCGACGATGGCGGGCCAGGCGCCATACTGGTCGTTCTGGGTGTCCCAGACGCTGGAGGTGATGAAGCCGAGCCCCATCTCGCGGAAGGCGGGCCAGCCGCCGACCACCATCGAAAGCATGATGCCGGCGAGCAGCACCAGCACGAACAGCGCCGATAGGAAGCTGGCATTGCGGAAGATGATGTCGAAGGTGCCCTTCGGCGTCTTGCGCTGGGGGCGCGCCGCCGGAATGGTCATAGGGTCGGTCACGGCTGTCATCCGTGGAACTCCGGTCTTAGCCAAATCATGGGATGCGAGAAGAAAAAGGCGGTTCGGTTCTCTGGATCGAACCCTCATCCCCAACAGCGCAATGGACGCGCACCGCTGCTCGGGATGAGGGTCGAGAGAGAGGCGAAGCGGGGCAGAACCCGCTTCGCCATGTCGTTGCAGTCGATCAGAAGACCGGCTTGCTCGAGGTGTCGGTGATGCCCTTCCAGCTCGTGCGGATCATGTCCTTCACGTTGGTCGGAAGCGGAACGTACTCAAGATCGGTGGCGAGCTTGTCGCCGTTCTTGTAGGCCCAGTCGAAGAACTTGAGCGCGGCAGCGGACTGCTCGGGCTTGTCGGCCTTCTTGTGCATCAGGATGAAGGTCGCCGAGGTGATCGGCCAGGCTTCGGCGCCGGGCTGGTTGTTGATGATGATGCCGAAGCCGGGAGCTTCGCTCCAGTTGGCGTTTGCAGCGGCAGCCTGGAAGGACTTGTCGTCCGGGACCGGGTACTTGCCGTCGCGGTTCTGGACGAGACCGTAAGCGAGCTTGTTCTGCTTGGCGTAGGCGTATTCGACATAGCCGATCGAGTTGGCGATCTGCTTCACCGAAGCCGAGACGCCTTCATTGCCCTTGCCGCCGATGCCGGTCGGGAACTGCACCGAGGTGTTGGCGCCGATCTTGGACTTCCAGTCGGGCGAGACGCGCGAGAGATAGTCTGTCCAGACGAAGGTCGTGCCCGATCCGTCCGAGCGATAGACGACCGTGATGTTGGCGTCGGGCAGCTTCACGTCCGGGTTGATGGCGACGATCTTGGGATCGTTCCACTTCTTGATGTTGCCCTGGTAGATATCGGCAAGCATCGGGCCGGTGAACTTGATCTGGCGGGCTTCGACGCCGGCGATGTTGATCGCGGGAACGAGGGCGCCCATCACGGCCGGGAACTGCAGCAGGCCGTCCTTTTCCAGGTCCTCGCCCTTGAGGGGCATGTCCGAGGCGCCGAAATCGACGGTCTTGGACTTGATCTGGCGGATGCCGCCGCCCGAGCCGATCGACTGGTAGTTCAGACCGATGCCGGTGTCTTTCTTGTAGGCCTCTGCCCATTTGGCATAGATCGGGAAGGGGAAGGTCGCGCCGGCGCCGGTGATGTCGGCGGCCTGGGCCACGCCGGACAGACCGATGGTGGCCGCCGCGAGAATGAGAAGTTTGCGCATGAGATGTCCTCTCTGGATCGCAGGTTTAGCGACCCGTTCAGAACACTGTCTGCATGACAGCTTCATGACACATTGCCCCTCGAGCTGTCATGAAGTCGTCACGCAGCGTTAACGCCTGCGGCTCAGGGCTTGCGCGGCGGCGCCCCGAAGCGCGGCAGCACGGCGCGGAAGGTCGCGCCCTGGCCGAGCGCGCTCTCGATCGTCAGGCGGCCGCGATGGCGCAGGACGATGTGCTTGACGATCGCCAACCCAAGCCCCGTGCCGCCCGCCTCACGGCTCGCAGCGGTATCGACGCGGTAGAAGCGCTCGGTCAGGCGCGGCAGGTGCTCGGGCGCGATGCCCGGCCCATCGTCGCGCACGCCGACGCTGGCCTCGAGCGGCCCGTCCTCGACATCGATTACGACCTCGCCGCCATGCTTGCCGTATTTGATCGCGTTCTCGACGAGGTTCTCCATCAGCCGCAGCAGCTCGTCCCGGTCGCCCGCGACCCGCACCGGCTCAGGCGGCGCGCGCAGCGTCAGCGTGACCTCGCGTTCGCGTGCCATCAGCGTCAGCGAATCGACGATCTCGCGCGAAATGCCGGCGAGATCGACCGGGTTCTCGGGCGCCAGATGCGCGCGCAATTCGATCCGCGACAGCGACAGCAGGTCGTCGACGAGGCGCGCCATGCGCAGGCCCTGCTCGCGCATGATCGTCAGGAAGCGGTCGCGCGCGACGGCGTCGTTGCGCGCCGGCCCCTGCAGCGTCTCGACGAACCCCAGCAGCGAGGCCAGCGGCGTGCGCAGCTCATGGCTCGCATTGGCGACGAAATCGACGCGCATCCGCTCGGTGACGCGCTGCTCGCTGAGATCCTCGAAGGTCAGCAGCACCGGCCGCCGCCAGCCGATGCCAGCCAGGGCCGCGATGTGAATTCGGAAGGTGCGCTCGACCGGCACGCGCTCGATCAGCTCGATGACCTGTCGGCCGCCCTGGCGGGCCACGCCGTCGATCGCCTCGATCAGATCGGGATCGCGCATCACCAGCGTCAGCGGCTGCCCGGCGTCGAGCGCCGGGATCAGCGCGCGCATCGCCGGGCTCAGCGCCTGCGCGACACCCTGCACGTCGAGCAGGACGGCGGCGGAGCCCATCGCCTCGATCAGGGCATGCGTCGCGGGAGCGTAGGGATCGACGGCATCGGCCATGCGGAGGAACCTCGACGGGCGTCCTTCGTTGCAGCCGAAGAGTTTCGACCACGGGACGCAAGGCGTCCTTTCCTGATCGCTAGCCCGGCGCGCGTCAATTCCCTTCGCCGGACAGGCAGGTTAGTCTTTGGGCAATGACGAGGAACGATCCCATGGCCAAAAGCGCGTCCGGTAGCCGGTTGAAGGGAGCGATCCGGCTCGTTCCCAAGGCGGAGCCCGACGAAAGTCCGGGCGGCGCTCCGGCAGCGCCGCGCAGGTCAGCCAAGGCGAAGGCCTTCGACATCGAGGCCAGGACGCTGCCCGACGCCATCGTCGACGCTGCCTTCCGCAGCGGCGACTACCCTTATGGCAAGCGCATGAAGCGCAAGCGCTACGAGCTGGAGCTGCAGCCGCTGCAGATCGAGCTGCAGAAGCTCGCGACCTGGGTCCGCGAGAAGCGCGAGCGCATCGTCATCGTCTTCGAGGGCCGCGACGGCGCCGGCAAGGGCGGCACGATCGGCCGCTTCACCCAGCATCTCAACCCGCGCCAGGCCCGCGTCGTGGCGCTGTCGAAGCCTTCCGACACGGAAGCGGGGCAATGGTATTTCCAGCGCTACACGACGGAGATGCCGACCGCCGGCGAAATCGCTTTCTTCGACCGCTCCTGGTACAATCGCGCCGGTGTCGAGCGCGTGATGGGTTTCTGCACGTCAGCCCAGACCGACGCCCTGTTACGCGAGGCCCCCGCCTTCGAGGGCATGCTGGTGCGCGACGGCATCCGCCTGATCAAGCTTTTCATCACCATCGGCCCGGAGATGCAGATGGTGCGGCTGCATGACCGCTGGCACGATCCGCTCAAGCGCTGGAAGCTCTCGCCGATCGACTTCGAGGCGATCCCGCGTTTCACCGACTATTCGGAGGCCTTCGACGAGATGCTCGCGCGCAGCTCGACGCAATGGGCGCCCTGGCATGTCATCCGCGGCAACGACAAGCTGCGGGCACGGCTGAACGCGATCCGCCACGTCCTCCTGGCGATCCCCTATGAGGGCCGCGACGAAGCGGCGATCGGCGAGCTCGACCACAAGGTCGTGGTTGGCGTCGACGACTACCTCCGCAAGGGCGGCGAGGTCTGAGCGCGCCGATCTGAGCGATGGGGCGCTGCTCAGCGCCCCATCACGAGGTTCGGCAGCCAGGTCGTCAGCGGCGGCCATAGCGTGATCGCCACGAGAACGGCGAGCAGCGGCATCAGCCAGGGGATGATCGCGCGCGACATCGCCTCGAAGCTGATATTGGCGATCTTCGAGGTGATGAAGAGCACCACGCCGACCGGCGGCGTGATCGTCCCGATCATCAGGTTGAGCACGAAGATCAGCCCGAACTGGATCGGGTCGATGCCGAACTGCGCCGCCGCCGGGGTCAGGATCGGGATCAGGATCAGCATGGCGGCGAGCGCCTCCATGAAACATCCAACGAAGAGCAAGAGCAGGTTGACGATCAGCAGGAACATCAGCGGACTGCCGGCGAGATCGACCAGCATGGGCCCCACCGTCTGCGGAATCCGCGAGATCGACAGGCACCAGCCGAGCGCGGCCGCCGTCATCACCAGCGCCAGCACGACGCCGGTGGTCTCGACCGTCTGGACCACGAGGTCCGGAAGATCGTCGAGATCGAAGCTGCGATAGACGAAGAGCCCGAGCACCAGCGCATAGGCCGTCGCCACCGCCGCGGCCTCGGTGGGCGTGAAGATGCCGGCCATCATCCCGCCGAACAGGATCACCGGCGTCATCAGCGCCCAATGCGCCTCCTTGTAGGCGACCCAGAGCTGGGCCGCGCCGGGGAAGGGGTGGCGCGGCAGGTCGCGCTTCTTCGCCACCTGGACGACCATCGCCATCAGCCCACCGGCCATCAGCAGCCCGGGGATGACGCCGGCCAGGAACAGCCCGCCGATCGAGACATCCGCCGAGACGCCGTAGATCACCATCGGCAGCGAGGGCGGGATGATTGGCCCGATCGTCGCCGAGGCCGCCGTGATCGCGGCCGCCGTCTCGGCATCGTAGCCCTCGTCCTTCATCGCCTTGATCTCGAGCGTGCCGACGCCGCCGGCATCGGCCACCGCCGAGCCCGACATGCCGGCGAAGATCACGCTGGCGAGGATGTTGGCATGGCACAAGCCGCCGCGCAGCCAGCCGACGCAGGCCGTCGCGAAGGCGAAGATCCGGTCGGTGATCCCCGCCGAATTCATGATGTTGCCCATCAGGATGAACAGCGGCGCCGCCAGCAGCGGGAAGGAATTGGCCGATTGCGCGATCTTCTGCGGCACGATGCCCAGCGGGAAGCCGCCAAGAAAGGCAAACGCGATCGCCGCCAGCCCCATCGAGACGAACAAGGGAACGCCGATCAAAAGCGCGGCGAACCAGACCGGCAGGATCTGCAGCATGATGGCGGTCATAGCGGCTGGCTTCCGGGTTCCGGCGCGGTGAACCGGCGCCCCGCCACGACATCGGCGATCTCGGCTGCGGCCTGCAGGATCAAAGCGAGGCCCGCCAGCGGCATGACGATATAGAGCGCCGCGCTGGAGACCGGCAGCGCGATCGACTCGACATCCCAGTTGCGCTCGATCAGCGCGAAGGAATAGCGGATCAGCACGCCGGCGAAGACGATGATCGCGGCTTGTGTGACGACCTCGAGCACGCGACCGGCGCCCGCCGGCAGCTTGTCGGCGAAAACCGTGATGCGGATATGCGAGCGCCGCCGCGCCGCGATGATCCAGCCGACGAAGCCCGTCCAAACCAGCAGGTATTGCGCGAGTTCGTCGGTCCAGGCGAGCGGCGCATTAAGCTGGCGTGACAGCACGCCAAGCAGCACGGAGGCCAGCAGCGCCAGCAGCAACGCCACGGCGGCATAGCGCACGATGCGGTCGGAGAGGTGGAGGAGGGATTTCATCAACGTCGATCCAAGGGCGCGGGGAACCCCTCTCCTGTAAGGAGAGGGGCAGGGGAGAGGTGATGGCCGTTGGACCAGCGAGGCGCGCACCCACGGGCGGCTGCGGTGAGGTCACGGCTCCGGTGTCAAAGGGCCGACCCCTCACCCTGCCCTCTCCCTACGGGAGAGGGTTCCCCACGCTTTACGAGGTCAAGGCAGCGCCCTCACAGCGCCGCCAGCGCGTCCCAAGTGCCCTTGCCCCATTTGCCCTCGAACTGCTTGGGCAGGGTGGCCAGCACAGGCTTGGAGAAGCTCTCCAGATCCGGCTCGGTCACGCTCATGCCAGCGGCCTTCAGCGTCGCAACGAGGCTGCCCTCCTGGCTTGAGAGTTCCGCGTCCTGCCAGGCGACGCCCTCGGCAATGGCGGCTTCCAGCAGGCTGCGGTCGGCATCCTTCAGCCCCTTCCAGAACTCGCTGTTCACGATGACGAGGCGCGGCGTGATGATGTGCCCGGTCAGGATCAGGTGCTTCTGCACCTCCTGCAGCTTGGCGCTGTGGATCGTCGGCAGCGGGTTCTCCTGCCCGTCGACCGCGCCCTGGCTCAGCGCCAGGTAAAGCTCGTTGAAATTCACCGGCGTCGCCTTGGCGCCCCAGGCCTCGACCATGGCGCGGAAGGTGTCGACCGGCGGCACCCTGAGCTTGAGGCCGGCGACGTCGGCCGCGCTCTTCACCGCCTTCGAGCCGGTGGTCAGGTGGCGCTTGCCGTAATAGGTCACGGCGGCCATGCGCATGCCGCGCTTCTTCTCGAGCTCCGCGTTCATCTGCACGAAGACCGGCGCCTTGGCGACCTTCGACATATGGGCGGCGTCGCGCCAGAGATAGGGCGCCTCGACCACCGAAAGCTGCGGCAGGAAGGCGCCAAGCGCTGCGGCGCCATCGGTCGTCATGGTCAGCGCGCCGGAGGCGACCGATTCCATCATGTCCTTGCCGGAGCCGAGCTGGCCGGCCGGGAAGGTCTGGATATCGATGCGGCCGGCGCTCTTCTCCTTCACCTGCTTGGCGATGCGCTCGACCATCTGCACCTGCGGATGGGTCACCGGCAGCATCTCGCCCCAGCGCAGCACCGTCGCCTGCGCGCGCAGGATGGTCGGCATGAAGATCGCCCCGCCTGCGAGCGCGGCGGAGCCGGCGAGAAAGTCGCGTTTGGAAATCATGGTCATCGTGGTCTCCTCCCAATGCGGCCGGTTTTCCGGCTCGATGTCACATCCCGGCCCTCGCGTTGAAAAGCCGGCTATCCGTTGGCAATCCAGAACGCCGTCATTCCGGGCGGAGCGAAGCGGAGACCCGGAATCCATCGTAGGGCTACGGCGCTCGATGATGGATTCCGGATCTGCGCGGCTTGCGCCGCTTGTCCGGAATGACGGGGCGGTTCTCCTGCGAAGTCCTTTCGTCAGTAGCTCATCGCCCGCGTGCGGGCGTTGCCGATATGGATGCCCATCTCCTCCGCCGCGCGGATCGGATCGCGCGCCTCGATGGCCGTGATGATCTTGAGATGGTCGCGCATGACCGGCACCAGGATATGGTTCTGGATGCGGGTCTCGTATTGCCGGATCAGTCGGATCTTCAGCCAGGTGACGCGAAAGGCCTTCGAGACGATGTCGTTGTCGAGATGATCGATGATCGCCTCGTGCATCAGCCGGTCGACATCCTCGGCATCCTCGATCAGGGCTGCGTCGCCGCCGGCCTCCGCCCGCGCGATGATCGCCTCGTGCGAGGCGCGCTGCTGCGCGATCTCGTCATCGGTCGCGTCCACCGCATAGAGCGCGGTGGCCTCCTTCTCCAGGAAGAGCCGGAACTGGAAGGCGTTGCGGATCAGGTTGAGATCGACATGGGCGACCTGCATGCCCCGCTGCGGCACGGTCTTGATCAGCCCCTCGGCCTCCAGACGCGGGATCAGCTCGCGGATCGCGCCGAGCGGCAGGCCGGTCATCGCGACGAGTTCGCGCTGGGTCACGAACTGACCCGGCTTGATCTCGCGCGCCAGCAGCCGCTCGGTGAAGGAGGCATAGGCGCGCTCCCTCAGCTTCAGCGGCTCTCCGTCGCGGGTCTCGGGCTCGGGCTCGTTCAAGCGGTCGCTCCTGTCACGCCACCATCTCAGGCGGCCTTGGCCTGTGTGATCCGGTCATAGGCTGCGAAGAGCTGCTGGCGCCTGGTCTCGTCAAGCGCCTCAAGCGGCGCACGCATCGCGCCGTAGCCGGCATCCCCATGCAAATGCCCGACCAGCGCCTTCACGGCGGCCAGCACGGGATGCGAGCAGATCTCGTCGACCAGCGCGTTCACCACGGGGGAGTCGGCGCCCTCATAGACCATCGGCCGGAGCAGATGCGGCACGATGTTGGCGACGCCACAGATCGAACCCTGCGCGCCGTTGCGCACGGCCTTTGCCAGCTGGCGCTCGTCGCCGACCAGGATGGCGAGCTCGCCATGCGCCTTCAGCAGCGCCTCGGTATTGGCGTAGCTGCCCGACGAATCCTTCACGCCCGCAACGATGCCGGGGAAGGCTGTCTTCAGCCGCTGGACGAGATCGACGCTGATGTCGACGGCGGTCACGGAGGGAATGTGGTAGAGGATGACATTACGCACGGACGCGCCGAGCTTCTCGAAATACTGCGAGAACCAGCGGTAGAGCCCCTCGTCGCTGACACCCTTGAAATAGAACGGCGGAGCGACGAGCAGGCCCTTCGCGCCCGCATCGAGCGCCAGCCGGCCCTGCTCGACCGCCTCATGCAGCGAGGACGCCGCGATGCCCGCATAGATCTGCTTTGCCGGATCGATGCCGGCGCCGATCAGTGCGCCCATCATCGCGCCACGCGCGGCTAAGCCGAGCGCCACGCCCTCACCGGTGGTGCCGTAGAGCGTGACGCTGTCGCAGCCTTCCGCCAGCACATGCCGCGCATGCTTGACCAGGCGCGGCAGATCGATGCCGCCGCCCTCCCGCATCGGGGAGGTGATGGCGCAGGAGAGGCCGAAACGGTTGGGGTCGATGCGCATGGAGGTCGTCTTTCAGGACAGCGGGATAACTGACATGTTAGTTTGATGATACAAGCGAGACAAGCGTGCCGAAGCCGTGCTCTCAGCCATCCTTGAGCCCTCCGGCCGAGAGCCCGGCGACGATCTGGCGCTGCGCCAGCACCGTCACCAGCAGCACCGGCAGCGTCACCAGCAGCGCGGCGGCCGCGAGCGGGCCCCAGGAGATCTGCTCGAAGGTCAGCGAATTATAGACGGCCGAGGGCAGCGTGCGGCTGTTCTTGCCGCCGAGCACGACCGAGAAGATGAAGTTGTTCCAGGAGAAGATGAAGGCGAGGATGCCGCCAACCGTGACGCCGGGCATCGCCAGCGGCAGCGCGACATGGCGGAAGGCCTGCCACGAGCTCGCGCCGTCGATCCGCGCCGCATCCTCCAACTCCATCGGGATGTTCTCGAAATAGCCGATCATGATCCAGACGATGATCGGAATGGTGATGACGAGATGGGTGATGACCAGCGCCGTGATGGTGCCGACCAGCCCGGTCATCTGGAAGAGCAGGAAGAGCGGGATCAGATAGGACAAAGCCGGCGTCATGCGAGCGACGAGGATCAGGATGGCGAACTTCGTCGCCTTGCCGCGCGCGATGCCGTAGCCGGCGGGCACGCCCACCGCGAGCCCGATCAGCACCGCCCCGCCCGTGACCAGGATCGAATTCCAGAGATAGAGCGCGAAATTGTTCTGCGCGAAGACGTCGACATAGTTCTTCAGCGTCGGCGGATCGGGAATGAAGACCGGCGGGAAGGCGGTGTTGTCGAGCTCGTTCTTGAACGACAGCGAGATCATCCAGAGGAAGACCAGCACCGCCGGCGAGACCAGCACGAAAACGGAGGCGTAGAAGCCGAGCTTGGTGGCGAGGCGCTTCATAGTCGCGCGCCCTCCCCGCTATCCTGACAAACCGCGCCGTCATTCCAGGCGACCGCAGGGAGACCAGGAATCCATCGAAGGGCGCCGAACTCTATGATGGATTCCGGGTCTCCGCTTCGCTGCGCCCGGAATGACGTGGAGGGTGTAAATGCGTGCAGCGCCATCACGCGTTCCACTTCGACTTCTGCCGGGCATAGAGCAGCAGCAGCGAGAGCATGATGACGATGACGAAAAAGATCACCACGACGGCCGAGGCATAGCCGATCTTGTAGAACTGGAAGGCTTGCAGATAGAGGAAGATGTTGAGCGTCTCCGAGGCCGTGCCCGGCCCCCCTTGCGTGATCACGAAGATCGTGTCGAAGGCCTTCAGCGCGTCGATCGTGCGGATCACGATCGCCACCATGATGAAGGGCCAGACCAGCGGCAGGGTGATGTGCCGGAACATGTGCCAGTCATTGGCACCGTCGATCAGCGCGGATTCGTAGGGCTCTCGCGGCAATCCGGCGAGGCCGCCCAGCACGATCAGCATGACCAGCGGCGTCCAGTGCCAGACCTCGACCAGGATCAGCGTCGGGATCACCGTATCGGGCGAATAGACCCAGGCCTGCGGCCCGATGCCGACGAGCGAAAGCAGGTAGTTCAGGACCCCGAGCTGGGGATGGAACATCATCGTCCAGACCAGCGCCACCGCGACAGGCGTCGCCATCATCGGCATCACGAAGACGGTCCGCAGCAGGCCCCGGAACGGGAATTCGCGGTGGAAGACCAGCGCCGCCGCCGTCCCGAAGACGATCGGCAGCACCACGGCCAGCACGGTGAAATACAGCGTGTGCCCCATCGACTCGATGAAGCGCGTGTCGCGGAAGAGCTCGGCGAAGTTCTGCAGGCCGATGAATTCGGGGCCGCCGCCGATCTTCCAGTCCTGCGTCGACATATAGAGCGTGAACAGCCACGGAAACACGATCACCGCCGCCACGACCAGCACGGCCGGCGCCGCGAACAGCCAATAGCGCGGCGTGAAATCGGCCGAATGGGTGAAGGGCGCGGGTTGCGAAGCCGCGATCGTCGCTGGGAGGGTGCTGGTGGTCGCTGTCATTCGGTCATCGACGATCTTGTGCAAGCTCGACGCCTCTTCCCTTCTCCCGGATGGGAGAAGGTGGCGCGGAGCGCCGGATGAGGGCCTGCCGTTGCAAATTAGAAGTCACAACGGCTCCGTCGCACCTCAACGATCAGCGGCGGGCGCCCTCATCCCTGCCCTTCTCCCATCCGGGAGAAGGGTTCCCCGCGCTCTTCCTCCGACGGAACCCGTTACCCCTGCTCGCTCTTGGCCAGCACTGGCGCGAAGGCTTCCGTCGCCTTCTTCAGCTCGGCCGCGACATCGGCACCGCCGATCGCATTGGTCAGCGCCACGCCGAAGACGTCGCGGAACTCGGTGACCGGCACGATCTGCGGGAGGCCGGCCCGCGCGATCTTCGCCGAGGCGAGCAGGCACTCGAAATACTGCTTGCCGAACCTCGACTGCGCGATCGTGTCCTTGTCGAGATAGGCCGAGGAGCGCCCGGGGGCTCCGGCGCCCGCCTTCAGCATCGCGATCTGCTGCGCCTTGTTGGTCATGAACTGCAAATAGAGCCAGGCCGCTTCCTTCTTTTGCGAGCCGCGCGAGATGCCCATGCCGTCGGCGAACATGGCGGCGTGATGCGCCTTGGGGCCGGGCGGCGTGATGCCGTAGCCGACTTTGCCGACGATGCGCGACTTGCTCGGATCCTCCAGAGGCGTGGCGAAACCGATGCCATCGAGCCACATCGCAGCGCGGCCCTGCATGAAGGTGGTCTGGCACTCGTTCCAGTTGAAGCCGACCGCGCCGACGGGGCCGGTCTCCTTGTTGAGCTTCTTGTAGAGCTCACCCGCCCAGACCGCCTCCGGTCCATCGGTCTGCAGCTTGCCGGCGGTTGAAACCGACTCGATGCCCTGCCCGAGGAGCAGGCTGGTCCAGACCGGGATATTGGCGTTCTTCAAGCCGCGCGAGACGAAGCCGGCGACACCCTTGGCAGGATCATGCAGCTTCTGCGCGGCGGTGAAGATCTCCTCCATCGTCTTGGGATATTCGACGCCCTTCGCGGCGAAGAGCTCCTTGTTGTAGTAGATCATCCAGTAATCGACGAAGAAGGGGATCGTATCGAGCGAGCCGTCGGCCTGACGCGCATAGGCGACGGGACCCGCGCCGAAATCCGCGAAGTCGAAATCGGGCGCGGTCAGCGAAGCGTTCTTGATATAGGGGGTCAGGTCCTCGAACCACTTGCCCCTGGCGGCCATGCGCTTCTGGACATGCAGCGAGATGCCGCTGACATCGAAGCTGGGCTTGCCGGAGGCGAACTCGATCACCGCCTTCTGCCGCTGCTGCTGCTCGGGCACCTGCTCGGCAGAGACCTTGATCCCGGTGAGTTCGGTGAACTCCTTCTCGGCGGCCTGCATCAGATCCGAGCGCGGGTTCTTCACCAGCAGCACGTCGATCGTCGTGCCGGAGAAGCGCTTCCAGTTGAAGGCTGCTTGGGCATGCGACTCGCGCAGCACCAGCGGCGAGCCGATGGCGCCTGCGGCCGCGAACGCGGCGGTGTTGCGCAGCAACGCGCGACGGGTCGGCTTGAGAATGGTCTCGCTCATCGAACTGTCCCTCCCTGGACTTAGGATCGCCCTTTTCGGGCCGTTGATCTGGTCACCGCGCCGGGCTTCACTCCGCCGCGCCTGCCATCTTGGCGCCGACGCTAATCCCGTTCGAACACGGTTGCAAGCTAACATGTTGGTATGCACATAGTGCCGTCAATGATCAGGGAAACGCCCCGCATGCCTGCCGCCAACGCCCTCGCACCGCGCCCGCTCGGCCGCAACGGACTGCCCGTCTCGACGCTGGGTTTCGGGGGCGCACCGCTCGGCGATCTCTATGCCCGTCTCGACGAGGCTCAGGCTGTCGCGACCGTCGAGGCCGCGATCGCCGGCGGCGTCACCCTGATCGACACCTCCCCGCTCTATGGCCACGGCCTCTCCGAGCATCGCATCGGCGCCGCCTTGCGCCGCGCTGGCCACGAAGGCGTCGCGCTCTCGACCAAGATCGGGCGCGTCGCCGAGCCCTTCGCGGGACGCGGCAACGGCTCGGGCTATCTCGGCGGCCTGCCGCACGGGATGCGCTTCGACTACTCCTATGACGGCGCGATGCGCTCGCTGGAGCAATCGGCCCTGCGTCTCGGCGTCGACCACATCGACATCGTCCTGATCCACGACGTCGACGTCTGGACGCATGGTGAGGCGATGATCGAGCAGCGCTTCTCGGAAGCCATGAACGGCGCCTATCGCGCGCTGGAAGCCTTGCGCGCATCCGGCGCCGTCCGAGCCATCGGCGTCGGCGTCAACGAGGCCGCGATGTGCGAGCGCTTCGCCAGCGCCGGCGATTTCGACACCATGCTGCTCGCCGGCCGCTACTCGCTGCTGGAACAGCCGGCGCTCGCCTCTTTCATGCCGCTGGCGCTGGAGAAAGGCATCGGGCTGATGCTGGGCGGCGTGTTCAATTCCGGTATCCTTGCCACGGGTCCCGTTCCCGGCGCGCGCTACAACTACAATCCCGCACCGCCGGATACCCTCGCCCGCGTCGCCGCGATCCAGGCCGTCTGCGAACGCCACGGCGTCCCCTTGCGCCGCGCCGCGCTGCATTTCCCGCTCGGCCACCCGGCTGTCGCGAGCCTCGTCATGGGCGCGGTCTCGCCCGCCGAGGTCGAGGACCAGATCGCCGAGCTGTCGCAACCCGTTCCGGCCGCGCTCTGGGCCGAGTTGAAGGCGCAGGGCCTGCTCGGCCAGGATGTTCCGGTGCCGGCATGAGCACACCCCGCATCGACGCCCACCAGCATGTCTGGCAGCTCGCACGCGGCGATTATGGCTGGCTGACGCCCGCGCTTGCCCCCATCTTTCGCGACTTCACGCCCGACGATCTCGCGCCCCTGCTCGCCCGCCACGGCATCACCCGCACGATCCTGGTGCAGGCCGCGCCGACGGACGCCGAGACGCGCTTCCTGCTCGCCATCGCCGCGAATACGCCCTTTGTCGCCGGCGTCGTCGGCTGGGCGGATTTCGACGCGCTCGATGTGGCCAGCCGCATCGCCGCGCTCGCGGCCGATCCGCTCCTCGTCGGCCTGCGGCCGATGGTCCACGACATCACGGACGAAAGCTGGCTGGCCCGCCCCGCGCTCGCGCCTGCGTTCGAGGCAATGATCGCCAACGGCCTCGTCTTCGACGCCCTGCTCAAGCCGCAGCATATCCCCGCCGCCCTCAGCCTGCTCGACCGTCATCGCGAGCTTCCCGTCGTCATCGACCACGCCGCCAAGCCCGATCTCGCGACCGGCGATCTCGCCGCCTGGCGCGAGGGCATCGCTGCGCTCGCCGCCCATCCCCACTGCCTCTGCAAGCTCTCAGGGCTGGTCACGGAAGCCCCTGCCGACTGGCAGCTTGAAACCCTGCGCCCCGTGACCGACCACCTGCTGGCGCGCTTCGGACCCGACCGCCTGATCTTCGGCAGCGACTGGCCGGTGGTGACGCTGCGGGCCGATTATTCCCGCTGGTTCGAGACCGCGACCGCCTTGCTCGGCCATTGCAGCGCGGCGCAGCGTGAGGCTATCTTCGGCGGCAACGCGGCGCGCATCTATCTCTCCCGCCGGGGACGCACCGGATCGAAGGCTCCGCCATGCTGAAGAACCTCGACCCCGTCCTCTCCGCCGACCTGCTCTGGATCCTCGCCGCCATGGGGCATGGCGACGACCTCGCTTTGGTCGATGCCAACCACCCGGCCGAGGCCATCGCGCGGGCCACGACCAGCGGGCAGCTCGTTCGCCTGCCCGGCCTGACGATGGAACGTGTCGCGCGCGCCATCCTCTCCGTGCTGCCGATCGATGAGTTCGAGCCGCACCCGGTGCGCCGCATGCAGGTCGTCGACGAGCCCAAGACGATTCCCGCCGTTCAGGCCGACGTGCAGCGCGAATTCGACGCGGCGCTGGGCACGCACACCCCGCTCGCCGGCATGGAGCGCTTCGCCTTCTATGACATGGCGCGACAAGCCTTCGCTGTGGTGCAGGTCGGCGACCCCCGCCCCTATGGCTGCTTCCTGCTGCGCAAGGGCGTCATCGCCGGCGAGCCGGGGTGAGAGGAACCACCACCGTCATTGCGAGCGCAGCGAAGCAATCCAGAGCGGCAGCGCTCTACGCCCTCTGGATTGCTTCGCTGCGCTCGCAATGACGCAGGTCACCCCTCCGCCTTCGCCACCGCCTGCCGCAACCGCGCCAGCGCCTCGGTGGCGCCGGCCTTGCGCGTCGCGTCGCCCGATTCCGCGTCCTTGGCGATCATCTCGCTCAGCGCGGCAATCGTGATCTCGGCCTTCGCGGCGGTCAGCTTCAGCACGGCGTTCGCAATGATGTTGGGCCAGAACGCCGCCCCGCCCTTGGCCAGCCCCTTGGCCTTGCGGCCCTCGAATTCGCGGGACAATTGTTCGGGGGTCTTCTGGGCCATGGTGTCTTGAACCTGTTTGCGGGGGTTGGCGGTTGCCTATCACGAAATGCCGGGCCTGCCTGCCCCCCGGCACCACAGCGTCTTCTTCCTTCTCCCCTCGGGGGAGAAGGGAGGCGCGCGCCAAATCCCCGCCCGCGTCTCCGCGTCGGTTGATGATCGAGGGGCAGCGGAGCGCCGCGAGGCGCGGGGGTATTAAGGCCGCATCCGTTGAGCCAGGACGCGGCGCGGGCAGATTGAGCCACTGCCCGCACGCCCCGTGGCGCTCCGCTTATCGGCGATTTGTGACTCCGGGCCGCGCTTATCGGGTTGAAAGCCAGCCTCCGCCGCGAGCCCTTTCTGTCCGTCGTCAGATAATTTGAGACTGTTTTCGTTTCTCAGGAACGGAGGTTCTGGCTCATCTGGGTTTGAGGTTATGCGGCCTGCAGCTGATGCTGCAAGCGTCTGTGCTGGATTGTCTGGCGCTTGATCCTTTCACGTTCGGTGAGGATGGCCTGCCCGCGGTTGAAGTAGACGTCGGCGGGCGTGAGATTGCCGAGGCTCTCGTGAGATCGGGCATGGTTGTAATGCTCGACGAAGGCCGCGACCTGCCGTTCAAGGT
>NNBV01003079.1_pt1 | contig 25027 bp, 22 predicted proteins | sample 1173771 | NCBI WGS metagenome assembly NNBV01 (sample SAMN07173938, study PRJNA388173) | plant metagenome | isolation source: symbiotic tissue sample KVS11 | place: Norway: Troms, Kvaloya island | reverse complement strand
GCACCTCACAGGGCGTACCAGTTATTGGATGCGAATGTGAAATCTGTCGCTCATTAGACTATCGCGACAAGCGACTGCGCTCTTCGATACATATTCAAACCGAAGAACTAAGTATTGTAATTGATACCGGACCGGATTTCAGGCAACAGATGCTGAGAGAAAGTATCAACCACCTGGATGCTGTTCTCTTCACCCATGCGCATAAAGATCACATTGCAGGACTGGATGATGTGCGCGCTTACAACTATCTCCAACAGTCGGACATGCCGCTATATGGCAGAAAGGAAGCTCTCGATCAGGTGAAAGTGGAATTCTATTACGCCTTCGAAAAAGAAAAATATCCAGGCATTCCTCAGCTTCGTATTCACGAAATCAGTGAAGAATCGTTTTCTATCAAAGGACTGTTGATCACTCCACTTCCGGTGATGCACATGAAGCTTCCTGTATTGGGTTTCCGCATTGGCAACTTCAGCTATATCACCGATGCTAATTTTATTTCTGATGCCACTTATAAAAAACTAAAAGGCACCGAAGTATTGGTCTTAAATGCGTTGCAGAAAGAAAAACATCTCTCGCATTTCAACCTGGAAGAAGCTTTGCAGGAGGTAAAGAAAATCGGTGCTGCAAAAACCTATTTTACACACATCAGCCATAAACTGGGCAAGCATAAAATCATCGAAAAAGAACTTCCTGAATCCGTAGCTTTGGCATATGATGGCCTGACCATCACGCTATAACTTGTGCATAACAACTACTATTTTCTTCGGCAGCTTTCGTCTCAACTGAACCGCAAATTGCAGGGATACTCCATTGTCTCCTGCTTTAGCCAGAATAAAGATGAATTGGTGATCGAGTTGAACAACACGAAGGATTCGTTCTTTATCAAAGCCAGCCTGGATCCTGCTTTCAGTTGTCTTTCCTTTCCTGAAAATTTCAGTCGCGCACGCAAAAACAGTATTGATTTATTTCCGGATGTTATTCTCAAAAAACTCATTGGAATAAAACAATTTGAGAATGAACGGAGTTTTTCTTTGCAACTGGAGAACGATCTGCAACTGATTTTTAAAATGCATGGCAACCGTGCCAATGTACTGGTAGCGGAGAACAATGCAATTACTGGCATCTTTCGCAATCATCAGAAAGCCGATCTGGAAACGGATATTAATTCACTGGATCGTATCATCGACTGGTCGAAAGAAGCATTTATAAAGAACGAACATACTCTTGCTCAGCATTATTTCACCTTTGGCAAAGAAGTATGGAATTACCTGAAGGAAAAAGGATTTGATCAGTCATCAACAGATCAAAAATGGAATCTGATTCAGGAGACGATCAAACAAGTAGATCAATCCCGGTTTTACCTAGTTGACCGAAACGGAAAGCTTATTTTCTCCCTTCTCCCTGCTGAAAACAGCACAGATCAATTCACCGATCCCATCAGGGCGATCAATGAATTCTTTCATCGCTATACCACTACATTCAATTTCTCTTCAGAGAAAAACAGCGCATTAAAACAGCTGCAAGATCAGTTTAACTCTTCCTTACAATACGTTTCAAAAAACAAGATCAAACTCAGTGAAATAGAAAATGATCAGCATTACCAAGCGTGGGGCGATCTGGTGATGGCCAATATGCACGCGATAAAAACGGGAACAGAGAAAGTCATCGTGGAAGATTTTTACAATGAGAATAAGCCACTGGAGATCAAACTAAAGAGAGATCTTTCTCCACAGAAAAATGCGGAAGTCTTCTATCGTAAAAGCAAAAACCAACAAATAGAAATTGATAAGCTGAAAGAAGCTATTGCGAAAAAAGAAAAGGAAGTAGCCCGGTTAGCTAAAAGCATTTCAGATATAGAAGCTACCGAAGGACTAAAAGAATTCAGAAAGAAAGTGGGCGATGCAGGAATACTAACTCAGCGCGAAAAAGAAGCTCCGCTTCCACCCTTCCATGAATTCGAATTCAAAGGATTTAAAATATGGGTGGGCCGCAATGCAGAGAAGAATGATGAGCTTACTTTAAAATATACCTACAAGGAAGATTTGTGGCTGCACACGAAAGATGTACCTGGCTCACACGTCATCATCAAACACCAGGCGGGTAAGAAATTTCCTAAAGAAGTGATTGAACGTGCCGCTGAGTTAGCTGCTTATAATTCAAAGCGAAGAACCGAGACACTATGCGCGGTCATTTTCACTCCCAAAAAATTTGTGCGTAAACGCAAGGGAGATCCTGCAGGGGCAATGGTGGTGGAGAAAGAGGAAGTGATCTTAGTAGAGCCGAGACTAGAGGCTAGATACTAGACGCTGGATAACGAATAAAAAAACCGGATACTTGATTCTGTATTACCAGAATCAAGTATCCAGCATCATTTCAACTATTCAACAATAGCAATCTTCATTGTGTTAGTACGATTGCGCTCTTGTATGGGCATACTTGCCAATATGATTACTTTATCTCCTGTTTTCACATGACCATCTTTCTTCAATGTATCGATTACATCGGCCATGGTTTCATCTGTAGAGTTTTGTTTTTCATAGTAGTAAGCCTGTGTTGACCATACCAGGTTCATGGTATTCAATATTGCCTTGTTACCAGTGAAAACAAAAATGCTACAATTAGGACGGTGCGATGAAGCTTTGAATGCAGTGTAACCAGATGAAGTTAATCCTACAATCGCTGTGGCTTTTACATCTTTTGCCAATGTGCAGGCAGCAAGAATAAAGCTATCATGTGTGTAGGTGAGAGATGCTTCGTTGGTTTCACGGTAGCGGAAATAAATATCTCCTTGTTTTTCCACCGAGCTGATGGTGCGCACCATGCTGCGGATTACTTCAATCGGGTATTTACCTGCAGCGGTTTCGGCAGAAAGCATTACGGCATCCGCACCATCCATCACTGCGTTGGCTACGTCATTGGTTTCTGCACGGGTAGGACGGGGATTTTCGATCATGCTTTCCATCATCTGAGTAGCAACGATTACCGGCTTGGAAAGCTCATTGCATTTCTGAACGAGTTTCTTCTGCACCATCGGTACTTCTTCCATCATGATCTCTACACCCAAATCACCACGGGCAACCATCACGGCATCGGTAGCCGCTACGATCTCATCAATATTTTCAAGTGCTTCCGGCTTCTCCACTTTAGCTACAATGCGTGAAGTGGATTTTCTGCTGTCGATAATAGCCCGCATCTCATTGATATCCGATGCCTTACGGACAAACGAAAGTGCGATCCAGTCTACATTATGTTTGATACCGAATTCAAGATCTATCAAATCCTTCGCAGTAAGCGAGGGAGCAGAAACTTTTGTATTCGGAAGGTTGATTCCTTTACGTGATTTAAGCGGGCCACCATAAATCACTTCGCTGACCACTTCAAAACCGATCACTGTTTTTACTTTCAGTTCGATCTTACCATCATCGATAAGAATCATATCGCCCGGCTTTACATCGTTGGGAAGAAACTCATACGATGTACTTACGATTTTCGCATTTCCCTTCAACTGCTGAGTAGTGATGGTGATCTCCTGTCCGGCTACGATCACTGTTCCGTCTTCCACTTCGTTCACCCTGATCTTAGGGCCTTGCAAATCCTGCAACAGCGCCACGGTGGTGCCCAACTCCTGATTTAATTCACGTACGAAGTTGACTACTTTAAGATGGTCTTCGTGAGAACCGTGAGAAAAATTGAGACGAAATACATCTACGCCTTCTTTAATCAGATTGCGAAGCATTTCTTTTGAGTTAGACGCTGGTCCAACGGTAGCAACAATTTTGGTTTTGTTGAAGGAGATTCTTTCCATACTATAGTTTAGAGTTCAAGATTTAAGATTTTATACAAAACARTACTCAATAGAGTAAAGCGTGAAGAGCAGTTAAATAAGCAAGGGCAGTGTAAGTTCATTCAAAAAATAAAGTTGTCCTTCGATTTTAAAGCCGCTAAAGGTAGAAAAGCCACTAATTCTATGGAAGGAATATTTCGCAAGAGTTCCTGCAATCGTTTGTTAAGGGTATATTCTTCGCCTTGTGTCATGAAAATAAAGTCCATATGAGGAAACTCAGGCACAAGGAAGTCTTTAGAGCGCTCATTTTCATTGGGCCGGTTACGAAACAGCATCAACTTATTGGGCACCGATTCGTAACAAAAGCAGGAAAATGAAATCTCAGCATCATTTTTTTGATAGAGAATCAGGTCCTTTTGCTTCACCAGATTAATATTCATCAACTGGTTGATTTCCCAGGCCAGTTTATAACCCTTTGCTGATGAGCTAATTCCAAGCAAATCAAAGTCATAGCTATAGTCAACTTCCAGCCTCTTTTTCTTCATTTTCTAATCCTTGAAAGCCCGAGGCAGCAAAGTTTGCCAATATTCCTGCAAATCTTTTACTTTGCGCCAGATTTTAAAATAAGCTAAACCTTACAACATCATGTCTGAAATCGCACAAAAAGTAAAACAGATCATCATCGACAAACTGGGCGTAGAAGAATCTGAAGTAACTCCTGAGGCAAGTTTCACTAACGACCTTGGAGCAGATTCACTCGATACAGTTGAGTTGATCATGGAGTTTGAAAAAGAATTCAACATTTCTATTCCGGACGATCAGGCGGAGAACATTGCCACTGTAGGTCAGGCGATTTCTTACCTCGAGGAGAACGTAAAGAAATAACCCGAAGTCGTCGTCACCAACCATTCTATGAGTTTTAGTTTTAAACGTGTTGTCATTACTGGCGTAGGCGCCCTTACCCCCATTGGAAGTACACTCCCCGAATTCTGGGAAGGACTCCGAAATGGAAAAAGCGGTGCTGCTCCCATTACCCGTTTCGATACTACTTTGTTTAAAACAAAATTTGCCTGTGAGTTGAAGGGATTCGATCCCACCAATTTCATGGATCGCAAAGAAGCCCGTAAAATGGATCCTTTTGCACAATATGCAATGGTGTCGGCAGATGAGGCCATAAAAGATTCCAACCTTCCGCTAGCTGAAATTGACCCTGACCGCGTAGGCGTGATCTGGGGTTCAGGTATCGGAGGGTTGCTAACTTTTCAGGAAGAAATGAGAAGCTTTGCTGCCGGTGACGGTACTCCTCGTTTCAATCCGTTCTTTATTCCAAAAATGATTGCTGACCTTAGTGCAGGTCACATCTCTATCAAGTACAACTTCAGAGGCCCTAATTATACCACGGTTTCTGCCTGTGCTTCTTCTACCAATGCGTTATATGATGCCTACACCTATTTAAAATTAGGTAAAGCAGATGTGATTGTATCGGGAGGATCGGAAGCGGCAGTTTGTATAGCCGGTGTAGGTGGATTCAATGCCTTGAAAGCACTTTCTGAAAGAAACGATTCTCCGGAAACAGCCTCACGCCCTTACGACAAAGACAGAGATGGATTTGTACTGGGTGAAGGTGCAGGAGCATTGGTACTGGAAGAGTATGAGTATGCTAAAAGACGCGGTGCAAAAATCTACGCGGAAGTCATTGGCGGAGGTATGTCTGCAGATGCCTATCACATTACTGCTCCTCATCCCGAAGGTGCGGGTATCATCAAGGTGATGAAATACGCGCTGGAAGAAGCAGGAATAAAGCCAGAAGAAGTAGACTACATCAACACACACGGTACATCCACTCCGTTGGGTGATATCGGTGAAATAAAAGCGATCCAAAAAGTATTTGGCGAACACGCCTATAATCTCAACATCAGTTCAACCAAGTCCATGACAGGTCACTTGCTTGGTGCTGCGGGTGCGATCGAAACAATAGCTTGTCTCTTAGCTATAAAGGAAGGCATTGTCCCTCCTACTATCAATCATTTTACTGACGATCCGGAAATGGATTCCAGACTCAACATGACATTTAACACCGCACAAAAACGCGAAGTTAAAGTTGCCCTGAGCAACACATTTGGGTTTGGCGGTCACAATTTCTCGATCATTCTTAGAAAAGTAGAGTAAGCCCTTTCCTTGTGTGGAGCTTAATAAAACGATCTACCGGAATATCTAAAAAAGAAGATCGTAAGCTGATTGCTGCAATCACTACGATAACGGGATTCTCTCCTTCCAATATTGCATTGTATCAACTGGCTACCATGCACAGCTCCAAAGCCAAAGAAATCGATGGCTTTCGCGAATCGAACGAACGACTGGAATACCTGGGAGATGCCATTCTTGGTGCCGCTGTAGCGGATTACCTTTTCAAAAAATATCCATTTAAAGACGAAGGTTTTCTCACGGAGATTCGCTCACGCATTGTGAACCGCGAATCACTGAATAACCTGGCTAAAAGAATTGGTGTGAACGCCATCGTACAGTTCGATAGCAAAAACACACAACTGCAACAAGTGATTCTGGGTAATACTCTGGAAGCATTGGTAGGCGCAGTTTATTTAGATAAAGGCTACCTGCGATGCAAGAAATTTGTGATCGATAAACTCATTCAGCCCCACTTTGATCTGGAGATTGTGATCAATTCAAACTCCAATCACAAAAGCAAAGTGATAGAGTGGGCACAGCGCAATGCCAAAGAAATCAAATTCGAAATACTGAACGTAAAGAAAGGCCGCAATAGCAGGGAGTTTTCCGCACAGGTCTACATTGGCGAACAAGCCTACGGATTAGGCTATGGCTTAACCAAGAAAAAAGCGGAGCAGGACGCTGCTATGAAAACTTGCGATCTGCTGAGCATTTAATTTCCGTAAGGAATCATCCTCTCAAGGCACTTTGCTCTTCATCTTTATGTTATCTTGTTGATCGTTAAATAATGATTCTGACTATCAATTATCTTTTCGTTCTATCATTCAACATCTGAACATTGAAAAAAATAAAAATTGCTGGTGCTACCGTCAATCAGACTCCGATTGATTGGGACAACAACACAAAAAATATAATCGCTGCTATCGAAGCTGCGAAAAAAGAAGCGGTGCAAATTCTTTGCCTGCCGGAAATGGCCATCACCGGATATGGAAGTGAAGATCTGTTTCTGAGCTCATGGGTACCTGAGCAGGCGTGGCAAGAACTTCAAAAAATAAAAGCAGTTTGCAACGATATCATTGTCGCTGTAGGGTTACCCATACGGGTTGGCCATGTAACGTATAACGGGGCGTGTGTAATCAATAACAAACAAATCATTGGCATCACATTAAAACAGAATCTGGCCCGCGATGGTGTTCATTATGAACCACGCTGGTTTGATGCCTGGCCTGCAGGAGAAGTAAAGGAGATTAACGTAAACGGAGAGATTATCTCCGTTGGTGATCTGATCTATGAAGCACACGGTATCAAATTCGGATTTGAAATCTGTGAAGATGCCTGGAGAGTCAATCGTCCCGGTTATCGCTTGCAGCAGAGTGGCGTGGATCTGATATTGAATCCAAGTGCAAGTCATTTTGCATTGGGAAAAAGTGAAGTGCGTGAACGTGTGGTTGTATTAGATGGAACAGAGAAGTTCAACTGCGCTTACCTGTTTGTGAATCTATTGGGCAACGAAGCTGGCCGCATGATTTATGATGGAGATATCATCATCGCACAGAAAGGAAAACTAGTTGCAGTAAATAAAAGATTGTCATTCAAAAACTATAATCTATTAGCCACTACACTCGATTTTGATCACCCCGAAAAATCCTCAGCAGTTCCCTTCACCGATGGTAAGGAAAGAAATGAAGAGTTTGCACGTGCTGCTTCATTAGCTTTGTTTGATTACGTAAGAAAGAGCAAAGCCAGAGGTTATGTATTAAGTTTAAGTGGAGGAGCAGATTCTTCTTTGTGTGCCATCATGGTTTCAGAAATGGTGAGAAGAGCCGCACTTGAGCTGGGTTGGAAAGAATTCTGCGAAGCAGTGCGTATTAACTTCACCACCGATCATAAAGAAGCAGTATCGCAATTACTGACCTGCGCTTATCAGGGAACACGCAATTCATCGGACGATACATTTACATCGGCACAGAAGCTGGCCGAATCCATTGGCGCTGAATTTCATCAATGGCTCATCGATGATGAAGTAAAGTCATACACCAGTAAAATCGAAAATGCATTGGGCCGTTCATTGACCTGGGAGAAGGACGACATTGCATTGCAAAACATACAGGCACGGTCGCGCTCACCCATCATCTGGTTACTGGCCAACTTAAAGCAAGCCGTATTGCTTACCACCTCTAATCGTAGCGAAGGAGATGTTGGCTACGCCACTATGGATGGCGATACCAGCGGAAGTCTTGCACCTATTGCAGGCATTGATAAACCTTTTATACTTCAATGGCTGAAATGGGCTGAAATCAATCTGGGTTATAAAGGATTGCATTATGTGAACAACCTCACTCCCACTGCCGAACTACGACCTGCTGAAAGGACGCAGACCGATGAAAAGGATCTGATGCCCTATTCTATTTTAGTGGAGATCGAGAAGCTTGCTATTCGCGATCGCAAACCTCCGGTGGAAGTGTACAAGGTACTCTCTGTCAAATATCCACCCGCTGAGATTAAAGCATACATAAAAAAATTCTTCCGTTTATGGTCGATCAATCAATGGAAACGTGAACGCCTGGCTCCTTCCTTTCACTTCGATGATCTGAATGTAGACCCGCGCAGTTGGTGCCGCTTTCCCATATTATCAGGAAGCTTTGTCAGGGAATTGGAGGAGCTGGAGAAATATTAGGTCCTGGGGCTTGGGACTTAGGTCTTGGGTCTTAGCTATTAGGAGTTAGGAGTTTAACAGTAAAGTCAAGTTCCCATATCAAAACATCCAATCCCAAAAATCTAATCCCCAAGTCCCAATACCTAAGTCCTAATACCCAATCCCCAGTTCCAAATACCCAAGTACCCATACAGAATCCCAGCCCCCAAGCCCTAATTTCCCAAGTCCCAATTCCCTATATTTGCGACCAGCTAAATGCTCATTTGTATAGCCTATGATACTTTCTTATTTGATCTGGAACGGAAGCCCTGAAATTTTCTCAATAGGTTCTTTTTCGCTTCGCTGGTATGGTCTTCTCTTCGCGTTAGGTTTCCTTATCAGTCAGCAGATATTGTACTACATGTTCAAAAAGGAAGGCAAGCCTGAGAAAGATGTAGAAACACTTACGATCACCATGATCGTTACCACCATTATCAGTGCGCGGTTAGGTCACATCATTTTCTATCAGCCGGAGATGATCTGGCAGGATCCGCTAGGCATATTCCTTCCCTTCCAGTTCTCTCCTACTTTCCGGTTCACCGGTCTGCAGGGTCTGGCAAGTCATGGAGCTGCCTTTGGAATTTTGTTTGCGCTTTGGCTGTATAGCCGCAAGAAAAAGCCCGGACAAAATTATATGCAGATACTGGATCGCATCGTAATCCTTGTGGCATTAACAGGCGCGCTCATTCGCTTTGGTAATTTTTTCAATTCCGAAATCATTGGTAAACCAACCGATTCACCATTAGGTGTGGTATTCATCAATCGTGTATCCGAAGCGATCATGGATAAGGACACAAAAAATAACCCAATAGAAAGCATCTCCATTATCAAAGATAAAGATCTGCCACAAGGCGCTAATGGACGGGTTCCTATTCTGATCTACCTGTTCTTCAAACCCAATACACCTGCAAATGAAGTGAGCGGGTTTATGAATTCGCATGTGAAAAATTATTTATCGCACTCTGCGTTTGCTGAGTTTGTCGATCAATCGCCCATGGATGTATTGAAGTACCATACCGTGGAAGAAAAACCAGGTGTGTACGTTGCTAAAGTCAGTACGTTTGGTATTGCACGCCATCCTGCACAGTTATATGAATCCATTTCGTGTGTGGCATTGTTTGCTTTCCTTTTCTGGTATTGGTCACGTTACAAAGAGAAACTGCCGGAGGGAAGAATCTTTGGCTACTTTATGATCATACTGTGGAGTCTGCGTTTTGCCTATGAATACCTGAAGGAACCGCAGGAAGCTTTTGAGAATACATTGCCGTTGTTCATGGGCCAAATCCTGAGCATTCCATTGGTTATCGTAGGGATAATTGTTTTAATGCGCTCTTATCGACAAACAAATAAGTTACCTTCTTAACCTTTTACCTTCGCTGGTATCTAAATCTCCATGGCCCGTCCTGATCACTTATTATCAAGGCTGCACAAGGGGAAAGTTCCTGGATTTTTAATCTTCATAGCAAGCTTGCTGGGTATGGCAGATAGCTATGCTTTAAAGCTCACTCCAGGTGATACGGTAATTGTAGGCCTTGACACGACCGATCAGCGTATACTCACACTGAACCGTATACTGATCATCGGTAACAAAATAACACGTGATCAGATTATTTTGAGAGAGCTGACCATGAAGCCGGGAGATACCATCACGGCTAAGCACCTTCAGGCCACACTACAGCGCGACCGGAATAAGATTTATAATCTCCGCTTGTTTAATACTGTTTCTATACGTCTTCTTCAATTATCCGATACCACTATTGATCTGCTCATTGAAGTGGATGAACGATGGTACCTCTTCCCTATCCCCATCTTTGAGCTCTCTGATCGTAACTTCAACGAATGGTGGCAGAATTATAATCACGACTTCAGCAGAGTCAATTATGGATTGCGATTGTATCAATACAATTTCCGGGGGAGAAATGAGACATTGCGATTCACTGCTCAGTTTGGGTACACCAGAAATTTTGACCTGACCTACCGCATTCCATACATTGATAAAAAGCAAAAGCAGGGATTGTCTTTTTCATTTGATTATGCCGAGCCGAAAAACCTTGCTTATTTCACTGAAGACCACAAACTACTTTTTCTTGAAGGGCGTAAGACATTAAAGAAAACAATTGGTGGTGCAGTATCCTACACCTATCGCAAGTCCTTTTACTCCACACATGCATTTAACTTAGAATACCGGAACAGCAGCGTAGTTGATACCATCGCACAACTCAATCCTAATTTCTATTTCAACGGAAATACGAATCAACGTTTTGCTTCGGTGTCCTATTCCTTTAATTCCGATCACCGCGATGTGCAGGCGTATCCGCTCAACGGGCATCGGCTTACCGCTTACGTGGAGCAAACATTTGGCATGTTCGGTAGCACCGTAAACCAGTTAGCTACAAACGTTACCTATTCTTTCTATAAAGAGATCGGAGAAAAACTTTACTTATCCAATTTTTCATCGCTGCTGCTCAGCGCTCCTAACAAACAACCTTATGCGCTGTATAATGCACTGGGCTATCGGCAACAGTTTATCAGAGGCTATGAGATCTATGTAATTGAAGGGCCTAATTTCTTCATGAACAAGACTACACTGAAACGAAGAATCTTTTCAAGAGCCTGGCACATGGACTTCATGCCCATATCTCAATTCCGCTATCTTCCTATATCCATTTACCTCAAGGGATATCTTGATGCCGGGTATGTTCAGAATTACCATCGCTATGAAGATGAAAAGATCAACACCCGGCTTTCTGACAGAGTATTGGCTGGCACAGGTCTGGGCCTTGATATTGTTATGCTTTACGATAACGTACTGCGTGTGGAGTATACATTCAACAGAGAAGGTGTGAGTGGTTTCTTCTTCAATATAAAGAAGGAATTTTAATAGCCGGCTCTCATTAGATACTACCTTCCAGTTTACAGTTCTATGTTTTTATGTAAGTCATCCGGATTTCTCCTGTTACCAAATACCTACAATGAGAATTTCGTCAATATTTACTTTTTAGAAAATAGAAAAATGACTCACCAAAGAAACGCGCACATCATCAAAATCGGATGGATTACCAAGATAATGTTTGGATTGCAGCAAAGAAACTTTTATTCTAAATAGTTTAGATAGCCTTCTGGAATATGCGGGAGATTGATTGTGCTTTATCCAATATTCAAGTATCTGCCTTCCGGCAATTTTTGCAGTATGAGTCCAGACTACCCGTTTAGCCATTGATCCTCTTCTGCATTTAATTCATCATCGGATATTATTCTACCATTACTAATATCCTCTTCACTACTCAAAAGCATCTGTTTTTGAACGTCCGTGACTTTAAAAACCGGCTTATCAATATCTACGTTGCCAAGAAGATCATTTACTTTTTGAAGCAAACTATCATCATTGACAGAAATCAGCTTATCTAATAAAGTGTGTTTTAAATTATCTGTTTGCATAACCCTTGATCTAAACGAAATCCATTTAACAAAATTCAGCTAAAAGTATGCCTACAAGTTCAATAATTTAATCTCAGTTCTTAATCAGCAGGATACTTCCATACTTTTTTATTTCCCTTCTTATCATACCGATACCACGTTCCCGTTCTCTTCCCATTCTGATAACTTCCGGAATAACTTAAGGTGCCTTGCTCATCATAAAATTTCCAGTCACCATTCTCTGAGCCTTGATGATAATGTCCTTCCTGGATAAGTATGCCTTCTTCACTATAGATCTTTGTCAGTCCTTCAGGTTGTCCATCGATGTAGTTCACCGATCGGTATAACGTTCCATTCTCGTGATAGAATTTCCATTCACCCTGGTAGCGGCCTTTGTCATACACACCTTTCTTTTCAGGCTTGCCATTTTTATAAAAGTAATTGGCAGAATCAATCAATAGCCCGTTGATCCAATACTCTACTCCTTGTCGCGAACCACTGGGATAATAATATTCAACAATGCCCTGTAGTTTGCCAGCCGCATAGTGTTCGATGGAATTGACTGTTCCGTCAGGATAGAAATAAATCCATTTGCCCGACTTGATGCCATCCGGTTTTTCACCTTTCGCTTTTACAGAATGATCATCATAATACTCCGTAATCACCTGACTACGTACGTGTTTATTTATCAATAAAAACAGTGCTATGAGAACAACTCGCTTTGCCATTATTTTTTTATTCGGTTACTTCAATTTAACTCAAACACTGCACTTGAAACTACTCCTTCTTTTACTTTTTAGTTTATACTTAGTCGTTACCTGTGGGCAAAGTGTGAATACTCTGATCGGTGCACGCAGCACAGCACTTGCTCATGCTTCCGCTACGCTAACAGATGAATGGTCACTGCTGAATAATGTGGGAGGCCTGGCAAAAGTAAAAAAAATATCAACTGCATTCGCTTATGAAATAAGTCCCGCTCTGCCGGGAGCAAATCGCATAGCAGCTGTTATTAATTCACCTGTCAAAACTATTGGTACTGCAAGTGTCAGCGTCTTCCGTTTTGGAGATGATTTGTATAACGAACATGTGATTAGTGGCGGGTTCAGTAATCAATTTGGAATAGCATCGCTGGGTGTTAAAGTCAACTACATTCAATATCGTGCAGAAGGGTTCGGAACGAAAAGTGCCTGGAGCTTAAACCTTGGCGGTATCGCACAACTCACACCAAAAATCAGTATCGGAATGTATATCACTAACCTCAACCAACCGAAGATATCGACACAGGACAACGAACGTATCCCTGCATCATTGACAGCAGGCGTTAGTTTCAAACCTACAGACAAAGTGCTTCTGCTTGCAGAAGTAAAGAAAGACCTGGAGTACGACGCTACTATAAAAGGTGCACTTGAACATACGATTTATAAAAAAGTATTCTTCCGCACCGGGTTTAACCTTCAGCCCAATGCAGGTTTCTTTGGCATGGGGTTCCTTGCCAGACGACTTAAAATAGATTACGGCTTACAATACAATAATATTATAGGCCTAATACACCAGGCCTCTGCTATCTATCAAATAGAAAAACGAAAGAAGAGCAGTGAATCATAAATCAATTCTCCTTCTCTTTATTCATTTCCTTTACGGATCATTTCTCTATGCACAAGATTATCCCCACAAAGAATACTCATTGGAAAGACTGGCCGATGAACTCTTTCCTGTTCAGGATATGGATTTAAACTATGAAGAGCTGTATGAAAACATGGCGCAGGTGCTGGCTAACCCACTCGATCTGAATAAGGCTACTGCAGAGGAACTTCGTTCACTCTTTATTTTACAGGAAGATCAGGTAGAAGAATTGATCCGCCACCGTGAAGAGAACGGATCTTATCTTTCGGTGTACGAACTTCAAAGTCTTCACTCCTTTGACACGAACACGCTTTACAAGCTGATGCCCTTTGTTCAGGTACGTGACAATACCAATCAGATGGATGCTTCATTACTGCATCGTATTTTCACTGAGAAAAATAATTATTTCGTAACCCGCTACGAGCGCACATTGGAAGACCGCAAAGGTTACTTACCTGAAACGGATTCTGCTTCGCGTTATGCAGGTTCGCCTGATAAATGGTATGCCCGCTTCCGCGTAAACCGTACGGGCGATTTCAGCTTTGGTTTTACTATGGAAAAAGATGCAGGCGAAACCATCGCGTTTGATCCATCTAACAAAAGAATGGGGTTCGATTATTATTCCTTTCATGCACAACTGCAGAACAAAGGAAGAATAAAGAATATCATAACAGGCGACTACCAGGCACAATTCGGCCAGGGCCTTGTTCTGGGTGGAGGTTTTGGTATGGGCAAAGGATCGGAGACAATCACTACTGTACGAAGAAGTAATCTTGGCTTTATGCCTTATACTTCATTAAATGAATTCGGATTCTTTCGTGGTGCTGCGGTATCTTATCGGCTTACTCCTTCCTTATTCATTCATAGCTTCGGATCGCAGATCTATAGAGATGCCAATCTCTCTTCTGATACGACTTCCGATGAATCATTTTCTTCTTCTATGATCGCTACTGGTTTTCACCGCACTCCCAATGAAATGGCGAAACGTAAACTTCTGCGCGAAACTAACTATGGAGCAGTACTTCAGTTCAAAAAACGTGCGCTTGATGGAGGGGCTATCTTTCATCAGACGTTATTCAGCATACCCATTTTTCGCACTCCTTCACTTTACAACCAGTATTCGTTCTCAGGAGATAAGAACACGAACGTGAGCGGGTATCTCAATTACACATTCAACAACATCACCTTCTTTAGCGAAGCAGCGCAAACTATCGGGAAGGGAAAAGCTTTGCTTGCCGGTGTACTGAGTAGTCTTACACCTCAACTGGAAGTGTCTTTACTCTATCGGAAATACGATCGCGACTTTCAGAGTCTGTATAGCAATGCCATAGCCGAAAATACTTTTCCTCAAAACGAATCAGGAATGTACTGGGGATGGAAGTACCTCTTCAGCAAAAAATATTCATTCACCGGTTATGTTGATCTGTTCCGGTTTCCCTGGTTACGCTTTCGCGGATATGCACCATCGAACGGAAATGAATGGCTGCTGCGATTTAATTATCAGCCATCTAAAACTATTTTTATTTTTCTGCAGGCACGTGAAGAGAATAAAATCAGGAACCTTAGCGATGAAACCACGCTCTATCAAACCACCATCGGGCGTAAGAGAAACTATTGGATCAATTTTGATTATGTCGCAGACACCCGGTGGAGTTTTAAGACCAGGGCACAGTTCAGCACCTATCGTCTTACCGTCACCACCAAAGGATTCGCCCTCATGCAGGATGTAAGTTTAAATCTCGGAAAGCTTTCTTTCTCTGCACGCTATGCCCTCTTTGATACGGATGATTATGACAACCGGCAATATGTGTATGAGAATGATGTGTGGCTGGCCTTCTCGTTTCCGGCTTACTACGGGGTGGGCACAAGGCATTATGCGCTGATACACTATAAGCTCACACAAAAGATCGATCTATGGCTGCGGTGGGCACATACCCGCTACAATGATCGCGATGCAATCGGCTCGGGTGGCGAAATGATTAATGGAAATACCAGAAATGATCTTAAATTTCAGGCTCGGATAAGACTTTAAACTTTATGTGTTTTATCCGTCGATACCAGGGCTAATGTTGCCTGTTGCCAATCCTGAATTATTATGCACGCTGTCAAACTGATAACTCCCGGCCTTCTGATCACCATTTGCCTGGGGTTAGTTGCCTTTATGATCATTTATCATTTTATGTTCAAAAAGAAGCGTTAGACGCCCGGCTTAACCCGTGTTTAATAAAACTTACCGCGTTTCATGTAAGATTATCGATCAATAAGTACTTGATTTATTGGGGTTTTGCACCTTAGCTTTGTTTAAATACTAAAGCCACATGAGAAAGATCAATTTCCTCTTTGCCGTTATTCTGATTTCCCTCGTCCTCCTCTCCATCGCTTCGTTTACTTTTGGCCAGACTACCAAAAAAACACTTGAACTCGCTGAGTTCAAAAGTATCTATGTCAACTCCAGCTACACCGTATACCTGAAGCAAACCAACAAGCAGGAAGTAATTGTAGAAGCGCTACCTGATATTTTTCAATTGACGGATGTGAAAGTGGAAAACGGAATACTGATGATCAACATCGACCGCAAACCGGACAATCCGAATAAAAGCATTTGGGCAAAGATTGATGACATCAAACTGAACCCTACCATGAAGGTGTTCGTGAGTATGAAAAACATCACCGACCTGCAGGTGAATGGCGGTGGAAAGATCATTTCAGAAAATTCAATAGCAACAGATTTCATCACGTTGGGTGTGGCCGGAAGTGGAAGCCTTGATGTGGATCTGAAAGGAAATACCATTAAAGCAGAAGTAACGGGCTCCGGTAAACTAAACCTGCGCGGCTATGCCACTAGTCTTGATGCCGTAATGGGAGGCTCAGGCAGCTTAACCGGCTATGCGTGCCCGGTAGAAAATGCAAAAATAAAACTAAGCGGATCGGGCAATGCCGAACTCAACGTAACCAGCCAGCTAGATGCCGTGGTGATGGGTAGCGGCAACCTGAAGCATAAGGGAAACACCAAGAACGTGACAAAGAAAGTATATGGTTCAGGTACTGTTGATCGTGCTTACTAATTGATCTTTTATAAACTTATCAAACAAAGGCTACTTAACAGGTAGCCTTTGTTATTTTAACACTAATTTAGTTGCGCACTACTTCCATGGAGTATTTCAGCAGTAATTCTTTTCTCTTAGGCATGCTTCTTTTCGGATGCCTGAACTTATCCAACCTACTGATTTGCGGCTTCTGTTTACTCCACAACATCCGGATTACTGAATTCGGCATATTCCTTAATCCTGGCTTTTCAATACATAGCAAAATCGTAAAAGGCACCCGTTTTGTTTTGGGATGGCTGCCTCTTGGCTCTTACGTGAAACCGTTTGGTGCCAGTACTGAAGACAGGAAGGATACATGGAGTGAGTTTGATCTGCGCCATGCACTTTTCAATAAACCCCGCTATCTCAAAATTCTTTTGCCACTAACGCCAGCCCTTACCTATTTCATGGCCTGTATAGTTGCTGCATACATACTCCATCCTCATTCGTTTACTAATGAATTGAATTTACTTGCCTCCTATCTTGTAGAAGCTGCTAAAACTATGTTTGGTGATAAAACAGCACATGATCAGTTTATATCCACCACCTGGGAAATAGTATCCGGAAGAAACACAGTTCTTTTTGCTTTCGCACTGGCTATGTTTATACTATCATCCGTCACGCTGCTATCAACAGCAGTAAGCAGTCTGCTCAATCATGAAGGAAAAATTCAGGGTATGCGGAAATGGGTGGCAATAATTGTTATGATGGCTATTTATTGGATGCTCCTCTGGAAAATTCCCCGCTTTGTCTCTTCCTTTTTTACGTTCTCGCAAAACCTGATCTATCTATCAAGTCTCACGGCAGGGATGCTGACAATGGGGTTGATTGGATATTTTACCACGTTACACATTGCCCGGGTTAATGAGTGAATTTGAACCCATGCATTAATGTCTGATTCGTTACCGGGAGCCAGGCCTTTTTCTACCCTCACCCGATCTGTCGATTACTTTTCAAAACCGGTCGAATTCCGATTTCTTATTGTTTGGTAATTGCCCCAGTTGACCGAAATTCACAACAAACTAATCAGTGAAACCCATGAAATATATCAACACGGTACTTCTTATTGCTGCTATTACCACGCTTTCGTCATTCATTTTAAAGGATACGACCTTTAAAGTTGACGCACAAAAAAGTAAAATCACCTGGTTAGGTAAGAAAGTGACTGGTCAACACAATGGCACTATCAATCTTGCTGAAGGAAGCTTTACAGTGAATGGAAAAAACATCACTGGTGGTACTTTCACTATCGACATGACGTCTATCAAAGATGCTGATGCAAGTGCCCGCCTTGAAGGACATTTGAAAGCAGACGATTTCTTTGCGACAGATAAATTCCCGAAGTCAACATTTGTGATTACTAAGATCGAACCAAAAGGCACCGATCAATATGCAGTAAAAGGCAACCTTACCATCAAAGGCATTACCAACGAAGTAGAGTTTCCGGCTACCATCAAAATTGCAAAAGATCAACTTACAGCAACAGCAAAGATCCTTGTAGACCGTACAAAGTTCGACATCAAATTCCGTTCGGGAAACTTCTTTGAGAACCTTGGCGACAAAGCCATCGAAGACAATTTTGAACTGAATGTAGAACTGGTTGGAACCAAATAAATGACAGTAGCAGCCTGCTAAGCCTAACTTACTAAGCTGTGAAGCCACCGGAGTAATCTGGTGGCTTTTTTATTCTTTCAATTAGAATATACAGCATTGTTTTTCCTATTAACTTTGTGGCGAGCCCACATGAAAAAAACCTTATTATTCTTCCTCACGCTGCTTATGCTTTGCTTAGGATGTACCCTTGAGCCAAGCGGATTATCTTATGAAGAGATTGCAGCACCCAATCCAACAGGGTTTATCTCTTTAAATAATTTCGATAGTTCGGATACCATTGCCCTTTATAATGCGACTGACTTTGAGTATCAAATAAGCATTAATCAAGGTCAGATAAAAACAATACAAGTCCTTCTTGACAACACTGTGATCTATACTGGCTCTGCATCCGGAAAATTTTCACTTAACCTAGATAGACTGAACCGGGATCCCAAAAAACTCAAGATCGAATTTATTACCTCTTCCGGAACAGGAAGTCTGGCAGACAAGGCAGGCGCTGAAAATTTTCAGATATGGCGAGAATGGATACTTGCTGTTGACGTTTCATCTCCTACTACACCAGTACTTTCCCTATCAAAGGAAAACGGTTTTATGAAACTGAACTGGACGGGCTACTCAAAACCAAATTTTAAGAGTTACAGCATTAACGTGTCGTACAACTCAAGTTTTTCTAAGAGAATTAACATTACAAATTCAAAAGAAAACTATTGGATAGACAGTGCCTATGTGGGAAACGTAAATGCGCAATATACCGTTACTATTAATGCCCTTCAAAGCAGAACCAGCACTTCTCAGATCTGGAATAAAGATGTTCAGGAATTTAACAATACATACCGGGCCGCTGATAGCACTGTTTATCTAAGTTGGCGAAAACCCTCTTTCAGAGGGCCTTTCAAGAACTATCGTATCGTTGAGAATGGAATTGAAAGACTTGTAACTAACATTAATGACACTACACTTTCCTTCTCACTGAAGGAAGTTGTTTTTAAAAAGAACGTACAGATCTTCTTCTCTCTGTGAGAGGCAAAGATCCGATGCAAATACCTGTTGATCTCACCACCACTATCACCAACGCAGCAAATTCATCTACACTAAAAGGTTATTCAAGCGAACTGTTTTATAACCTGGCAATAGACAAATTAATAAACATCACCGGGCTTAACACAAGCAATCGTAAAATCTATTACTACGACAATTCACTACAGAAACAAGATAGCTTATCGCTTAATGTTGGTGGCATCAATCAGCAGAATGGCAGTCCGTATATTTATTATTCACAATCGGGTAATATTATTCAGCAACATCTGCTTACGCGGGCAATTACTAAAACTCCCTACACTGCACCATCCACCATTGTAAATGGTCCATCAATCAGCGGAGCTGCCAATGGTATTATCACTTATTCTATCATGCGAAGAACAAATACAGGAATTTATTACTCTAATAACAAATTTTACAATTTCGACACTGACAACACTTTTTACAATACAGATTTCTTTGCAACATCTATCACCAATGGATCTTCTTACAACGTTTCTGGTCAGGGCAATTTCGCCATATTCAATGGAGGTACCGTTTATCGTTTAAGTGGCAATATGCTGCAATTGGTCGGAGCGATGCCAGCACAAACTTATTTCACCCGCTTTCGCGATGATGATGATAATCAGATTATGGCACGATCTAGCAGCAGCAATAGTCTTGCGCTGTTAAATTCATCCGATCTCACCACGATTAGAACCATTACTCCGCCAGCCGAATACAGCTTCAGCATGTACGACCCCGTTACACACTACGCTTTATTTACAAAATCTTATTCAGAGTTAGTTTACCTCATCAATATCGATACCAGGCACGTAAAAACAGTGAAAGCGATTACTAATTCTGTTTACCTTGGTTATAAACTAATAAACGGGTATCTGTTTGCCTCTGATGGCTCTTACATTAAAGTATTATGAAAAGATACCTCTGCTCATTTCTCTTGCTTTTTCCAATTACATTATTTTCTCAAGCCATCATTTCGTTCAATCAGGGATACGGACTATATGCCATGCGTGACATAAAAAAAATTCAGTCGGATGCCACAAGCACCATTCCTGTGAAAATGCATAACAACATGTCGTTTCCCGGCTATTGGTATTACGAGCTCTCATCTCAATATGTTATCATGGACGAGCTTTTAGTAGGAGGCTCCTTTACCTATGGATCTACTGCAGGCCGCTCGTCATACAGTGATTATTCAGGAAGCATTACCTTCGATCAGCGATTGGTATTTTACAGTTTGAGTGCCAGCTTAGGGAAAAACATGACGTTGGACAATGAAAAAACTCAGATTACAGTAGATGCTAAGCCTACTCTATTAATGACTCATACCTACTTCGATTTTAATCAAAGTATTGGGCAACAAAGTCAAAAGGACAGTTATCAATTCAATTCGGTTAACCTTGCAATTCAACCGACCATCAGTATTCTTCATCCTTTTGGCAAGTTTATTCTTCGTGGTGGTGTTGGCTTTCACGCCAATCTGCTATCAGGCAAAATGAACTTAAATGAAAATGATGACGCTTATCTTCAAGACAGCAAGGGAGATCCGGTTTATGTTAATTGGTCAGGGCTTAGAATATCCCTGGGAGTAGGCTACCAGATAGGCAAAAGATATGTTAATTGAAGAAGTTAGCAGGCTAAATTTCTTCATTAAGTAATCAAAAGTCGGCTACTATTAAGCAGGTCATTCATTCTTTTTTAAAAAAAACATACACTAGATTAGGGGTAACTCTTTCATGAATTGTCATAGAGGCAATTAAAATAAACCCATTATTAAACATGAAAAAGTTACTAAACCTCTCACTTCTTTTGATAGTGTTATTAACATGCTATCACACTCAAGCTCAGGAAATCAAAACCCTATTCAAAGGCGATAGCACACGTTCGCATGGAGGCTATGGTGCCATCAGTAACAAATTCACACGCATTAATGGAGACTTCGCCAACATGACCGGCCTCTATGGCGGATGGTACATCAATCATCAATTCACATTAGGTGTCTCTGGTTCGGCAGTTAACAGCAACCTGCGCGTACCCGAACAATACAGCGCAGTACCAGGCACAAAAATGAGTTATCTCTATGCCCAGTTCGGATTGTTTACCGAATATGTACTGGCATCAAACAGAGCTGTGCATCTGACAGCACAATTGTTTGCCGGACCAGGCTTCACCACACAATACCAACGTTTCGACTTCGATGATGAAGACCGCTTTGATTATAAGGATGACGACGTACATGACACCAACTGGTTTACAGTGGTCGAACCAGGTGTGAATGTGGAATTCAACGTATTCAAATGGATGCGTTTCACCACAGGTGTATCTTATCGCCAGGCCTTCAACAGTAATGGCCTCGGCATGAAAGACAAAGACCTCAGCGGTCTATCATTAGATGCCGGCTTTAAGTTTGGAAAGTTTTAAACCACACCAATCTGGTTCTTAGTACTCGTTGTGGTGATCGCGTTTACGAAGACAGCCCCTCCGTTGCGCGGGATTCAAAAATGGAAGATCGAGGAAGAAAGTAGGCCGCGCTTAAAAAGCTGAGGACAATAGGTTCGCTGGCGAACCTATTGTCCTCAGCTTTTTTCAAATAAAAAAAATGTTCACGCGCCAGGCGCGTGAACATTTTTTTATTCTCTACATGCGCGACTAAAATATCTCTATGAAATACTATTGATCCAGCGCGCAGTCCGCACAGAACGTACTATGAAATTACACGCTACACATTCCTCTGTTTACCTGCTCACGTCTTTTAATCCATAAAAAACTAATTCCCTCCAATCTGTACAAAAGGAGACCAGTAATACGGATGATTAAAATTTTCGGTGTTAATCAATTTCAGTTTAGCTTGCTTTAGCGCTGTTGCTTTGTCTTTACCGGTAAGCAATTCCGTATAAAACTCAATCATTAATTCAGCTGTGCTCGCATCCGATACTTTCCAAAGCGAAGCCACTACATTTTTGGCACCGGCAAATAGAAATGCTGTTGTAAGGCCACGTGTACCCTCGCCTTCTACTTTTTTACCCAAGGCTGTTTCACATGCCGAAAGCGTGACGAGTTGCGCATTGAGTTTCAGTCCCAGTATTTCACCCGAGTATAAAATCCCATCTTCCGGTGAACTTGCATCTTGCGTCAATAACAAACCGGATAGCTCAGGGTATTGACTGTTCACAAATCCATGTGTAGCCAAATGAATGTAATCAAACTGCTCCAACTCTCCCTTTTTTATACGCGCTTCATGGGCTGCTTCCTCAATAAACGATCTGGTCACACTACCTGTTGACAGATGTATCTGGTTGATGGCCTCTACTTCGGTGCGTGTACCCGGTAGCGGAGCGATGTATTCACCATTCAAACTAAATGCCCTGCTGGTGTTGTCCGCTTTCTTTGCGAACTCTACAAAGCGTTCGCACGACTTATTGACAAAGTTCGTTTCCTTGTCTTCAAACACAGGTGCCATCGCAATGAACGATGGCTTTGCCGGTTGCGGGGGTCTGTCCGCATCAGCAAGCAATGCTCCTGAAAATGAATAATACAACGCATACTTTTCAATCAGAAATTTTTCTTTACCCAAAGATTCGAAAGGAAGATAGTTAAGAGGTCCTTCCGGCATGATAATGATTTTATCAGGTGAAGGTATGCCCAGTGTCAGCAATGCTTCTTCGACCGGTATCCACAAAATATCTGTAAGCTTTGCTGCTCCTTGTTTATATGAATCCTGTTGCAGTTTAACCTGGTTGAGGTAGCCTTTGATCAATCGTTCCAGATTTATATTCGCAGCGATCTTCTTTACTATTAATTTAGATTGATTACCAATCAGTATGTATTTTGCTGAATCAGTAATGCTGTAGGATACCAATACTGTCTTTGCATCGAGCAATTTACTCACCTCTTTCCATGTTGGTATAACTTTTTTCCTGTTGATCACACCAAGCCGGGGTGATGCTTCATTCATCTTCAACTGAATGGATTCATATTCTTTAGTCAGATCAAATTCCTGTGCTTTGAGTTTGCTGATCAGCGATTGATTTTGTTCCGAAGCAGCTGACGCAATTTGTTGATGAAGTGTGTTGAGTTGAATGGTCAGATCATTTCTTCTGGCAAGCAGGGCTTTAGGAACTCTTGCCAGTGCGGTCGCTTTACTTAGCTGAATGTCACTCAGCAATTCGTTGGCTTTGCTACGCTCCGAAAAATAAAAAGCTTTTTCAAGATAAGTCTCTTCTTTTGTCATGGTATAAAGTTGATCAGCCAACAGGAGGCCTGCTTCGGTAAAAAAAGAATTGAGCTTCGAAAGTGCCAGGCGATCTGAGGGGTTATCAAAATCGACAATGGTTTGTTTGATCAGTTGATCTGCTGCATCCAGTTGGGCAAGTCCTTTCAGCAAACTGCTCTTATCTCCCTTTGCTCTGTACACATCAGCTTTGGAAATATATGAAGTGACGAGTTGATAATAATCCAGGTACACCGGTTGAACCGGAAAGATGTCCGGATTTACATCATCGAAATTAAATACATTGGCCACTATTGCTTTCTGATAACAGACCATCGATTTACTAAAATCCCTGAGTTGAAAGTAAACCGCTCCCAAATCGTTATACACTTTTGCTTTGTTCAGGTTCCTGGTATAGTTATCAAAAATAACACGCGCCTTTTCCAAGGGCACTAATGCCGCATTAGGTTCGTTCTTTTTCATATACACCCTTCCGATATCAATAAGAGCAATACCTAAATCGTTTTCATTCGTCTCCGGATTTTTAGAAAGCAAGGTTACCGATTGATTCAAATAATCAAGTGCCTGATTATACTGGTCATTTACTTCATACGTGAGACCAATGTTGCCAAGCATGGTAGCTACATAAGAATGATTTTCTCCATAAATAGTCTGATACAATTCCTTTGCTTGTTGTTTGTACTTCAGAGACAAGTCAATATCATTCAATCCCTGGTAAGCCATTCCGATGGCTTCTAAAATTCCCCCGTAATATCCATCCTTAATGTAGTTGGTTGCATCAAGTATAGATTGTGCTTTAAAATTATACGCCAGGCTTTTATCATACTCACCATGATTATGAGTCACCACTCCCAGGTGTGTGTATATCTCCGCTTCCTGCTGACTGTTCTTACCATAAGCGGTTGTAGCAAAAATTAATGCCTGATCATCTACCGCTATAGCCTTATCTGTCATACCCAGGCCTCGCATGGTGTTACTGATACTCAGCATAAGTGGGATGATCGTTTCTAATTTAGTGGGTGGTGTCTTTTGATAGATCGTCAATGTCTCCTGGTAAGTAAGCAATGCACTCTCCCAATCGCCCATGTTTTTGTAAGCATCACCGATCAGATTAAGCATTGAACAATAATGGTCGGCATCTTTACCATAAAGTTCCTCCATGATGGCTTTAGCTATTTCATAGTTTTGAATAGCCAGTTGATTTTTGCTTTGTGCGTTATAGCAATCACCAATAGCAGAATAAAACAAAGCGTGGTTTTCACTTTTTGGAAGGGATTGAATTAATTCATTTCCCTTCTGCAGCGCTGCCAACGCCTTATCAAATTCCTGAAGTTGTGTATAATCAAACC